>JRHI01001610.1_pt1 | contig 18209 bp, 9 predicted proteins | sample 215371 | NCBI WGS metagenome assembly JRHI01 (sample SAMN02929681, study PRJNA255918) | sediment metagenome | biome: cave system; feature: Ice Cave; material: Sediment; isolation source: sediment from deep within a dark volcanic ice cave with no known source of... ...
CAAATGCACTGGGTACGGGAGTCGCCGACGACAAAGCTATCTACGCTTTTGTCCCAAAGATCATCCGCTACTATCTGGATCAGGATCCGATTCTTGAAGGTGTCGAAACTTTTTTGATGTCCGATCCAGGGCAACGTGACCACGTCTGCCAGAGGTTGGATCAGTACGTGGTAAAAGCGGTTGGCGAGTCCGGGGGATACGGAATGTTGATCGGTCCGCATAGCACCGCACAGGAACGTTCCGAATTCCGACAAAAGATTCAAGCCCAACCGCGAAACTATGTTGCGCAACCTACAATCAATCTCTCGACCGCGCCATGTTTTGTAGACGGGATCATTGAGCCCCGGCATGTCGATCTCCGTCCTTATGTTCTTTACGGGGACAAAATTACGATTGTGCCTGGTGGCCTGACCCGAGTTGCACTGCGAAAGGGCTCGCTGGTGGTGAATTCGTCTCAGGGCGGGGGTTCGAAAGACACGTGGGTCCTGCAGAACTGAGAGACAGAAGAATTTGGGTGTAAAAACGTTATGCTTTCCCGGGTTGCCGACAGTCTGTACTGGATGAGCCGCTACTTCGAGCGGGCGGATAATGCCTCGCGTGTGCTCAAGGCCACCTACGGTCTAATTTTGAATCCAGCAAAGTTTTCTACGGAAGAGCGATGGTTCCGCGCCCTGTCCTCGCTAGCCCCCGGTCCGGCTTCTGACAACGTTGACCCCCAGCGGACTCTGTTTTCGTTGGTGGCGGATACCGAAGGAGCTTTTTCGATTGTCAAATGCATAAGCGGGGCTCGCGAAAATGCCCGGCAGGTACGAGAGGAAATCAGCTCGGACATGTGGGAGCACCTGAATCGGCTCTTCCACGACGTCACTGGTTTTGAATTGCAACCGGACGATGATGCCGGCGCGATGCGGGTCGTGAGCCTGGTTCGCGAAGGCTACTACAGGTTTAATGGAATTGCCGCGGCGACAATGAATCACGACGAGGCGTGGCACTTTATCCAGTTAGGCAAGTATATGGAGAGGGCGTGCAATCTCTGCGTTCTGCTGGACGCTTATTTTGTTGTGGGCAAGCATGCTGACGATCTGGATTGGGTGGGACTGTTGAGCAGTTGTGCTGCCTTCGAAGCTTATTGCAAGGCATGCACGGCTGAACTCAAACCGGAACGAATCGCGAATTTCCTCCTGTTGAAGCCCGAGTTCCCCTATTCCGTGCGTTATTCAATGGACCGCATGCACAACGCCTTAATTACGATCAGCAACCTGTCGCTGAGCCGCCGCACGGCAAATGTAGAACGATTGATTGGGCGATTGCGGTCAATGGTGACATACGTACAGATAGACGAAATCATTGCGGGATTGCACAAATATCTTGCCGCAATTATTGAGCAGTGTCGTCAACTGCATGCTGCTGTTCACGAGGTCTACATCGACTATCCGATTGAAGTTGCTTTTCAAAATTGAATGTTCTACGCCATTCGCCACTTTACGCGCTATCGCTACAGCCGCCCTGTCTGGCAAAGCATGATGGAGGTTCGCATGCATCCCAGAAGCGAGGGCACCCAGCGCTGTTTCGTTTTTCAACTCTCCGTGAATCCGCGCGCTCGCATTTTTGGCTACACTGATTTCTACGGCAATCTTGTTCACCACTTCGACTTGCCCTCCCGTCACAGCCAGCTCACCATCATCTCCGACGCTTTGGTGAATATTGACGACCAGCCGGAGATTCCAGATGTCATGAGCTACGAAGCCTGGCGCGAACTGGAAGATCTCATCGAAAAAAAAGATTACTGGGACATGTTGATGCCGAGTCACTTTGCTCGTTCATCCCCAGAGCTTGAACAGCTGGCAGTCGAGATCGGAGTGACCGACAGGAAGGGACGAAGTCCCCTGGCATACCTCCGGGATATTGCGTCCGGCGTGCATCGCAGTTTTAGCTATGTAAAGAAGAGCACGGCAGTGAACTCACCGATCGAGGATGCGCTTCGCTCGAGGCAGGGCGTGTGCCAGGATTTTGCTCACATCATGATCGCCCTGGTGAGAAATGCCAGAATTCCCTGTCGCTACGTCAGCGGATATCTTTACCACAGCAGTGAAAATACGCATCCTTCGGCGGACGGCGCGACGCACGCCTGGGTGGAAGCCGTGCTCCCCGGAATCGGCTGGGTGGGTTTCGATCCCACCATCAATCGATTCGTCAGTGAGAAGCACATTCGCACCGCAATCGGCCGCGATTATGCCGACGTACCACCCACCATGGGAATGATGAAGGGAAAAGCGGACACTCAGCTGCAAGTTCGAGTTCGAGTGACGCCGTCGCAGGCAGTGCTCCCCCCTGACGAAGAATTCGCCGCAGACGAAGAATGGTCCCAATTTCTCGACGAGACTCAACAATCCCAGTTGGCCGAGGCTCAGCAACAACAGCAGTGAAAACAGCCAGGAGTTGGAAATTTCCCTTTCACAGGATTGTCCAGTCACGGGATTGTCCAGTCCGAAGTTTTCAACCAAAGCTCAGGTACAACTTGTGCAATCATCGTCCGGGATCCAGGTTTCCTGGCTGCCGTTTTGTTGCGAAAGTGATTTCATTTAGTTTCGAATCATTTTCAAAAGGGACATATTGTAATAGACTGTCGTGTCTTTCGAGGGAGGAGTTTGACCTTGCTCAATCCACTACAGGCGCTGCTCGACCTTCCTGATGAGGAAAGGAACGCGCGGGGCCTTCGGTACACGCCTCGCGAAATTCAGCAGCAGCCTGAGACCTGGGCGAGCACTTTCCACCGCTGCCAGGAGCTGGGACCGGAACTTAAGGAAGCGCTCAACAGGGCCGGGTTCGGCAACGAAGGCGCATCCTCGCGCACTGTGTATCTGGTCGGGGCCGGAACCTCGGACTACATTGGCCGAGCCCTCGCTCCTTTACTACGCCAGCGCTGGGGATGCGAGGTGTGGGCGGTTCCTAGTACTACTTTGCTTACAGATTTCGAACAGTTTCACCAGCCAGGCAAACAATATTTCTGGATTTCATTTTCCCGCTCAGGCGACAGTCCGGAGGGAGTGGCGCTTTTGCATAGGGCGATTGAACGGTATCGGCAAATTCAACATCTCGTTATCACCTGCAACCAACTCGGCGCCATGGCGAAGCTTTGCGAGCAGAATTCGCGGCACGCGCTGGCACTGATACTGGACGATGCCGCGAACGACCGCGGTCTGGCCATGACCAGCTCTTTCACCAATATGCTGATTGCTGGCCAGTACGTGGCGAACATTTGTGGAAATCTGGAAGACGGGCCGAGCTACGGCGATATACTCGCGCAGATAGTCGAGGTGGGTACCCAATTTCTGCCGGCTGCGGCGGCCGCCGCCGCATCTATCGCGGAGTTGGGCTGTTCGCGGGCCTGTTTCGTCGGATCAGGAGTCTTACGCGCGGTGGCGGATGAGTCGGCCCTGAAGTTGGTTGAATTGAGCGGCGGACAGATCGCTACCCTCGCCGAATCGCCGCTGGGCCTGCGGCACGGGCCCATGTCGGGCGTGGACGGACAGTCATTGTTTGTGGCATTCCTATCAAATGACCGCCGGCGCCGCGGATACGAGGTGGACTTGCTGGAGGAGATCCGCAGCAAACGCCTCGCAAGATTGCGGGTTGTAGTGACGGCGAACGGAGCGCAGGATGTCACCTCACTGGCGGACAGGGTTTTGTCACTGAACTGTCGAGCCGGCTTTCCCGATGAGTATCGACCGGCACTGGACGTCATGTTCGGCCAGTTGCTCGGACTATTTGCGTCCTCTGCGTGCGGGCTCCGACCCGACCAACCAAGCCCTTCGGGTGCCATCAACCGGGTGGTTTCTCCCATCCGCCTATATTCGTAGTTTGGTGAAATTCCCCGAGAACACTATTTGCTGGTGGACAAACGAAACCAAACGATATAAAAAGAAATCCGAAGAGAAGCGGTCCGCGCCCCGCCGCAGCGCGCGATACTCTGCCAGCAACGATCACGACGAGTGCTCAACGAAGAACGGCGCCGCGCCATACTCGATTTGCTCACCCGTCAGGGGCGTGTCCTGGTGACCGAACTCTCCCGCCATTTTGACACTTCCCAGGTTACGATTCGCAAAGACCTGGAGATTCTGCACGCTCACGGACAGGTTCATCGCACCCATGGCGGCGCCTTGCCGGCGAGAGAGGGTACCCTGGAAGATCCGACGCTGCGTGAAAAAGAAAAACTTCACCGCCAGGAAAAGTTGCGTATTGCGGAATGTGCGGCGGCGAAGGTGAGGGAAGGCCAAGTCGTAATTCTCGATTCCGGCACCACCACGACGGCAATCGCACGGGCCTTACGCAGCTTTCAGCATCTGACGATCGTGACCAATGCGGTCAACATTGCCGCCGAACTGGCGGGAACGGCCGTCGAAGTAATTCTTACCGGCGGCACGCTACGCAAGAATTCGTTTTCGCTGGTGGGCCCGATCGCGGAGGATACTCTGCGGCGCCTCAGCGCCGACCTGCTTTTTCTGGGGGTCGACGGCTTTGATGTCCAGTACGGGCTAAGCACGCCCAATCTGCTGGAAGCGAAAGTGAATCGCGTCATGGTCGAGGTATCGCGGCACACGGTGGCAGTTTGCGACTCGAGTAAATTTGGACGCCGGAGTCTGTCCCTGATCGTTCCACCATCTGCGCTGCACGAGGTCATCAGTGACCGCAGCGTCCCGAAAACCGATCTTCGCGTTCTAAAGAGGGCCGGAATTGAGGTCACTTTAGTCTGAAGAACGGGCCTGCAGTCCTCCTAACGAAAGGAATCGTGTACTAAATCGCATGCCACGCTTTGACGTTACCATCGCTGGAGAGCTCAACCTGGATCTCATTCTTTACGGCGTGCCCGAAGAACTTCCACGCGAGCGTGAATTGCTTGCGGATCGAATGATGCTTACGCTAGGGGGCTCGTCCGCCATCGTGGCTCACAATCTGGCCGCGCTGGGCAACCGCGTGGGATTTCAATCGCGCATCGGCGACGATTCGTTTGGTCAGATTGCCCTCGATAAATTGCAGCTGAGCGGCGTAGATGTTATTCGCGTGCGCCACGTGACTGGCGCTACAAAAACCGGCCTGACCGTCATTCTTCAGCGGCGGGCCTGGCGAAATATGGTTACCTACCCGGGAACGATTGCCGAATTATGCTGGGAGGACCTTGATCTGGACTACCTTACGGACTCACGCCACTTTCATCTTTGTTCCTACTACCTGCAGCGAGGGTTGCGGCCGCGCGTAGGTGAGTTGTTTCAGCGGTTAAAATCGGCCGGGCTCACCATTTCCCTCGACACGAACGATGATCCGGAAAACGAATGGCAAGGCGGACTTCACGACGTTCTTCGCTATGTCGATGTTTTCCTTCCCAACGAGCGCGAGGCGCGGAAGGCGGCGGGGACCGAAGATCTCGAGGTCGCCATTCGAAAATTGGCTGACATGGTTCCGATCGTTGTAGTGAAACTGGGCCACGACGGAGCCATGGCACAACGCGGGAACGAACGCTTCGTCAGCCCGGCGCAAAAAGTTGACGCTGTCGATCCGGTGGGTGCAGGCGACAGCTTCGATGCGGGCTTCTTACATCAGTATTTGCGGGGAGCCGACTTAGCTGCATGCCTGGCAAGCGGCAACATGGCTGGAGCCCTCTCGACGACACGATCAGGCGGTACGGACGCTTTCCGCGATGCGGAACATCGCGGAAAGTTCTTCCGGGAACGTAACGCTACTCTTCTCTAGTTTGCACTCACTTCAACGAGCAGATGTTCTTTGAACTCGGTCTTTAGCTTGGCGACATTATCTGGTCCCGCCTGCACCGAACCTAGATCCCGCCCGTCCACATAATCAAGCACGCGATAAGTCCCAGGCTTAAGGCCGCGCAGCTCTAGTTCACCTCTCCATGTTTTGGGCGCGAAGAATGCGTAATACATCTTGCCGGCCTTTTCAATGGCGTAACCTTCGGGAGTGTCGTAGCCGTAGACGTAAAGATTTCGGAACACGCCCTTGGAAAGCATCTTTTCGTTGTACAGACCGATCCATTTTTTCCACTGAACTTCCTTGTCCACGGTGAGCATGACGGGTTTGTATTTCGGCCCAGGATCAGGCCACACGAACTTGGTTCCCACCACTCCGCCCGGTCCAATTGTTGAGGCGAAGTCGCTTCCGTGTTCGGACCATCCTTTACCCACTCGGCTCATGGCTGAAAGTTCCACATGATCCCCATACACCGCTGATTCAGGACCAAGCAGTGCTTTGTACATCTTGATGCGGCGGCGAACCTGGTCGGCGCCTACGGGATCGGCAGTCACGGCCTGATCCATGTACGGCAGCCACGCCAGCGACGGAGGAGTTCCGCAAGGACAGCTCTGCGTCACACTCTCCGGCTTTATTGCGCGCGTGGTCTGGAAGATGACTTTGTATACATCAGCCATCGCATTCACCGAATCCTGCGGCGACTTATGATGATGCGCCGGGTTGTAACACATAGGCACGCTGTAAATGTTATCCAGCTTGGAGCCGTCGAATCCCCAGTCGCGGATAAATTTCTCAGTCAACTGCTTGTAATACGTTTGCACTTCGGGCACCGCGGGACACAATGTCGCCAAGTCACGGGTCATGCGCGCATGCTTGCCGTTCTTGTCGAGGATGAACCAGTCCGGATGTTCTTGCCCCACCTTTGACGCGACGTACTTATGAGACTCCCACTTGCCCTGCCCATCTTCGGCCCCCAGGGGCAGCCACCACAGTTGAATGAGCTCTCCTTGCTTGTGGAATTCATCGGTCATCTTCTTGATGGAATCGCCGGGGAACGTGTCCGGTCGCGGATTCCAGTCGCCGTAGGTGTCGAACCAACGGTCATCCAGCGTCGCCCACTTAATGCCAAGCTCTTTTAGCTTAGGAACGGTCCCCAGCATTTGCGCGGGTGTGACGTTGAACTCATATCCCCATCCGCACCAGCTCACGTTGTAAGCTTCATTCGACGGCTTGGGGATTTCCCATCCTTCTTTTTGCAGGACGCTCGACCATAGCCGCAGCGGTTCGTAAAAATCGCCGGAATAAACCGCCACGAAACTTCTCGGCGTCGAATAGCTCTCACCCGGTTTGAGAATCGTGTCCGCCGGAATGCTGACGGCTGTGTTGATCCTCCCGTCTGGTTCCACCTTGACTGGCAGTGACAGCGTTAGGGGAAGTGTCTCGACGTGGCCGATCGCTTCGCCCACGGACGCGGTCCAGAATGCCACTACCGGAATGCCGCCTCCGTAACCGCCCTTGGTAACAGCTCCCAGGAGATTGGGCTGAGAGAATTTCTGCGAAATCTTGGACACGTCGTTCTGTCCCCAGTCGTAGCTGGCGCCCTGGTACGACCACATGTCGTAGGGATGTTCTTTGGCGAGGTGAGAGCTGAACTTGTGTTGCTGCTCAACAATCTGATCAAGGTGATACTCTGACGTTCCCGCGTTTGCGTAGATCACGCTGCTGAGCATGAGATTCGGAAAGGCGTCGTACACTTCGATCTGCAAGGTTCGGCGAAGCGCAGTGTCAGAAGGGCCGAGAGGCTGGGCGGGAATATCCACGCGCTTTCCGGGCCCGAGTTTTCCTGCCGCTTCGGTAATCTTTGCCTGGCCGAAATCCGGCCTGAAATGAACTTCCTTCCCATCCTGCACAAGATAGTCGCTCTCGGCCGAAGTCCCCTCGCCTGGGACATCGAGGCTGAGCTTCTGGCCGTCTTTCAACAACGATGCCTGAAAATAGCCGGAGGGCAGAATCTGGAATTCGGACGTGCTGGTAGTAAGGACGATCGGCCCGCCTGAATTTAGCACGACCGAAACCTTGGACGGCTCGGAATGAGGTTCGGGCTGCTCTTTCGCCGTCCGTGCGCAGCCGGTGTGCAAGAACATGATTCCAACCAAGGCAAGAATGAGCCTGCACGAGAGAGCCGCCGTTCGCATCCTACAAGAATGATGTTTCATTGAGTGTCCCTCCGCTCCGCCGCAATGTTCTTAAACTGGTGGAAAATCCGTTCCGCATTCAAGTGATAGATTTTTTCCAGCACCGGATCGGGCAATTCCATACCGTATATTTTCCATCGCCCTTGCCCGGGATATCCCCAATAGTCAAAATATTCATCCGCTGTTTCGAGCCATCGGAAATGGTTTCGGTACATTTCTTCATCCATGCCGTTGTCGGTTCCGAACATGATCCGGTCTTGATACTTCACGAAAAACTCGCGGGCGCGCCGCGGTTGCCTGCCCAACTCCGCCTCGCGCGCGCCGAACTCGACCATCATGTTTGGATCTCGGTCCAATTCACCGGCCACGTAATCAAGATTCTCCGGCCAATTGGCTAGATGCAGGGCAACGAAAGTGGTATGCGGATGCCGGGCGATAACCCGATCTCGCGCCTCAAGAATCGACAGCTTGCTCGGAAACTGTGGACCGTAGAAGCTCCAGTCAGGATGCTCCATGAGTTCCTCGTAGCGTTCATTAGTGCCGTCGATAGGATGAAAGAACGCTTCGGGATCACTAACGTGGAGTGATACTGGAATGCCAAGGCGGCCGCATTCCTCCCAGATCGGATCTAGCCGAGAATCATCCACGGTAATCAGTTTGCCTGTCTTGTCCTTCACGCCCAGGCCAAGATCTTTGAGTATCTTCAGGCCTCGCGCCCCTCGAGCGACGGCGTCATTAAGTTGCGCGACCATTTCCTGGCTGAAGTTGCGATCATCGATCTTTGACCAGTCAATTTGTGTGAAAACGATAAATCGGCCAGGATACGGCTTTACCATCGTGTCGAGCACTTTTTGCAGCTTTTCGCCCCACATTCCGGTAAGGATCACGACCGTTCTTACATTGGTTTTGTCCATCACTTCAATGACGCGCTGGGGCGGTAACGGGTCGTCGATTCCCTGAGCGTCGTTCACGTGATTGTGCACGTCGATTACGTAGTACTTGGCTCGATCGACTTTGTGCGTCGGAGCATGCAACGTCGCTGTAGGGTTAAAATCCTTCAGCAGAAGCGTCTTTTTCCGGTCGGCATTCTCGGCGGGCTTGTAGCCAATCGCTGGAGACTGTTGCTGTGCCCCGACGCAGGTCGCAAGACAGCAGAATGCCAGAAAAGCGGTTGTAATTCGTGTGGGGTTTAGCTGCACAAATCCGCTCCATCGAAATATCGAATTCTTCCAGGTGCCCAACGACTCTGCATACGCTTCGCGCCTCCAGGCGGCTGGTTTTTTCTTGACAAACGCTCAATAACGAAAGTAAAAGTAAGCGTTCGTAACTATATAGCAAAATTGCTTTCTGGAAACAAGGATTAAGCGGCCGCCACTGCGGGATATCTCCGCGAGGGCCGGACGCCACAGCTCGAGGAGATCACCATGCCAAGCCTGCCACGTTGCCGACCGTTAGTTTTCGCTCTGGTTATTCTTGTCCTGGTTTTTCCTGCGGTCGCGCCAGCGCAAAAGGACGCAGGGAGCATTGTTGGCACGGTGAAGGATCCATCGGGCGCGCTCGTTGGTCAGGCCACGGTCACGGTCACGGATGTGGACCACGGCAGCAATTTCTCAGCTTCGACGAATGACGCCGGCGAATATGTTGCCGGCCCCCTTCGTGTTGGCCATTACACGGTCACAGTCGAGCATGCCGGGTTCAAGAAGGCAGTCTCGGAAACGGTGAATCTCGATGTCCAGCAGCGCATCGCGGTGAATGTCACTCTGCAAGTGGGGCAGATAACGGAAGCCATCCAGGTCTCCGGCGCGGCACCGTTGCTGGAGACGGAAACTTCTGAACTGGGTCAAGTCGTCGACAACAAACGTGTGGCGAATCTGCCGCTCAACGGCCGTAATTTTGCCCAACTGGCGCTGCTGACGGCGGGAACCGCGCCCAGTGAGCCGGGCTCCCGCGACGAAGGGGGCTTCGGATTTTCTGCCAACGGCGCGCGGTCACTGCAAAATAATTTTCTGCTCGATGGCGTAGACAATAACTCAAATCTTCCCGACCTGCTGAACGAGACGAACTATGTTATTCAGCCCTCGGTAGAAGCGCTGGAGGAATTCAAGGTCCAGACCAACGCCTACAGCGCGGAATTTGGCCGCGGCAACGGCGCCATCATTAATGCGACCATCCGGGCAGGCACCAACCAATTTCATGGCAGCGCTTACGAGTTTCTGCGGAACGAAAAGTTCGATGCCAAGAACTTCTTTGATGATCCCGCAAGCCGCATCGCCCCTTACAAGCAGAATCAGTTCGGCTTCACCTTTGGTGGGCCCCTCTTCCGCAATCGCACTTTTTTCTTTTTCGACTACGAGGGGCTGCGGATTCGCCAATCACAAACTGTGACCTCAAGCGTTCCAACCGATGCCCAGCGTGCAGGGGACTTTTCCAGCCAACTTGATCTCAGCCACCCGACGGGAACGGATTGTTTAGGCCATCCGACCTTTGTAGGAGAAATTTTCGACGCCAGGAACGCGGGCAACGGATGCGGTGTGGCATTTCAATATGATGCGAGTGGAATACCGCTCAATATCATCCCTCAGAACAAGCTTGATCCTTTGGCCTTGGCTATCGAAAAGCTTTATCCTGCGCCTAATGTGAACGGCAACGGGTTCAATTTTCTTTCGAATCCCGTCCGCAGCGAAACCCGCAACAACTTCGACATTCGACTTGACCAGAAGTACAGCAACAACGACAACGGCTTCTTTCGTTTCAGCTACGAAAATCAACCCAGCTTGATTCCAGGGCCTTTTGCGAGGACCGGCGGAGACGGCGGAGGGTTCTTCAGCGGTGTGGAGGATAACGCGTATCGCAGCTTCGCCACCAGTTGGACTCACTTGTTCCGCAACAACCTGACCAACGAATTGCGCTTGGGCTACAACCGCGTCAATTCCCAGCGGCAGCAGATCAATGCTAACAAGACCAGTGAGCAGCTGCTGAATTATCCAGGCGGCTTCCCCGGCATTCCCAACGTGCCCGGAAATGGCGGCTTGCCCCAGCTAACCTTCAACGATATATCCCAGATCGGAAGTCCTACGTTTCTTCCTTCGCATGAGATTCAGAACACCTATGGCATCTCCGAGAACGTGAGCTGGGTGCACGGTAAACATTCTTTTAAATTCGGCACGGACATTCGTTCCGAGGAGTTCACTATTTTTCAACCAGCGGCGCCTCGGGGCACGCTCAACTTTGGCCCCGGTTTCACTGACAATCCAAATCCCGCCGCAGTGTTTACCGGCGGCTCAGGCTTCGCCTCATTTCTGGTCGGACTGGCTGGCGGCGGCAGTATCAACAATCTGCACACCATCGACTATCACCATCAGGTGTACGCCTTCTTTGCGCAAGATGATTGGAAGGTGACACCGAAACTCACACTTAATCTTGGACTGCGTTACGAACTGTTCACCACCATAAAAGAGAAGCACAACGAACAAGGTACCTTCGACCTCGCCACAGCCAGCCTGATTGTTCCGAAGGGCGTGACCGCGCAACTTACACCGATGTTGGCAGCGATCGTTCCCGTGCGGGCCACTGGAACTCCCGGACTGATTTCGCCCGACACCAACAATTTTGCACCGCGAATCGGCCTGGCTTACCAGGTCACGAACAAGCTAGTTGTCCGCACCGGCTACGGCATTTTTTATGGAGGCGACGAAGCGGGCCCGTATTCAAATCCCAGCATGGGCTTCAATCCTCCATTCTTTATCAGTAAGAATTTCAATCAACCTTGTGGCACGGCTTCCGCCAACCCTGCGACCGTGGACTGTTCTCTCCCGGGGATTCCGACGCTGTCCGCGGGTTTTCCGGCGAATGCCCTGGTTGATCCCCAGCCGCCACCGCTTTTCTTTTCTCTTGATCGGCACCTGGTAACGCCTTACATGCAGCAGTGGCATCTTTCAACCCAGTACGAGCTACCCTCAAACACGGTGTTTGAAGTCACCTACGCCGGATCGAAAGGCCTGAAGCAATATATCTACCAAAACGGAAATCAGGCGGCACCGAATCCGGACCCCAACCTGCCATTTGCTCCGCGCCGCCCCATCCCAGCGATTGACGGGTTTATCGGATGGTTCCGTTCTGGCGGATGGTCGAACTACGACTCACTTCAATTGCGCGCCGAAAAGCGCTTCTCCCGAGGACTTACTTTCCTGGCGTCTTACACCTGGGCGCACGCGCTCGATATCGCTTCCAACGCCGATCTAGGCGCGCAAAATGGCGGCGACTTCCGTTACTTCATCCACCCGGAATGGGAGTATGGAAACGCCGATTTCGACGTCCGCCATCGCTTTGTATTTAGTTACCTGTACGAACTGCCCTTTGGCCATGGTAAGGCCGTATTTGGCAATGCGAGCGGAGTGCGCAACCAAATCATAGGAGGCTGGCAGATCGGCGGAATCACTTCGGTCTCTTCTGGCAACTGGTTCACAATTCTCAATACCAACGGTGTGGCTCATTCCGACGGACAACAACGTCCAGATCTCATCGGCAACGTGCACGCGACTCCGTGCGTTCCCGGGACGTTCTTTAACACCTGTGCGTTTGCGGACCCCGCTCCGGGATCGTTCGGTAACGTTCGCAGGAACAGTGTGCAGGGCCCGGGGTACCAGATCTGGGACTTCTCGCTGTTCAAGAATTTCCCAATCTCCGAGCGCACAAAACTGGAATTCCGGGCTGAATTCTTCAACGTGTTCAATCATCCCAACCTGCAATTTGCTAAATCCGGGCCCCAAAATTCGATCAACACCACAACCTTTGGCACTCCGCAATTTGGATTTCTGACTGCGGCTCGCGATCCACGTCAGATTCAATTCGCGCTTAAGCTTTCGTTTTAACACTGGATGAAACGGGAAGGATATCAATCCATGCGGCGGAAACGTACATCTGTGCGGCTAGTGGTGTGTCTTACCGTGATTCTCTTGCCGCGAGTTTTTGCCTCGCCTCAATCCTCGAATCTTACCGAACTGGCAAGCGGTTGGAAGGTAACCTCGGCTACCAATACTTCCGGGGATGAGGCGTTGATATCCCAAGCCAGTTACAACGACTCCCAATGGTACGCAGTCAAGCATATGCCTGCGACGGTTTTGCAAATACTCGAAGATAACGGCCTCTATAAGAATTTGTACCAGGGCGTGAATCTCACAGCACCGAGAGACCTTTGGAAGCAGGACTGGTGGTATCGCACGACTTTTTCATCGCCCGCGGGAAGCGACGTATATTCCCTCATCTTCAAGGGCATTAACTATCGGGCGGACATCTGGCTCAACGGTCACAAGATCGCCGATTCGTCGCAGGTAGTTGGCATGTATGAGAGTTTTGAGTTTGATGTCACTAAATTTATTCGGGTGGACGGCCCTAACGTACTGGCGGTGAAGGTCACTCCGGAAAGAGGATTGCTCTCCGAAGATGGTGTGGTAGTCGGCGACCATCCAGTTGAGATGGCCGATAGCTGGCTCGATTGGATCAATTGGAAGTTCCTCGGCTACCACGACGCCGAGCGGAAGTTGAACATTCCATTCGTTCCCGACCGCAACGCAGGAGTGTGGAAGCGCGTGTTTCTCAGTACGACTGGCCCGGTTACGCTCCGCAATCCTTATGTCGTTACCGATCTACCGCTTCCGGCGCTCAGCCCTGCTGCGCTTACGGTTTACTGCAATGTGAGCAACCATACGGAAAAGCCGGTGTCAGGAATTCTTCATGGGGAGATTTCGCGACCAGGGAAGTCGACCATCATTTTCGAAAAACAGGTTGCTCTGCGGCCTTCGGAGACCATCGAAGTCGCAGTCACACCTTCCGACGTGGCGCAGTTCTCGCTTCCTGATCCCGATTTGTGGTGGCCTTACCGCTGGGGCAAGCCGAATCTTTATCACCTGAAAATGGATTTCGCGACGGACGGGAAGACGTCCGATGCCCGCGAAATTGATTTTGGGATTCGCAAAATCACCCAGGGCCGCGACAAGGACAACAGCTTTCCAGAGATTGGCAGCGGCGGAGGCAATTTTTATTTGCAAATTAATGGCCGCGATTATTTGATCCGCGGTGCAGCCTACACTCCAGATCTCCTTTTTAAGAATGACCCCAACCGCGACGCTGCCATGATCACCTACGTCAAGGATCTTGGACTAAACCTCATTCGATGGGAGCTGAAGATTGCAGACGAAACCATGATTGAACGTGCCGACCAGGAGGGTATCCCGGTCATGCTCGGCTGGATGTGCTGCATGCAATGGGAGCACTGGAATTTATGGAGCGCCGAAGATCAATGGGTAGCGCGGGCCAGCTTGCGCGCGCGACTAAATGAATTGCGCTCGCATCCAGCGGTCGTCCTCTGGGCGAATGGCAGTGACGGCCTGCCTCCCGATCCGGTCCTCAATGACTACCACCAGATCGAGAAAGAGGTGCACTGGCAGAACGCGATCGTGGATACAGTCGCGGACAGGAATCGGTCATGGAGCGGCATCCATATGGAGGGCCCATATGTATGGCGGCCGCCATATTATTGGTTCAGCGACGTCTATGGTCCCGCCCGCGGATCGTCCGCCGAGGAGGGCGACAATGAGACGATTCCTCCTCTGGAAAGTCTAAGAAAGTTTATTCCTGCCGATCATCTGTGGCCCCCTGATGACTACTGGTATTTCCATGCGGGCGGAAACGAGGGAGGAAACAGTACGCTGGCGAATATTCGCCGGGCGCTCAATCAGCGCTATGGTCCCACCAACAGCGCGGAGGAACTGGCAAAGAAAGCTCAGTTAGCCTATTACGAAGATGTTCGCGCGCAATACGAATCGTACGCAACCCACTGGTCCAATCGCAAAATGGTCATGCATTGGATGATGAATACTCCTTGGCCATCATTCTTTGGACATCTCTTCGATTACTACTTTAAACAGGGCGGGGGCTATTTTGGCGCCAAGAAAGCCATGCTGCCCATTAGCGTCGTATGGGATTACTATGCCACTGCAGACCGTAGCACCGCGCACGTGTACGCCGTGAATCAGACCGCTGAGCCATTGCAGCACGTGAATGTATCGGTAGCTTTCTACAATATGGATGGAACGCGCAAGTACGCGAACGATGCGAAGGATATCGAAGTGGCTCCTTATTCTTCGATCGCAGCCATGGCGGTTGCACGGATCCCAGGTCTGAGCTCAACCTATTTTGTCCGCTGCCGCATGAGCGCAGTTGACGGAACTGTTCTTGCCGATAATACTTACTGGGAATCTACGACGGATGACGATCTCGGCAGCCCGAAAAATGATGACCAGTTCACGACCAAGCTGGTGAAGTGGGCTGACCTGTCAGCGCTGGATACTATGCCCCGGAGTGAGGTCACGGCCGCAAGCAGTTTTGCAGAATCCAATGGCGTAGAGACTGCTCGAATCACCCTTACAAATCGTTCGAATCACATAGCTTTTTTCCTACGTGCAGAAATCACGAAGGGAGCAGATGGGGAAGAAGTGCTGCCGATCACGTACGAGGATAATTACGTGACTCTATATCCTCACGAAGCGCGAACCCTCGTGTCTACCTTTTCAACGTCGGCTTTGGACGGTCATCCGGCGGCATTGCGCGTTGAGGGCTATAACGTGACCAAAAAGATCGTATCAGCGAATCAATAGCCCAGACCTGTCTTCAGAACGGACTCACCCGTTCACCAATTGGCGCGTATGTCGGTGGACGTCCCACCTGCCGCTGGAACGTAACACTTCAAGGTATAGTCCATCACCATGCGATCGGCGTTGAACCGCCATCCCAGCGTCCGGATCGTTCGCTTCATGCGCCTGATCCAGCCCCGCGGCAGGCCATCGCGGTCACGTTGATAGTAAAGCGGGATTACCTCTTCGCGAAGCGTCCGCAGCAGGTCTTCCCCATCGCGAGTGTCATGGACGCTCATGTTGGAGTGGGTTCTGCCGGTTCCAATGGAGAAACCATTCATGCCGTCGTAGGCTTCCGCCCACCAGCCGTCGGGCACTGATAGATTCAAGCCGCCGTTCAGGACCACTTTCTGACCACTTGTGCCGGAAGCTTCCAGCGGCCGTCGCGGATTATTCAACCAGACATCGACGCCCTGTACGAAGTGCCGGCCGACATTGATGTCGTAGTCCTCGACGAAGACAAACTTGTTAGAGAACTGCGGGTCGCGCATCAATTCGGCGATCTGCCGCAGAATTCGCTTGCCGGGTTCATCCCGAGGGTGCGCCTTTCCGGCAAACACAAACTGTACCGGCCGCTTTGGATCGTTCACCATCGTGGCCAGCGCCTCTATGTCCGCCAGAATCAAATTGGCCCGCTTGTAGGTCGCAAAGCGGCGTGCAAACCCTATAGTGAGCGCGTCGGGACTTAGAATCCGGCCAAGCCTTTGCAACATCTCCGGGGACTCGCCTCGACGCCGGGCTTGCTCGACCGCTCTACGCCGCACGAACTCCAGCAGACTTGTCTTGAGGTTGAGATGCGTTTCCCAAAGTTCGCCATCGTCAACGCTCTCGATACCTTCCCAGATCTTCGCCTCACTGCTGCGCTGGTGCCAGCCTGTGCCGAGATGCCGGTCGTAAAGCCGAAACATCTGCGGCGCGAGCCACGATGGAACGTGAACACCATTCGTTATATGGCCGATGGGAACCTCGTCTTCCGGCTTTCCCCGGAACAAGCCGGTCCACATCGCGCGGGATACCTCGCCGTGCAGCGCTGACACTGCATTGGCGCGCTGCGACAGCCTGAGGGCGAGAACGGTCATGCAGAACAGTTCGTCGGGATTATTTGGATTCTCGCGGCCTAACCCGAGAAAGCTTTCCGAAGAAAGGCCGAGCGATTCCCGCAGGGGTCCCAGGTGCTCTTCGACGAGCGTGGCATCAAACCGATCGTGGCCGGCAGGCACCGGAGTGTGCGTAGTAAACACGACCTCGCGTGACACCCGAGGAACCGCAATGTCGAACCTTATGCCTTCATCTTCCATCCGAATGCGAATGGCTTCGAGAACCGCGAACGCGCTATGCCCTTCGTTCAGATGAAGCACGCTGGGCGTTATGCCCAATGCTTTCAAAGCGCGCAAACCGCCGACTCCGAGCAGCAGTTCCTGGCGAATCCGGATGCGCAGGTCTCCGCCGTACAAACGTGAAGTCAGCTCACGGTCTTCAGGAGCGTTCCCTTCGACGTCGGAATCGAGCAGAAGCAGATCGCGGCGGCCTACCTTCACGCGCCACACTTTCGCACATAGGCGGCCGCTACGGGTGTCAATCTCGACGACAATCGGTGTGCCATCTGTCCCGATCGCCGCTTCCATGGGCAATTGAGTTACATCTGTTTCGAGATATTCTTCCTGCTGCCAGCCATTGCGATCGAGTCGCTGCCGAAAATATCCCTGGCCATAAAACAGGCCGATGCCAACCAGGGGAATGTCCAGGTCGGACGCGCTCTTGATATGATCGCCGGCGAGTACGCCTAAGCCGCCGGAATAAACCGGCAGTGACTCGTGCACGCCGAACTCGGCGGAAAAATATGCAACTGGGCGGGGGCGCAAAACGCCAGCGTGCCTGGCACCCCACGTGCGGTCAGCCTCTAAATACTCTCGCAGGCGGCGATAGGCATAGTTAACGCGGCTGTGCAGCACAAGCTCCGCTGCGCGCGCTTCCAGGCGGGCCAAGGGAAACTCCGCCAACAGCGAGACCGGGTTGTGATTGAGTTCGCTCCAGCGCGCCGGGTCGAGATCGAGGAACAAGCTTACGGAATCGTGGTCCCAACTCCACCAGAGGTTACGGGCCAGCGCCCAGAATCTCTCCTGGACGGGGGCGATAAACCGGTCCAGAGTGCGTGCCTCGCTTACCACCGGAGCCACCTGGGTCGCGGCCTCGGTCAGCATCCGAATATCTTCTTCGCTGAACAGTCGGGCTTCAAGGGTTTGAACCACGAGAACACCCTGCAGAATGCCGCGATCAATTAGCGGAACGCCGAGAAATGATTGGTAGTCGTCCTCGCCCGCTTCGCTGAAATACTTGAAACGCGGATGATTCTTCACTTGCTCCACCGCCACCGGGCGCACTTGCTCGGCAACCAGGCCGGCAAGGCCTTCGTGTATGGCCATGCGCAGCCTTCCAATACACTCCCGGCGAAGACCGAGCGTTGCCGCCATTACGAGATTCGCACGATCCGGTTCAAGCAGATACGCCGAACAGACATCGGTTCCAAACCTCCTGGCAATGAGTGCCACAACGTTCATCA
>JRHI01001611.1_pt1 | contig 18206 bp, 14 predicted proteins | sample 215371 | NCBI WGS metagenome assembly JRHI01 (sample SAMN02929681, study PRJNA255918) | sediment metagenome | biome: cave system; feature: Ice Cave; material: Sediment; isolation source: sediment from deep within a dark volcanic ice cave with no known source of... ...
TGCGAGGCCTCAGCCATCAACTGCTGTTTCTAGGTTCATTCATCCATTTGCAGATGGAAACGGCCGGGTCGCCCGGTTGATGTCATATGCTACCGTATTCCGTACCCTCGATACAGGGGGCCTGTGGTCGATTGCCCGTGGGCTGGCGCGGCGTCAAAAGGAGTACAAACAGCATCTCGCTGAGTGTGATGAAGTACGACGGAGCGATCTCGACGGCCGCGGACACCTTGGTGAAGCAGCGCTGTCCGATTTCACGAGATTCTTCCTGCAGATTTGCATCGATCAAGTAAAGTTCATGGCGGAGCTGATGCAACCTGGCTCCCTGCGCGACCGCATAATGAAGTGGGCTGAGGAGGCGACCGCTTATGGTACTCTCCCAGCCAGGGCTCCTCGAGTACTCGACGCCATTCTCTTCAGGGGAGCCCTACCGAAATCTGAGGTGGTAGATGTCATGGGCCAGTCGGCTCGCAGTGCTCGAGCGGCGACAAGTGCCTTGAGCAAGGAAGGGATCATTACCTCGCGCGGAGCGCACGCCGATTGGCAACTAGCCTTTCCTGCTAAACTTGCGCCTCGAATAGCTCCAGGCCTTTTCCCTGAATAGAATAGTGCGTGGCCGGCAGTCACGGCAGAAGTCCGCTCTCGTGCGCCAGCTCCCGCAGCGACACCTCCGGCCGGGCGCCGATGTGGGAGATGATCTCCGCGGCTGCAAGGCTGCCGAGGCGGCCGGCGGTTTCGAGGTCGCGGCCGGTGGCGATGCCGTAGAGGAAGCCGGCCGCATAGAGGTCGCCGGCGCCCGTGGTGTCCACCACCTTCGCCACCGGCGCAGCCGGAATGGCGATCGACTTGCCGTCGCCCAGGATGACGCTACCCTTCTCCGAGCGCGTGAGCGCCGCGAGCTTGGTGTCGGCTCGCGCGTGCCGCGCGGCCGCGTCGAACGATTTGGTCTGATAGAGCGAGGTGATCTCGGCCTCGTTGGCGAACAGGATGTCGACGGAGGTGCGGATGAGCGCGAGGAACTCGGCCCGGTGCCGGTCGACGCAGAAGGCATCCGAGAGGCTGAGTGCGACCTGCCGTCCCGCCTTGGCGGCGATGTCGGCAGCCTGCCGGAACGCGGCCTTGGCCTCGGGCCGGTCGAACAGATAGCCCTCGAGATAGACGATGCGCGCGGAGGCGATCAGGTCGGCATCGACCTCGCCGCCGCCCAGCTGCGGGCTGACACCCAGAAACGTGTTCATGGTTCGCTGGCCGTCCGGCGTCACCAGCACCAGGCAGCGGCCGGTGGGCTCGCTCCCCTTGGCGGCCGCCGGCGTCGTGAACGTCACGCCGGCGGTGCGGATGTCGTGACCGAAGATCTGGCCGAACTGGTCGTCTGCGGTCTTGCCGATGAAGCCCGCCTTGCCGCCGAACGAGGCGACGCCGACGATGGTGTTGGCGCCCGAGCCGCCGGAGATCTCCACGGCCGGGCCCATGTCGTCGTAGAGCTTGCCCACCGCGGCCGCATCGACCAGCTGCATGCTGCCCTTGGCGCAGCCGTGCCGCACCAGGAACGCCTCGTCGCAGCGGCCGATGATGTCGACGATGGCATTGCCGATGCCGACCACGTCGTGCTCTTGCATGCTGCGTTCCCCTGCGATGGTGCGCGCACTATAGGGAGCGGCGTAGGTTGGGTCGAGCGTCAGCGATGACCCAACGCAAGTCGCGATCTCAGCGGGCGTTGTGTCGGCGCTTCGTTTGACACAACCTACGGCTTTCGCGCTCCGACGATCGCCCCCAGATCCAGCAGCAAATTCTCCGCCAGCGTCTCCTCCAGTGCGGAGTTGAGGCGCGCGGCCTTGGCGGCGTCGGCGATGCGAGCGAGCGCGGCGCCTAGCTGCGGCAGCGTCCAGCTACGGCACTGCTGCTCGAGCGCCTCGCGCTGCTTGAAGTGCGGCGGCGGCCGCAGCGAGCGCACGACGTCCTCCATGCCGCGGCCGGCATCGAGTGCCCCGCGCATGCGATGCAGTCGCAGGAAGTGGCGCTGCAGGGCAGCGATGACGGACTGCGCGCTCTCGCCCGAGGCGATGCTGCGGTCGCATTCGGCCAGCGCCGCCGCCGTCCGAGCGGACGCCGCGGCCATCACGATGCGGTCGAGAGCGAGCTCGGCCGCGTCGCCGACCGCCGCCTCCACGTCGCTCTCCTCGATCATGCTCTTGCCGTGGGCATACAGCACGAGCTTGTCGATCTCCGCCCGCGACAGCGCGCGATCAGCCCCGAGCCGCGCCAGCAGCAGGCGCTTGGCTTCCGGCGTGATCTGCATCTTGCCGGGCGCGAACACCTCACGCATGACCACTTCTAAATCGCGCGCCTCGTCGGGAAAGCATGCAATGGCCGCGGCCGCGGGTGATTTCTCGAACAGCGCGCGCAGCGCATCGTCCGGGCGCAGGTTGCCGGCCTCGACGATGAGGTGCCCCTGCAGATCGCCGCCCTCGACGAGGGGCTTGAGCTGTGCGGCCGTCACGCGCCGGCCGGCTACGGTGCGCAGCACCTTGCGGCCGCCGAACATCGGTGCGGTCTGCAGCTCGACGAAGATGCGGCCGGGGTCCTCCTCCAGGCTGGCATCGTCGAGGCGGATGATCTCGCCGGGCGGGCTGTCACGCTCGGTCAGGCGCTTCGCCAGCTGGGTCGCCCGCTCGGTCACCAGGCCGGCATCACCGCCGTAGAGGAGCACCGCTGAAGGAACGCGATCGAGCGCGGCTAGGAATGCGTTGGCCTGGTGCGTCTTGACGGCGACCATGATCACCGCAAGGGATCGTTACGCCTGCCCGGAGAGATAGATCGCCACCCGCGTCTTGAGGTCGTCGGCGACGGTCCGCGCCGCGCGGTTCTCGGCGTCGTCGCGGGCGCGCACGTTGGAATAGATCGACTGGAAACGCTCGTAGCCGGCCCGGCCGTGGCTCGAGCCGGTCAGCACCACTTGCTTGGTCTTGATGTTGATGAGCTTGAAATTGGCCTGCAGGGAATAGATCTGGCTGAGGGCGTCGCCGTCGGGTTTGACCAGCGTGGAGAGCACCGACTCGGTGATCGAGATTTCGAGCCTGTAGACCGGAGGCGCCAGCTCGCCGCCACCGCTGGCCTGGAAGATCAGCTCGTTGCGGATGCGCTGGCCGACGCGACCCGGGATCGCTGCGACGTCGAGCTGGGCCAACCGCTCCTGCAGTCCCGCACCCGAAGGCGTCGTCCCATAAAGAGGTTGGAAGCCGCTGTTGCCGCACGCTGCCAACGCCGGGGCCACGGCGAGCAGCAGCGAGAGCCCTCGCACCAGACTCCGGCGGCTCAAGGTGACGCGAGCCGTACCAGCCTCAGCCGACGACATTCACGATCCTCTGCGGCACCACGATCACTCTCGCCACCGCTCGTCCGTCCAACGCGCGTGCGACGGTCTCCAGCTTGAGCGCCGCCGCCTCGACTTCGTCCTTGGTAGCAGTGCGAGCGATCGTAAGTTCATCTCGCCTCTTGCCATTTACCTGTACGGCAATGGTAATCGTATCGTCAACGAGCAAGCCCGCCTCTGCTTGCGGCCAGAGCTGATCGGCGAGCAAGGTGTTGTATCCGAGCCGCTGCCAGCAGTCTTCCCCCAAATGCGGCAGCATTGGGCCGATCATCTGCACCAGCAGCTCGGCGGCTTCCCGAATGGCCCAGTCGAGGCCCTCGGCGGACTTGTCCAGCGCGCCTGACAGGGCGTGCGTCAGCTCGTAGATCTGGGCCACCGCCACGTTGTAGCGCAGGCTCTCGATATTCTGGCTAACACTGTTCAGAGTCTTGTGAGCGGCGCGCCGCAAGGCCAAGGCCTCGGGTCCGAATGGGGGTACCTCTCCGTTTCTGGTGCGTTTTCGCTCTGCAACCTGGTCGATCAGGCGGGAGATGCGCTGGATCTGCCGTCCAGCCCCGGCAACGCCTCCCTCCGTCCAAATGATGTCGCGGTCGGGTGGGCTGTCCGACACGATGTAGAGCCGGGCCGTATCGGCGCCGTAGTGGGCGATGATGTCGTCCGGATCGACCACGTTCTTGCGCGACTTCGACATCTTCTCGACCGGACCGATCTCGACCGGCCGGCCGGTGGCAATCGATGTGGCCTTGCGTACCGCACCCTCACCCTCGATGCGGACTTCCGCCGGCGTCAGCCAATCGCCGTTCTCGCTGCGGTAGGTCTCGTGGATGACTATGCCCTGCGTGAATACCGACGTGAAGGGCTCCTCGATCTGCAGGTGTTTCGTGGCCTTCATGCCGCGCGTAAAGAAGCGCGCGTACAGCAGATGCAGCACCGAGTGCTCCTTGCCGCCGATATACTGATCGACGGGCGCCCAGTATTTGACCGCCTTTTTGTCGGTCGGCGTCGGAGCGTTCGGCGCGCAAAAGCGGAACTGGTACCAGGCGCTGTCGACGAAGGTATCCATCGTGTCCGTTTCGCGCACGGCCGGCTGGCCGCACTTCGGGCACGCGACATGCTTCCACGTCGGATGATGGTCCAGGGGATTGCCAGGCCTGTCGAACGTAGCGTCCTCGGGAAGCTTCACGGGAAGCTGATCTACCGGCACCGGCACGATGCCGTCTTTCTCGCAGTGGATGACCGGTATCGGGCAGCCCCAATAACGCTGGCGCGAGATGAGCCAGTCGCGCAGGCGATAGTTGACCTTGCGCGCACCGAAGCCGCCGCTCTCTGCCAGCTGCGCGATCTTCTCCTTGGCCGCCTCGATCGACAGCCCGTCGAGGAATTCGGAATTGATCATGGTGCCGTCGCCCAGGTAGGCCTCGCTGCCAACCTGGAAGCTGGCGGGGTCGGCGCCGGGCTGCAGCACCACGGGGATCACCGGACGCCCGTATTTGCGGGCGAAATCGAGATCGCGCTGGTCGTGCGCCGGGCAACCGAAGATGGCGCCCGTGCCGTAGCCCATGACGATGAAATTGGCGGCGTAGACGGGCAGCTTCACTTCCGGCTTGAAGGGATGCACAGCCACGATACCGGTGTCGAAGCCCTTCTTCTCGGCCTTCGCCAGCGCCTCTTCCGTGGTGCCGATCTTGCGGCATTCCTCGATGAAGGCCTGCAGGTCCTTGCTCTTTTTGGCGACGTGCTGGGCCAGCGGATGCTCGGGCGAGACCGCCATGAAGGAAGCGCCGAAGATCGTGTCGTGCCGCGTCGTGAAGATCTCCATCTTCTGCAGCTTCTTGGGCAGCTTCGCGCCTTCCAGCGCGAAGGTCATGGACAGCCCCTCGGAGCGGCCGATCCAGTTCCTCTGCTGCGTGCACACGAAGTCCGGCCAGCTCTTGGCGAACCCGTCGAGCGCTTCCAGCAGCTCGTCGGCGAAGACGGTGATCTTGAAGAACCACTGGGTCAGATCGCGCTGTTCCACGGGAGCGTCCGAGCGCCAGCCGCGCCCATCGATGACCTGCTCGTTGGCCAGCACGGTGTTCTCGACCGGGTCCCAGTTGACCTTGGCGGTCTTGCGATAGGCCAGCTTCTTCTTGAAGAAATCCAGAAACAGCCGCTGCTGATGCACGTAGTAGCTCGGATCGCAGGTGGCGAACTCGCGGCTCCAGTCGATCGACAGGCCCATCGCCTTGAGCTGGGCCCGCATGGTGTCGATGTTTTCGTAGGTCCACTTGGCGGGGTGGATCTTGCGCTCCATGGCGGCGTTCTCGGCCGGTAGCCCGAACGCGTCCCAGCCCATGGGATGCAGCACGTTGAACCCCTTGGCGCGCATGTAGCGGGCCATCACGTCGCCCAGCGTGTAGTTGCGCACGTGCCCCATGTGGACGCGGCCGGACGGATAGGGGAACATCTCGAGCTGGTAGCGCTTGGGCTTCTTGCTCTTCTCCTGCGTGCGGAAGGTGCCGCGCTCCTCCCACACCGTCTGCCAGTGCTTCTCGCGCACGGGCGCGTTGTAGCGTTCGCTTGCCATGGCTGGTTGTTCTCGTTGGGATAGAATTCGGCCGGTAATGAGCCCGAAACGCCCCGGTGGGTCAAGCCGAACGGGTTGTCCGGGTCTTCATGTCGACGGCGCCGACATGTTTGGCTTCACATGTCGCCAAAACGGGATTTCGTCGACACGCCGGCAGTGCCTCGTTTTGAAGGGTAGGGCTCGAACTCGTTACCGTCACTCATTAGAAGGTCCAAGAATCTGGTGTTGATATAGAGCTTCTCTCGTCCAGCTTTTCGCTCATGTAACACGCCAGCCGATACCAGATCGCTGAGATACTTGGTGGCTGTCTTGCGCGTTCCAATTCCCTGCTTCACGAGGTTCTGTATCCGACAGTAGGGCTGAACGAAGATGACCTCGGTCAGTTCTCGCCTCTTTGGCACGAGAGGGCTGGCGTAGCGCACCGTCTCTTCCATCAGTCGCTTGATTGCCTGGATCTTCGTGTAGGTCCAGGAGGCGGCGCTTTCCGTCGCGTCCAGCATGAAAAGGGTCCAGGGCTCCCAGGCTCCCGTCGTGGTCACGTCGAGCAGAAGCCGGTAATATTCGTTCCGGTGCTCGTGGATATAGCGGCTCAGATAAAGGATGGGCAGGTCGAGGAGTTTTTGCTCGATAAGGAAGAGGATGTTGAGGACGCGGCCCGTGCGACCGTTGCCGTCGGAGTAGGGGTGTATTGCTTCGAATTGATAGTGGCCGAGCGCCATGCGGACCACAGGATCGAGGTCTTCTTGCTCGTGCAGAAAGCGCTCCCAATTGGACATCTTGTCTCTCAGCAGGGTTTCGCCCTCGGGCGGGGTGTAGATGACCTTGCCAGTGTTTTGATTGCGAAGCGTGGTGCCGGGGGTTCGCCGGATGTCGATGTCGGTGTTCTTGATGACCCGGCAAATGGTTGTCGCGGTTCGCGTCGTCAATGGACGTTCGCGGATGTCATCGAAGCCCCTCATCAGGGCGCTGCGGCAGCGAAGAGTTTCCTTTGTCGCGGGGTCGGCTCCCTCCCCGTCGGTGTTGGCGAATTGAAAGAGCTTGTCGTTTGTGGTGACGATGTTCTCTATGGCTGAGCTGTCCTTTGCCTCGCGGAGTGGAATGCTATTGATCAGCACGTCTTGGTTGGGAATGAGCGCGGCGGCCTGCTGTAGGGCGGCGAGTGCGCTTCTCGTGCTGACGCATTTCTTCAAGACAGCGCGCGTCTCGATCTCTGCGGGGGGAGGCAGCAAAGGCAATGCGTTGTAGGGCTTCGCCGGGTCGAAGGAGGCGGAAGTCGATGCGGGTAGATTTCGAGGTCTTTTACCCATGTTCGAACCATATGGGTAAATGGTACCCATGTCCAGCCAACGTGGGTAAAATCTTAGATGTTTTACCCACATCAGATGCGATGTGGGTAAGATCTACCCACACTGCAGACATCACTCCCGCAATCACGCGCTGAAGCTCATGCTGCCCGCATCCCAATCCGCCCCCGCCAACCTCGCCGCCGTCCAGCAGCGCATCGTCGCCGCAGCCCAAGCCGCCAAGCGCGACCTCGCATCCGTCCACCTCGTCGCCGTCACCAAGACGTTCGGCGCCGATCACATCCTGCCCGTGCTGGAGGCCGGGCACCGCGTCTATGGCGAGAACCGCGTGCAGGAGGCCAAGGGCAAGTGGCCGGCTCTGCGCCAGCGCTTCCCGGGCATCGAGCTGCACTTGATTGGCCCCCTTCAGTCCAACAAGGCGCGGGAGGCCGTCGACCTGTTCGATGCCATTCACACCATCGACCGGCCCAAGATCGCGCAAGCCCTCGCCCTTGAGATGGCCAAGCAGGGCAAGCGGCTGAAGCTCTTCATCGAGGTCAACACCGGGGAGGAGCCGCAAAAGGCCGGCGTGCTGCCGAAGGAGGCCGCGGGCCTGCTGCGCCTGTGCCGCGAGGAGCTCGAGCTCGACATCGCCGGCCTCATGTGCATCCCGCCGCTCGACGAGGAGGCCGCCGTGCATTTCGCCTTCCTTGCCAAGCTCGGCCAGGAGCTGGGTCTGAAAGAGCTCAGCATGGGCATGAGCGCCGACTTCGAGACGGCGGTGGCCTTCGGCGCCACCTACGTGCGCGTCGGCTCGCAGATTTTCGGCAGCCGCACGGCACAACCCCCGCGCTGAGCTTGTCGAAGCGTGGGCTTGGGCTCGTCCTTCGACAGGCTCAGGACCGGCGGTGGAGTGAGCAATTCACCCGCCGTGCCGCCGGATCCCTCAACGGCAAGCCACGGCACACACAGCTTTTTCCCGCCAGGGCCCACGCAGGCCCTCCCCTGCCCCAATGGCGATGCTAACGTCGCGCAATTCGATTCGCGCCATCCCGTCCTCGCGTGCCCGGCGCTCTTCTCGAGGAGCCGCATCATGGCAGACGGAAGCAGGACGATGACCGCCGAGCTGGAGGCCGACGCTGCAGCTGCCGAGGCGGCTCGCGAGGCCAAAGCCGAGGTGCTGGAGCGCGCCGGCGTCGAACGTGCGCCGCCGCGGGCCGCGATCGCGCCCAAGCGCGCCAAGACCAGCGTCAAGACGCAGTGGGCGGAGTTCACCGTCGACGTCTGGATCACCAACTTCAATTCGGTCGAGTTCGGCATCTACAAAAGGAGCCGCAACCGGGCGAAGTCGCGTCAGTTCTCCTCCGACATGGATATCTTCGCCGAGGTGATCGAGAACGGAGGCCGCGCCGGCCTGCTCGGCTACCGCGAGGACCTGTGGACCAAGAACACCGGCATGGACAAGCGCCTGGTGTTCAAGCTTTTCACCGAGTCGCTCAACTGGCGCGCCACCATGGACTTGATGGTCGGCCGCAGCCTGCAGCTGACGCTGGGTGCCCAGGGGTTGCCGGTGACGTGCTTCTCCATCAACACGGGCGACCACGACAACATGGTCTATCTTGAGCGCTCCGCCCACAAGTGGCCGTTGCTGCCCGAGAACTTCTCCTTCTTCCTGCTGGAGGACGGCAAGCCCGCATTCTTCCGCCTGCGCCGTGACTACATCGACCTCGGCGGCGACTACACGCTCTTCAATCAGCACAACCAGCCGGTCGGCTACCTCGACGGCAAGGTGTTCTCGATCGGCGGCAAGTGGAAGGGCCGGGTGAAGATCGAGTACGCCGACCCGCGCCTGCTGATGGTGCTCAAGCTGTTCTGCGGCATGCTGATCTTCAACGCCGATGCGCGCCGCCATATGCGTGCGCTGTACCGCGACGTGGGCTCCGGCAAGTACACGCCGCGGCTGGAGAAGCAGGAGGCCGACCTCTACATGAACCCGCGGCGCGTGCGCTAGAGCAGGGTCGCTTCAGATGGAATCGCCCGCCTCAAATTCAACGTGGGGCTGAAGCGTGAATCCTGCTCTACTKATTGNAGTCTTAGAGCGAGATTCACGTTCCCTAATGGAAGCCCCAGTGCTTCCATCTGGAACGATCTCGCTCTTGTGCCGAGAGTTCACGATGTGCGAGGCGCGCGGATGAAAGTGGGGCACCTGACCGGCGCTGCCGGCTCCGTCACGCTGAAGCCGGCGCACGTTTCGCTTGCGGAGTGGCGAGCCATTTATCATGGCGCCGGTGTCAGCCTCGACCCCGCGTGCGCCTCAGTGATCGGTGCGAGCGCGCGGACGGTCGAGGCCATCGTCGCCAAGGGCGAGCCGGTCTATGGCATCAACACGGGATTCGGCAAGCTCGCCAGCACAAACATCCCAGCAGCCGACCTGGCCCAGCTGCAGCGTAACATCGTGCTGTCGCACGCGGCGGGCGTCGGCGAGCCCAGCCCCGAGCTCATCGTTCGGCTGATGCTGGCGCTGAAGCTGGCGAGCCTGGCGCAGGGCGCTTCGGGTGTGCGGCCCGAAACCGTGGCGATGCTGGAGGCGATGCTGGCGCGCGACCTGGTGCCGGTGGTTCCGTGCCAGGGCTCTGTCGGCGCGTCTGGGGACTTGGCGCCGCTGGCGCATATGGCGGCCGCCATGATCGGCGTCGGCGAGATGCTGGCACCCGACGGCGGCAGGATGCCGGCGGCGGAGGCGCTGCAGCGCCGCGGCGTGCAACCGCTCGTGCTGGGTCCCAAGGAAGGTTTGGCGCTCCTCAACGGCACGCAATTCTCGACCGCCTATGCGCTCACCGCACTGTTCGAGGCCGGCAATCTGTTCCGCGCGGCGCTCGTCACCGGCGTGCTCTCCACCGAAGCGGCAAAGGGCTCCGACGCGCCCTTCGACCCGCGCGTGCACGCGCTGCGACCGCATCCTGGGCAGCGCGAGTGCGCGGCCGCGCTGCAGGCGCTGATGGCGGGCAGCGCCATTCGCGCCTCCCATCTCACCGGGGATGATCGCGTGCAGGACCCCTATTGCCTGCGCTGCCAGCCGCAGGTGATGGGCGCGGCGATGGACGTGCTGCGGCACGCGGCTGGCATGCTGGCGATCGAGGCCAACGGCGTGTCCGACAATCCGCTGATCATCGCGGGCGAAGGTATCGCCCTGTCGGGCGGCAATTTCCATGCGCAGCATGTGGCGTTTGCCGCCGACATGATGGCGCTGGCGATCTGCGAGATCGGCTCGCTGAGCGAGCGCCGCATCGCCATGCTGGTGGACCCGGCGCTGTCGCGCTTGCCGGCGTTCCTCACGCCGAAGCCGGGCCTGAACTCGGGTTTCATGATCCCGCAGGTGACAGCAGCGGCGCTAGTGGCCGAGAACAAGCAGCGCGCGGCGCCGACCAGCATCGATTCCATCCCCACCTCCGCCAACCAGGAGGACCACGTGTCGATGGCTCCGCACGGCGCGCGCCGGCTGCTGCCGATGGCGGAAAATCTCAACCAGATTCTGGCGATCGAACTACTGGCCGCGTGCCAGGGCTGCGACTTCCATGCGCCACTGAGGTCGAGCGAGGCGGTGGAGCGCACGCGTGCGCTGGTGCGGGCGCGCGTGCCGCATCTGGACGAGGACCGGTTCATGGCCCCTGATATGGAGGCGGCAGCTGAGTTGGTGCGATCGGGAGCTGTCGTGACTGCCGCGGGTTTGGCACTGCCGGAGGTCTGGATCGAGGCCCGCTATGGTGGAGCGTAGACCGTCAAACGTACTCGACAGGATTCCCCTCCCGCAAGGGGGAGGAGCCTGCGTGGGACGCGCGTAAGTCGATCTTGAGCGACGATGGGTGCTGCGCAGCACACTTGAAATCGAGGACCACATGACCCGCATCGACAACGCCCGCGTCATCCGGGCGCCGCACGGCACCGAGATCACGGCCAAGAGCTGGCTGACGGAAGCGCCGCTGCGGATGCTGATGAACAACCTCGATCCGGAGGTGGCGGAGAGGCCGTCGGAGCTGGTGGTCTATGGCGGCATCGGCCGCGCCGCGCGCGACTGGGAAAGCTTCGACCGCATTGTCAAGGCACTCCGACAATTGGAGGGAGACGAGACGCTGCTGGTGCAGTCGGGCAAGCCGGTGGGCGTGTTCCGCACGCACGCCGACGCCCCGCGCGTGCTGATCGCCAACTCCAACATCGTCCCGCACTGGGCGACGCTCGAGCACTTCAACGAGCTCGACCGCAAGGGCCTGATGATGTTTGGGCAGATGACGGCGGGCTCGTGGATCTACATCGGCAGCCAGGGCATTGTGCAGGGCACCTACGAGACGTTTGCGGAGATGGGCCGGCGCCATTACGGCGGCAGTCTTGCGGGTAGATGGATCTTGACCGCCGGGCTCGGCGGCATGGGCGGCGCGCAGCCGCTGGCTGCGGTGATGGCGGGCGCCTCGATGCTGGCGGTGGAATGCCAGCCGAGCCGCATCGAGATGCGCCTGAAGACGAGATACCTGGATGTGCAGGCGAAGTCGCTGGACGAGGCGCTCAGCTTGATGGAGCACTCCTGCGCCGAGAAGAAACCGCTGTCGGTGGGCCTGCTGGGAAATGCCGCGGACATCTTCCCCGAGCTGGTGCGGCGCGGCGTGCGTCCCGACGTGGTGACGGACCAGACCTCGGCGCACGATCCGATCAACGGCTACCTGCCGAAGGGCTGGTCGCTGGCCGACTGGGAGGCCCGGCGTGACGCCGATCCCAGGGGCGTGGAGCAGGCGGCCAAGCGGTCCATGGCCGAGCACGTACGCGCCATGTTGGAGTTCCACAAGCGCGGCATCCCCACCGTCGACTACGGCAACAATATCCGCCAGATGGCCAAGGACGAGGGCGTTGCCAACGCCTTCGACTTTCCGGGCTTCGTGCCGGCCTACATCCGCCCGCTGTTCTGCCGCGGCATCGGTCCGTTTCGCTGGGCGGCCCTTTCGGGCGATCCCGAGGACATCTACCGCACGGACGCCAAGGTGAAGGAGCTGATGCCAGGCGACACCCACCTGCACAACTGGCTCGACATGGCGCGCTCGCGCATCAAGTTCCAGGGCCTGCCGGCGCGCATCTGCTGGGTGGGCTTGGGCGACCGCCACCGCCTGGGGCTCGCCTTCAACGAGATGGTGGCGAGTGGGGAATTGAAGGCGCCGATCGTGATCGGCCGCGATCATCTGGATTCAGGCTCGGTGGCGAGCCCGAACCGAGAAACCGAGGCGATGCGCGACGGCTCGGACGCGGTGTCGGACTGGCCGCTGCTGAATGCCCTACTCAACTGCGCTTCGGGAGCGACCTGGGTGTCGATCCATCACGGCGGCGGGGTGGGCATTGGCTACTCGCAGCACGCCGGCATGGTGATCGTGTGCGACGGCACACCGGAGGCGGCGCGGCGCATCGAGCGGGTGCTGTGGAACGATCCGGCCTCCGGGGTGATGCGCCACGCCGATGCGGGCTATACGGATGCGGTGACGTGCGCGAAGCAGCACGGGTTGAAGCTGCCGGGCCTCGCTTGAGGCAAGGTCGCGACGACTGACGCGCAATTGCACAAATGGAGATTGCCTGCCACCTGCCCTGGGAGGTGTCAGTGGTGGGGAAGGAAAGGAGCGGGGCGTCTTGCCGCATAGGAATTGCAGTGTTGTGATCTGGGGCGAGCAAAGCGATGACCCAATGTCTTCACGCCTTTGCCGCAAGCACGGCCTCGGCGCGAATCTCCTCTGTCAGGCGGGCTTTGAGCTGGGAGAACGCCGGGCTGGTCTTGAGCGTGTAGTGGCGCGGATAGGGTAGATCGATCGCCACGTCTGCCTTGATACGGCCCGGCCGCGCACTCATCACCACCACGCGGGAGGCGAGGAAGATGGATTCCTCGATGTCGTGCGTCACGAACAGCACGGTCTTGCGCTCGCGCTCCCAGATGCCGAGCAGCATCTCCTGCATCAGCGCGCGCGTCTGGTTGTCCAGCGCCCCGAAGGGCTCGTCCAGCAGCATGATCTTGGGGTCGTTGGCGAGCACGCGGGCAATCGCGGTGCGTTGCTGCATGCCGCCCGAGAGTTGCCTGGGATAGTGGTGCTCGAAACCGTCGAGGCCGATGCGGGCGCACCAGTCGCGCGCGGTCTCGCGACGCTTGGCCTCCGCCACGCCGCGCTCGCGCAGGCCGAAGGCGATGTTGTCGGCGATCGTAAGCCATGGAAACAGCGTGTAGGACTGGAATACCATGCCGCGATCGGCGCCGGGACCGATCACTGCCTCCCCGTCGAGCAGCACCTGGCCGCTGGTGGCGCGGTCGAGGCCGGCGACGATGCGCAGCAGGGTCGATTTTCCGCAGCCCGATGGCCCCAGGATGGTGATGAAGTCGTTGTCGGCGACCCGCAGTGATAGTGGCTCGAGCGCGCGGGTGGGCTCGGCGCCGGCGCGGTTCGGCGGGAAGGTGCGCGCGACGCCGTCGATGAGGAGCTTGCTCATGGAGCAGCCCGCACGAACGGTACCCGATCAGCGCACGCAACCTCGTCCTCAGCCTGTCGAAGGACGGGCGCGCACTCCTTGCCGTGGTTCGACAAGCTCACCACTGGGTTGGAGCAGACGCCACAAAGGCCGACCTCGTCCAGCGTTTGCCGAAGGATCGCCGCCTGCTTCATCGTACGCTCCAGGGAAATAGGGTGCGGTTCGTCGCCTTGAACAGGAAATCCGAGACGAGGCCGATCAGGCCGATGACGATGATGCCGAAGATGATCTGGCCGGTGGCGAGCAGCGCCTGGCTGTCGGTGATCATGTGGCCGATGCCGGAGGAGGAGCCGATCAGCTCGGCGACGATGACGTAGGTCCACGCCCAGCCCAGCACGAGCCGCAGGATCTCTGCGATCTCGGGCGCGCTGGAGGGGATCAGCACGCGGGCGACGATGCCCCAGTCGCGCGCACCCAGCGTGTAGGCGGCCTCCACCAGGTCGCGCCGCGTGTTGCCGACGCTGATCGCCACCATCAAGATCAGCTGAAACACCGAGCCGATGAAGATGACGAGCAGCTTCTGCGCCTCACCGATGCCGGCCCACAGGATCAAGAGCGGAATGAAGGCCGAGGCCGGCAGATAGCGCGCGAACGACACGAACGGCTCGAAGAAGGCTTCCACGGCCTTGTAGGTGCCCATCAGAATGCCGAGCGGGACGGCAACGATGGCGGCGAGGGTAAAGCCGCCGACCACACGCCAGATGGTCATGCCGATGTCGTAGAGGAAGCCGTGCTTGACGAGCAGCTCCCAGCCTTCCCGCGCCATGGTGATGGGATCGGCGAGAAATGTCCGCGTCACGTAGCCGCCGAAGGTGGCAAAGGACCAAGCGGCCACGAACAGCACGAAGAACAGGATGCCGAGCCAGATGCGGGCTGCCGTGCCGACGGGCTCGAGGGGGCGGAGCATGGGACAGCACGCGTCGGCAGGCCCCGTGGTGAGCCTGTCGAACCATGGGGCGGGGTGGGTGGCTGCCCTGCCCTTCGACGACCTCAGGACAGGGCAGAAAGACAAACGACTCTACTTTATGAAACTCGTGTCGATGATGCTGGAGATTTCTGGGATGGCCTTGATGATGCCGATCTCCAAGAGCAGGTCGGCCGCTTCCTTGGAGAAGGCCTGCAGCTCGCCGGCGAAGAATTTCTGGTTCGCAGCCTTGTCCTGCCAGCGCAGGTACTTGGCCGAGTTGCCGAACTGCTCGCCGGACTGCTTCACGTCGGCGCCCATGATCTCGTAGGCCTTGGCCTGCTCCTTGCCGATCATCTCGACCGCCTCGAAGTAGCTGTCGGCCAAAGCCTTGGCGGCCTTCGGGCTGTCGGCGAGGAACTTGGGCGTGCAGCCGAACGTGTCCATGATCATCGGGTAGTCGAGCGTGGTGGCGATGATCTTTCCCTTGTCGGGAGCAGCGCGGACGGTAGAGAGGTAAGGCTCGTAGGTCATGGCGGCGTCGTTCTGGCCAACGACGAAGGACTGCGCGGCGGCGGCGGGCTCCAGGTTCACCACCGTCACGTCCTTCACGGAGAGGCCGTTCTTCTTGAGAAACCAGGCCAGCGTGAAGTAGGGCGCCGTGCCGGGAGCGGAAGCTGCGACCGTCCTGCCCTTGAGGTCCTTGATCGAGGCAATGTCGTTGCGCACCGCCATACCGTCGGCGCCGTAGGACTTATCGAGCTGGAAGATCTGCTTCGTGGCGACGCCGTTGGCGTTCCACACGATCCAAGTCTCGACGGTGGTCGCCGCGCACTGGATGTCACCTGATGCAATGGCGAGGTGGCGATCCTTTTGCGGGATTTTCTTGATTGAGACGTCGAGGCCGTTCTTCTTGAAGATGCCGGCCTGATTGGCGAGCGTCAGCGGCGCAAAACCGGTCCAGCCCGAGATGCCGATGCCGACCTTGGTGTCCTGGGCCATTGCGGGAGCGAACGCGAAGCCGGCAAGGCCCACGAGCGCGACGAGCACGGTGGCTCTCAGCAGTAAACGCATGAAGACTCTCCCTCGATACGGGTTGCGAGCCGCGACGGTAGGGCGGATCGAGGCAAATTGTCCATGCAAAGGAGAGCGATCGCGCGGGTTGACGTAAGCTGCGGCATCGGCTGGCCAAGCGCATGGCACGGGAAAGCCGCAGGCGCGCCAAACCTGGTAGGGGCTTGTGCCTCGACCCCTACTTCTTCTCTTCCTTGCGCGACATCATCTGGTCGAGCGAGAGGAAGGGCACGACGCTTTGCCCTTGCTTGGTATCGATGATGATCTTCTCGCTGCCGCCCAGCACGCGCTCCATCGTCTCCAGATACATGCGCGTGCGCGTCACCTCCGGGGCCTTCTTGTATTGCTCGTGGATCTTGAGGAACCGGGCGGTCTGCCCAGTCGCCTCCGCCACGGTCTGCTCGCGGTAGGCGCGCGCGCCCTGCAGGATGCGTTCCGCCTCGCCGCGCGCCTCGGGCACAATGCGGTTGGTGTAGGACGCTGCCTCGTTCTGCAGCCGCTCCTTGTCGGTGGCCGCGGCCTGCACGTCGCGGAAAGCGTCGATCACCTGGCTCGGCGGATCGACCTTTTGCAACTGCACCTGATCGACGTGAACGCCGGCGCCGTATTGATTGAGCACGTCCTGCATCAGTTTCTGCACGGCCTGCTCGGTCTTCTGCCGCGCGCCCGTCAGGAGCGGCTGGATATCGGATTGGCCCACCACCTCGCGCATGGCGCTCTCGGCGACCTCTTTCACGGTGGTCTTGGGGTTCTGGATGTTGAAGAGGTATTTCGTTGCGTCCTGGATGCGCCAGAAGACGACGAAATTGACGTCGACGATATTCTCGTCTCCGCTCAGCATCAGACTCTCTTCGCGCACGTTCGTCACGGCACCGGAGGCACCGCGCGCAGTCAGGCCCGTACGCATGCCGATCTCGATGATGTTCTGCCGCGTCACCTTGGGCAGCCGCACCTCGTCGATCGGATAGGGCAGGCGGAAGTGAAGGCCGGGCGGCTCCTGGCGAACTGGCTTGCCGAAACGCATGACGACGCCGAGCTCGTCGGGATCGACGCGAAAGCTGAAGGCAAAGAAGGCGGCGATGGCAGCGAAGACGACCACCATCCCGAAGACGAGCGAGCCCGACAGGTTTGGGCCCCCAGGCATCGCCTGCTTGAGCTTGTGCTGGCTGCGCTTCAGCAGCTCCTCAAGGTCGGGCCGTTGATGCGGGGTGCCGCCGTTGCGACGGCTGCCACCGCTCTCGTTCCAAGGCATGAGACTTGCCTTTCTTTTGCCGCGCGCGGCGTAGACGCCGCAGCGTCGGGGCATTGATCGAAACCGTCGAGGTCAGCGCGGGGGCGCGCCTGCTGCAGCGCTGCCCCATTGCTCGCCTTGGCATATGGCGACGTTCCCGTTGCGGGACGAGAGAGGCGCATCGTCGATGAGAACAGCTTCCGCTTTGCTGATCTCGATGATTTCTTGGAAGCGCATCAGCGACGTTACCATAGTATTCAGCGATAAACTTCAGTTATTTGTCGACTCGCTCCCGAAAATCGGGGAGGGTCGGCCCGGGAATTCCGGGAAACATGAGTACAACCCCATGGCCGACGAGCATCCGCTGGAACAACTGCTTCGTGACGCCAAGGAGAGAGACGACGTCAAGGCTGCCGCTCTGATTGCAGAACAGCGCAAGGCGTTCGACCTCCAAGAGCAGGTGCGGTCGCATTGGGTGCGAACCAAAGCCGGGCTGCTCGAGGAAATTGGGCGTGCCAACGCGGTTCTCGAAAAGCATGACCTGCCAGAGCGCTTCACGCTCCGTGATCTGCCAGAAGCCGGGGCAGGCAACATCGCCCGCTGCAATCTGGCGTTGGCTTACCCTTCGAAGTCAGCGCGCGCCGAGTACGACCTCACCGTGCTGGCATCTGACGGGCGCATGATCCTGCTTCACCGTGCTACGGGCCAGCGGCATCAAAAGCTCACCGTCTTCACGGCATCCGGCAAGGACTGGGAGACGACTTTGACCGGCCTCTTCGCAGACCATCTGAAAAAGGGTCGCGATACGAGCCAGCCCTCCGCGGAACCGGTACCGACGCCCAGCGTAGAACCCGAGCCTGTCGCCACCCGCAAATCCCCATGACGATCCCCGCGTGAGCCCTCAGGCATTGCGCCCGCGGCTAGATTGCGGGCGTTTGCACAACCCTCACTTTGCGTATCGTCAGCAGCGGAGCGCGTACCGCGTCCCTGATGGGCGGCCACACGTCATAGTCCTGGTCTGCATAGAGCGCTATCTGGGTTCCGAGCGCCTGTCGCAGCTCTGCGAAGTCGGTGGAGTTCTCGCGCTGCCAGCCCCTCATCATCTCGTCGCTGGCGTCGCTGCTGTACTCGATTGCGATCTTCAATTTGGCGCCCGCCCCTACGTCTTCACCGGTATGGTCGCCAAAAATGTACCTGATTACGTACGATGCTAAGCCACTTTTTTGGTGGTC
>JRHI01001612.1_pt1 | contig 18202 bp, 13 predicted proteins | sample 215371 | NCBI WGS metagenome assembly JRHI01 (sample SAMN02929681, study PRJNA255918) | sediment metagenome | biome: cave system; feature: Ice Cave; material: Sediment; isolation source: sediment from deep within a dark volcanic ice cave with no known source of... ...
GAGCCGCGGCCGGAGCTCTGCCTGTTCGGGATCGAGCCGGGGCTCGCGTGCGAGCCCGGCGTGCGCTACGTGCGGGCCCCAAGCGACGAGGAGGTTGCGCGCCTGTTCAGCCAGGCGACGGTGTTCGTGCAGACCTCTACCCACGAGGGGTTCTGCCTCCCGCCGCTGGAGGCGATGGCCACCGGCGGCGCGGTCGTCTGCACCGACGCGCACGGCAATCGAGATTTCTGCCGCGACGCAGAGAACTGCCTGATGCCGGAGCCGTCGTCCGTAGCCGTGGCGGCCGCCGTGCAGGCGCTGCTCGACGATCGCGCGCTGCGCGAGCGGATCGGGCGCGCCGGCATCGAGACCGCGGGCAGGTACGCCTGGCCGGGACGGATCGACGCGCTGGCCGCCTACTTCGAAGAGCTGGCGCGGCCGACCAAGGTTTCTCTGGAGCAGATCGCCGAACCCGAGGCCAAGCGGCGGGCGCGCTGATGCTTGCTGGACTCGGCCGCCGGATCTACCTGACATACAAGTACAACGGGCTGTCCTCGATCCTCTACCGCGTCCTGACGTTCCCGTTGCGCTACACGCCGCTGCGGCGCCACCTGCGCCTGGAGCCGCGGGCGCTGGGCGACCGGGCCGTGGCGGCGCGCTGGTACCGGCGGGCAGGGCGACACGTCACGATCGTCATCCCGAGCCGCGGCGATGCTGGCGAGGTCGCGCGCCTGGTGGCGAGCATCCGCAAGACGACGCGCGAGTCGATGGTCCGCATCGTGGTGCCCGATGACGCGAGCGGCGAGGAGCACCTCGCGGCGCTGCGGCGGATCGGCGGCATCGACGTTCTGCCAGGGGCCGAGCGCCGTGGGTCGGCGGCCACCATCAACCGAGGCCTCGCCGCCGCGCAAGCCGGCGATGACGTGGTGATTCTCGAGCCTTCGACCGAGGTTCTCGCCGGGTGGCTGGCCTCTCTCCAGTACGCCACGGACCGAGACCCCGACGTCGGGGTTGTCGGGGCGAAGGTTCTGGGGGCCGATGGTCGGGTCGAGTCGGCCGGGCTCGTCCGCGACACCGCGGCGCCCGAGCGGTTTGCGCATCGGTTCAGCGCCCGCGACGGCGACTGGGGCCCGGCGCACGTCGTCGCGCCGGTCCTGGCCGTGAGCGATGCGTGCATGTACGTGCGCCGCTCGGTCCTCGATCAGATCGGGCCGATGGGCGAGGCCTACGGAGAGACGTATGACGTCGTCGACTACTGCCTGCGGGCTTGGGAGGCGGGCTGGCGCGTGCTGTATTGGTCAGCAGCGAGGGTCATCCATCACGAGCTGGAACCGACGATGACGGCCGCACCGACCGGCGACGGGCAGCGCCGCTTTTGGCAGCGGTGGCAAGACTTCTTCGACGGGCGGGACGTACGCGCGGCCGACGGTGGCCTGCACGTCATCTATGTGACCGAGGACACCGGGGTCGGCGGCGGCCACCGCGACATCTTCGAGCACGTCAACGGGTTGCGGGCTCGCGGCCACCACCCCGAGGTCTGGTCGCTCGCCGGTCAGCCAGGGTGGTTTGACCTGGGCGTGGATGTGCGCCGCTTCGGCGACTACGACGAGTTGATCGGGGCGCTCAGTCGGGAGAAGGCGATCAAGGTCGCGACGTGGTGGAACACGGCCGCGCCGGTTTGGCAGGCGAGCGTCCTGCAGGGCATCCCGGTGTACTTCGTCCAGGACATCGAGACGAGCTACTACCCCAATGACGAAGCCGTGCGCGACGCCGTTGTCGCCTCATATCGCCACGAGTTCCGCTACATGACGATCTCCGGCTGGAACCGCGACTTCCTGGCCGAGTTGGGGCTCGAAGCCAAGCTGATCCCCCCGGGAATCGACCTGGCCCGGTTCCGCCGGCTCCCAGGGATCGAGCGGCGCAAGGACATGGTGCTGGCGCTCGGGCGCTCGCAGCCGCTGAAGAACCTGCCGCTGACGATCGCGGCCTGGCGTGCGCTCGCCGAGCCGCGGCCCGAGCTCTGCCTGTTCGGGATCGAGCCCGGGCTCGTGGCCGCAGAGCCTGGCGTTCGCTACGTCGAGGCGCCGAGCGACGCGGAGGTCAACGAGCTGTTCAACGCGGCGACCGTGTTCGTTCAGACCTCGATCCACGAGGGGTTCTGCCTGCCGCCGTTGGAGTCGATGGCGACCGGCGGGGCCGTCGTCTGCACCGACGCGCACGGGAATCGGGACTTCTGCCGCGACGGGGAGAACTGCCTGATACCGGCGTCCGATGCCGGGGCTGTTGCGTCCGCCCTGGCCCGCGTCCTCTCGGACCCGTTGCTGCGCGATCGGCTGGGGACGGCCGGGAAGGCGACGGCCGCGGAGTACGCGTGGTCGCGGCGGCTGGACGCGCTGGAGGACTTTCTCGGAGCGGTCGCTGCTCAGCGACGCGTTCGGCTGCGCGGGCGGGCGGCACCGTCCGATCTGCCGGCCGCTCGATGAGATCGGAGCTGGCGGCGCAACTGCGCTGCCCGGCCTGCCGGCGCGACCGGACCCTGTGCCTCGAGGCGACCGCGAGCGATGCCCGCGAGGTCCGCGAGGGCGTGCTCCGGTGCAGGGCGTGCACGGCCGCCTTTCCGGTGCGCGCCGGCGTGGCCGAGCTGCTGCACGAGCCGCCGCCTCACGTGGTTGCCGAGGCGGCAGGTCTCGAGCGATTCGCCGAGCAGATGCGGGCCGAAGGCTGGGACCGCGAGATGGTGCGCCGCCTGCCGAAGGTGGAGAGCGGCTACTGGTACGTCCAGGGCCGCTCTATGTACCAGCTGCTGAGCACGGCCCGCTTCCTTCCCGGCGAGACGATCGTCGACGTGGGGTCGAACACATGCTGGGCGGCCAACGAGTTCGCCGAGCACGGCCTGCGGGTCATCGCCATGGACATCACGACGATCGAGCTGCAGGGCCTGCACACGGCGGAGTACTTCATCGACGACGGCAGCGTCTTCTTCGAGCGGGTGCTCGGCTCGATGGCGGCGATGCCGCTGGCGTCCGGCAGCGTCGACTACGTGTTCTGCTGCGAGGTGCTCCACCACAACGATCCGGCGAGCCTGCGCCGCACGTTCAACGAGGCCTTCCGTGTGCTGCGGCCTGGTGGGCGCCTGCTGATGGTCAACGAGACGTTGCGCACGCTGCGCGACCGTTCGGGCATCCATACCGACGGCGTCGACCAGTTCGACGGCCACGAGCACGCCTACTGGGCTGCGCGCTACCGCTGGGAGGCGACGCGGGCTGGGTTCTTCACCGAGGTGACCGAGCCGCACTACCGGGCGTTCTTCGGCGACACGGACCTCCATCTGGAGACCGGGACGCCACCGTGGCGCGGCGCGGCCGCGGGGATCGCGTTCGGGCTGCGTGGCAGCGCGATCGCTCGTCGCGTGTACCTGGCCTGGCTGAACAATGTCTGGGGCGGTGTTTCGATGAACATGGTGGCGACGAAGCCGCCGTGCTTCGTCGGGCGCCGGGAGGGAATCGGGACGGCCGAGCGGATTGCCCGGACGGTGGCGGCCGGGGTGCGGCGAATGGTCGGACGATTGCTCGGGCGGCCGAGCGTTCCGGCGCGGCTGCCGCGGACACCGCTCGAGGCTGCTGAGGTGCTGAGTGGTTCTCCGGAAGCCAAAGGGTCGAGTCGAGGACGGCAAAGCCGAGCACAAACACGCCGAGCACGCGCGGCCGCTGGCTGAAGCGGTTGGGGGTAGGCTACGCGTCGATGTCGCTGCGATCGATCGGCCGCGCTCGCACACTCAAGGATCTGGCCAGGGACGTCGCGAAGCCCGTCACCGGGCCGCTAGACGGGCGCCTGGCCGACGTCATCCGGCGCATCGAGACGACGCGCGCCGTGGTTGAGCGGCATGCCGAGTCGGTCGCCGCCTACGCAAGCGCTGCCGCTGAGACGACGTCGTACTTCGCCGTCGAGCTGCGCCGTTTCCAGGTGACCCTCGATGCATGCCGCGAGTCCGCGGACCGCGCCGAGCAGGCGGTGTCCGCGGCAGCGCACCCCGCGAGCGAGGAGGGCCTACGCGCGCGACTGGACCGCGCCGCCGGGGTCTCGCTCGCGGACCTCGATGGCTCGCTCGCTCGGCTTATCAACCACGCGGCCAGCCACCGCGGCTTCGCCGCGCAAGCCGACCTCTGGTTTAACCCGCCGGTCGTGACGGAGCTGAGCGCGGGCGCGGCTCGCCTGTCGGTGGTGAACGAGCGGATCCTCGAGGTGCCGTTCGCGATGGGTGCACTCTTCAGACTCGCCTCGGGGGCCCGAGTCCTCGACGTCGGCAGCACGGAGAGCACTTTCGCCCTCTCCGCGGCGTCACTCGGTTTCAAGGTCACGGCGGTCGACCCTCGCCCGCTCGGCTATACGCACCCAAACCTCAGGAGCGTCCGGGGGCGCATCGAGGATCTCGACGAGACAACCGTCGGAGCGTTCGACGCCGTCTTCCTGATCTCTACGGTCGAACACGTGGGCATCGGCGCATACGGGCAGGCGCCCTACGGGGACAGCCTGATCGGCGGCGGTGCCGATCGAGCGGTGATCGAGCGGGTGAAGCAGCTCCTGACCTCAACCGGCCTGCTCGTGCTGACGACGCCGCTGGGTGTCCGCGGAATCAACGAGCTCGAACGCACGTACGATGACGAGTCGCTGGACATGCTGATGGCCGGGTTCGAAGTGCTGGACCGGCGCGTCGCGAAGCGCACCGACGAGCTGACCTGGATCTCCGGCTCGCACCCGGAACCCGGCGAGCGCGGCGTCGCGATGCTGCTCGCGACCCCGCTCCACGCATGAGCCTGCCGCCCAGGTCGATCTGCCTGCAGATCGCGGGCGCCCAGCACCGCAGCGACTTCGACCGGGGCATCCCGCGTTACGTGGTCGAGCACACGCGCGCGATCCACGCGGCCGCGGCGGAGTCGATCCACTCGATCCTGCTGAACCCTGAGCTGCCGCTGACGGGGAACCTCGACTGGTTGCTCGGGACCGGCTTGCTCCGGTGGGGCAGCTCCGCGCCAGGCGCCCACTCACAACCGCGACCCTCGATCTACCACGTGATGTGTCCGTTCGGCGGCGGCGCCTCGGTCGACGTGATCTGGCCGACATGGGCCAGGCGCGCCGGCGTGGCCACCGTCGTGACCCTGTATGACCTGATACCGCTGCTGTTCCCCGACCGCTACCTGGGCGATCCGCGCCTGCGGGCCGAATACGAGGCGCGCTTGAACCTGGTGCGCCACGCCGACCGCGTGCTGGCCATCTCGCACAGCACGGCGGAGGACGCGATCGAGCGCCTCGGCATCGCCCGGGACCGGATCCAGGTGGTCCACGCCGGGGCGGGGGATCATTTCCAGCACATGTATGCCTCGGTGGAGGCGGCGTGGGTCGCGCTGCGGGCGCGCTTCCCGGCCATTCGTCCCGGTTACATGCTCTATGTCGGCGGCTTCGAGTTTCGCAAGAACCTGGAAGGGCTGATCGAGGGCTACGCCGGTCTTTCGGCGGAGCAGCGGGACACCCACCAGCTGGTCATAACCTGCCGCCTGACCGCCGAGCAGGCCGAGCTGCTGACCGACCACGCGACGCGCCTCGGCCTGCGGACGGGCGAGCTCGTCCTCACCGGCTACGTCAGCGACACTGAGCTCGGCGCGCTCTACCGCACCTGCATGCTCTTCGTGTTCGCGTCGCTCTACGAGGGATCGGGCCTGCCGATCCTCGAGGCGATGTCGTGCGGCGCGCCGGTGGCGGCCAGCAACACTTCGTCGCTGCCGGAGCTCCTCGGCGACACCGAGGCGACGTTCGATCCGGCCGATCCAGCGTCAATCGGCGAGTGCCTCGCCGCGACGATCGCATCGCCGGCAACGCTCGAGCGGCTACGGACGCGTTCGCTGGACCGCAGCCGTGGCTACACTTGGGAGCGCGTCGCCGCACGGTCGCTCGAGGCCTACGCCGACGTCATCCCGCCGACCGCACGGCGACACGGCCGGCGTGCCCGCATCGCTCTGGTGACGCCGTGGCCGCCGGACCAGTCGGGCGTCGCCGTCTACAACCAACGCCTCGCCAGCGAGCTCATCCAGCTCGCGGACGTCGACGTGATCGTCGCCTGCGCCGCAGATCACGAGGCGGTGTCCAGTCGCCAGCTGACCCTGATCGGTGCCGACCGATTTCCCGCGGCCCAGACGCTCCGCCAGTACGACCGCGTCGTGTACTGCATGGGTAACTCGCGCTTCCACGGGCACGTCTTCGACCTCCTGGGCGGTCATCCGGGCGTCGTCGTGATGCACGACGTTCGCCTGACCGGCTTCTACGGCTGGCTCGCCGGACGGGAGCGGCCGGCAGATCCGGCTGGCTGGCTGGCCGACCGCCTGCGCGTGTCCTACGGCTCGCGCCTCGGTTCCGGGCTGACGGCCAGCCACGCGCCGCTGTGGTCCCAGCAGCACGCCCTCGGCCTGTACATGACCGACGAGATCCAGTCGTTGGCGCAGTCGATATTCGTGCACTCGGAGTTCGGGCGAGACGTGCTTGCACTCGAGGCCGACACCGCGCGGCGGCAGTCGCCGGTCGACGTGCTGCCCTTTGCGATGCCCGCCGCGGCCTGCGCCCCGCGCGGGGCGTCGTCGGCAGCGCCGCTGATCGTCACGCTCGGCGTGGTGAGCGAGGTGAAGGGCATGGCCGAGCTGATCAGTGGTTTTGCCCTGTTCGCCGCGTCTCGGCCGTCGGCGCGCCTGGTCATCGCCGGACCAACCGACGCGGCCGAGCGCGCGCGGTGGGGCGCCTACGCCGCAGTGCACGCCCCGGAGTCCGACATCGAGATGACCGGCCATTTGAGCCAGGCGCGCTATGCCGCGCTGATCGCCGCCGCCGACGCCGCGGTCTCGCTGCGGTTGATCAGCAACGGCGAGGCGTCCGCGTCGATCGCCGACTGCCTGGCCGCCGGCCTGCCGACGCTGGTCAGCGACCTGGGCTGGCCGCGCGAGCTCCCGGCGGGGACGGTGTCGCTCCTGCGGCCCGGCGCCACTCCGCTGGAGCTCGCCGAGCGCCTCGAGGCGTTAGTGAGTGACGTGGCGCTGCGCAGATCGCTCAGCGCAGCCGGCCTCGATCACGCGCGGGCGAACAGCTTCGCTGCGGTCGCGCGGGCCTACGTCCGAGCGCTCGAGCTCGACTGAGTCGTGACCGACGCCTGCAGCGAGCTCCCGCACGAGCTGCGCGGCCGGGAGCTGCGACGATGCCGGCCGAGGCGAAGGTGGTGCTCCACGGGGGTGCCTCCAGGTCGTCGTCTTCCGCTGGTTCGACGAGAATTTCCCGTGGCAGGTCGAGCGCCTCATCGGCCCGCCGGCTCCGTCGTCTCATGCTCGACGCAATAAGCGATTCGAGTGTGGCCGAGGATGGGCGTTGCGACATCAGCGCCGAGGAGATCGCCCACGACGGCTCCTAGCTATAGCTAGAATGCGCGGGGGGCGACGACGGGCAGCGAGTCGCCGTTTGGGTTGCCCTCCCACTTGGCGTAGTGTGCGGCGCCCTTGGCGTCCCGTCGCGCCTGCGAGACCTTGACGGTCTCGCTCTTGACCTTGAACGGCGTGCCGGCCAGATGGGAGCCCACCCACGTACGCGAGAAGCCCTTCTCGGTGCGCCCCGGCTCGCCCTTGGCGGTCGCCGGACGGTTATCGAAGTCCCAGATGTCATACCACCACATCTGGCCGTCGAAGGACCAGTCTGCGTCGGTGCCGTCCGTCTTCGGGTTCCACACCACCAACTTGCCCCAAGCGTAGACCGTGAAATCACCGAGCGCGCCGCTTGTGTTGCACGGCGCGATTATTTCGAAGGAAACGTTGCTCTCGATCGTGCGCCCGGGATGGCCTCTGTCGGTGGCGATCTCCTTGCCCATCCCGTCGATCATCTGCAGCAGCTGCGGCGAGCGCTTGGTGTTGCCAAAGTCGATGAGCGCGTTGCATTGTCTCATCTCGTCTTTGCTGAGCGTGTACTGCTTGCCGTCGCCGCGCATGTAGTGCGCGATCAGGTTCTTGGAGACCTGCCTCGGGAAGTCGAGCTTGAGGATCTCCTCGATCCCGCGCCATTCGAGTTCGCCGATAGCGTATAGCGCGTCGGACGCGTGCCAGCCTCTCGGCGCACGGCTCCGCATCAGGCGGGCCGTGGACCGGTTCCCCGCCGCGCCCTGCAGCCAAAGCACGGCCTCGGGCAGTGAAACCCGCGCGGCGTCCGCCCGCGAGGCGGCGCGGACAGCTGGGACGGCGATGCTCGGTGCCTCGCGGCGGTGCTCCGACACGCCGGCTAGCATAGATGGGGCCTCCCCTGCCTAGTAGAGCGAGCTCTGGCTCGATTTCGTCCTGGCGGCGATGACCACGGGCGTCGGGCTTCGGGCCTGCTCCGCCGGCGCCACGGCAGTCGAGGTTCGCCTCGATGTCCGGCTCGACCGCGCCGTCGATCTCGCATCTCCGGTAGGCGAGCCGCCGACGCCGCCGCGGATCCGCGAGCTCGCCCGGCTGCTCGTCGAGCGGACGGTGGAGGCCCTGGTCTTTCGGTCCAAACTCCTGGTGCGGCAGTAGGTTGGGCGGCGCCGGCCGGGCGATCTGCGCCTGCGGAGCGGGCCGGCGTTTTGACGCTAGGCTTGACCCATGATCGACCCGGATAGCGGGCGGCCGGTGGCGCTCGTGGCTCGCGGGGTGAGCAAGTCGTTCCGGATGCCCGAGGAGAGCACGCACACGCTCAAGGAGCGAGTGCTCCACCCGCGGCGCCGGTCCCGACACGAGACGCTGCGTGCGCTCGACGACGTCAACATGGCGATCGCGCCGGGCGAGTTCTTCGGGATCGTGGGTCGTAACGGCAGCGGCAAGAGCACGCTGCTCAAATGCCTCGCGGGTATCTACGGCATCGATCGCGGTGGCATCTGGATCGATGGGCGGCTGTCGACCTTCATCGAGCTGGGCGTCGGCTTCAACCCTGACCTGGCGGCGCGGGACAACGTCGTTATGAACGGCATCATGCTCGGACTGACGCCGCGGGCGGCCCGCGCGCGCTACGACGAGGTGATCGAGTTTGCGGAGCTGAAGGATTTCGAGGACCTCAAGCTCAAGAACTACTCCTCCGGGATGCACGTACGCCTGGCGTTCTCAGTCGCGATCCAGGTCGATGCGGACATCCTGCTGATCGACGAGGTGCTCGCGGTCGGCGACGCCAACTTCCAGCAGAAGTGCTTCGACGTGTTCGAGCAGATGCGGGCCGACGGGAAGACGATCGTGTTCGTCACGCACGACATGAGCGCGGTGAACCGGTTCTGCCACCGGGCGATGCTCCTCGAGCGCGGCCGCCCGCTCTTGACCGGGGAGCCCCAGGAGGTCACCGATCGGTACCTGGAGATCAACTTCGGCCGCAGCGCCGAGCCGGGGCCGCCCGCGGACTCGGCGGAAGTCCGCCTGGGCGATGGCGATGCCCGGGTGGTGGACGCGTGGATCGAAGACGAGGCCGGCACGCGTCTGAGTGCGGCGCTGCAGGGGCGGCGGATGGTTGTGCGCGCGCGGGTCGCGTTCGCCCGCCCGGCCGACGATCCGGTCGCGAGCTGCTACCTCCTCAACGCCGACCATGTGGCGGTGCTCGTCGCCACCACCGCGCAGGAACACGACCGGTCGGGCCACTTCGGCCCGGGCGAGGAGGTCATCTGCTCCTTCGCCTTCGACAACGTCCTGGCGCCCGGCCGTTACAGCCCGGTGTTCACGATGGCCCATCGTGGAACCGGCCTCGACCTGATGGACCGGTTCGAGGGTCACTTCTCGTTCGTGGTCACGGGCGCGGGCGCGCTCGGTGGCCTGATTGACCTCCCGGTCCGAACTGCGGTCGAGCGAGTGACGGCGCAATCGGTAGACCGGCTTCCGGCGTGAACGCGCACGCGCCGTGGGGTGCGGCCGAGCTCGGTCGGCCCATTCGCGGCCCGCACGCCCTGACCGATGACTGGGGCCGCTTCTGGCACCTCACCTTTAACATCGCGCGCAACGAGTGGAAGCTGCGCTTCTTCGGGTCGGCGCTCGGCTACGTGTGGCAGGTGATGCGCCCGCTGCTCCTGTTCGGCGTGCTCTATGTCTTCTTCACGAAGGTCGCCCAGGTCGATCAGGCGGGGGGCAAGGGCGGAGGTGAGCGCTACTACGGAACCCAGCTGCTCGGTTCGATCGTCCTGTTCACCTTTTTCGCCGAGGCCACCGGGGTGGCGGTGCGCAGCGTGGTAGACCGCGAGAACATGGTCCGTAAGATCCAGTTTCCCCGCCTCGTAATTCCGCTGTCGGTCGTGCTGGTGTCGTTGTTCAACCTCACGCTGAACCTAGTCGTCGTGTTGATGTTCGGGCTGATCCAGGGCGTACGGCCGATGCTGAGCTGGCTCGAGCTCCCGTTGATCGTGCTGCTGCTCGGGCTGCTCGCGACCGGGCTCGCGATGCTGCTCTCCGCCCTGTTCGTCTTCTTTAGGGACATGCAGCCGATCTGGGAGGTCGTGACCCAGATCCTGTTCTACGCGTCGCCGGTGATCATTCCGCTCACCACCGTGCGAGCAAAGCTCGGGACCGGCCTGCTCCACCTGTACATGCTCAACCCGCTGGCCGACCTGCTGCAGGAGTTCCGTCACGCGATGGTCTCCAACAGCACGCCGAGCGCTGCGGACGCGATCGGCGGCTGGGGGCCGCTTCTGGCGCCGCTGGCCATCGTGCTCGGGACGTTTGTCCTCGGCTTCGTCGTGTTCAGCCGGTCGGCCCGGCAGATCGCCGAGAACCTCTAGGGTCACTTGAAGGTGTAGTACAGGCGACGCAAAGCCCGGGTCGACCGCATGATGCGGCTGTTGCGGACTACCTCCAGCGCGCGGCGCAGCTCGGTCAGCTCGGCGTCGCGGCCGGCAAGGAGGGTATCGAGTCGCGTCGCCCGGTCGCCGAGTGCCGTGAGCTCGGACTCGTGGGCAGCAATGATTCCGTCACGCTCGCTCACGGCGCGCACGAGCGCGGCGACCTCGGCGGACGCGCGTCCGGGCTCGCCGGCTAGCCGCATCGTCGCGTCGACCACGTCGCGCACCTGGTCGTGATCGTGGGTCTGGACCTCCGCGCAACGATCGGCGCAGGCGAAGAAGTCGCGCAGCCGCGCGTCATGCACGACCCTGCCGAGGCGGACTGCGTCGTCGAGCTCGGCCGCGTCCAACGTCCACCGCTCGAAGTAGTCGCGCAGCCCTCCGGCGCGGTGGAGCTCGAGTAACTCGAGCTGGTCGATGCCGGTGCCCGGGCCACGGCCGTCGAGCAGCTCATACCCGCGACCGGTGTGGATCGTCTTGCGCACGAACTGCTCAAAGGTCCGGGCCGGGAAATGAAGGACCTCGAGCAGAGGAACAGGCGGCGCCTGGGCCAGCACCGGTTCGAGGATGCCGTGATTGCCGGGGGCGACGACCACGCGCGGGTGACCGCGATGGGCGACCTTGGGGCCGAGCGGGAGGTCCGTCGGCGTACGCGATGCGGTCATCCGCCAGACCATGCGCTCATGGAACGGGCCAGCTCCGTCGGGCCGGGGGATGAAGTCGTAGCGGCGCGCTACGACCGCGCCGAACGGCTCCGGTGTTGCGCAGAGCACGTCCTTGAGATCGCCCAGGGCGGGCCACCAGAACTCGTCGGCGTCGTTGTTGATGACCCAATCAGCGCCGAGTTCGTCGTGCGCCAAGCGTGCGAGCTTGCTCACGCGCCGCGCCTGGTCGTGCACCTCGCCGTCTTCGCGGAGCATGCGCAGGACGCCCATCTGCTCGAAGCCGCGCAGGATGTCCGGTGTCCCGTCCTTCGAGTTGTGGTCGATCGCGTAGACGAAATCCACACCCTGGGCCAGGTGGTAGCGCAGATTGCTCTCGAGAATGTCCTCCTCGTCGCGCACCACGAGCGTCATAGCCAGCACGCCGGGCCGGCTGAGCGCCTGGGTGGTGCGCGCCGCCACGCGGAAACTGTATGGCACGCCGGCGACTAAGACTAAGCTTCGGACGATGGCGCCCGAGCCCGCACCAGCTCACCGGGACTCGCGGCCAGACTTCGCCCCTCTGCGTATTTGAGCCCACCGATGTCCGCACGCGACGCCCGGGACCTCCGTCGGCAAGCGCAGATGATGAGACTCCGAGACGCTCTTGATCTGAGGGACGCGGCGCTCGCTGAACCGGCGCTCGCCGCGGGTCCCCGGAAGCGGAGCATGACCGGGCGGTCTACAGCCGGTCTAGCCGCGCTGGCTCGTCGCACGAAGCCGCGACGACTGCATATTCCTCGGGTCGATGGGCCGCGTATGACCGTGGTCATGCCGGTGCTCGACGCTCCGGGCTGGGTGGAGCGGTCGATCGCGGCACTCATCGCCCACACCCCGCCGTGCTATGAGCTGATCGTTATCGACAATGGATCGCGCGAGGCACGGACGCGCGACCTGCTCGCCCAACTCCACGGCGTGCGGGTCGTGCGCAACGAGGACAACATCGGCTTCGGCCCGGCCAACAACCAGGCGGCCGAGCTCGCGCGCGGGGAGCTCCTGCTGTTCCTGAATAGCGACGCCGTCGTCGGCCCCGACTGGTTGGAGCCGCTGCTCCGGCACGTCGAGGACCCGGCGGTCGGGGCGGTATCGCCGATGCTCCTGAACCCGAACGGCACCTTGCAGCAGGCCGGTGCCCTGCTCACCCGGGACGGCGGGACCGCGCTCTACGGGGCCGGCGACGATCCGCAGCGGCCGGAGTATGGATTTCCTCGCGCGATCGACTATGGCGCCGGCGCCTGTCTCCTCGTCGACCGCGGCGCGTTCGAGCAGGTCGGCGGCTTCGATGACCTCTACGCGCCGGCGTACTTCGAGGACGCCGACCTCTGCCTCGCCCTCATGGCGACCGGGCGACGGACGATGTACGAGCCGCGCTCGCGCGTCGTCCACGCGATGGGCGCGTCGTCGCCGGGGCCGGACGCAGCGCTTGTGGCCGAGCGCAACAGGCTCGCGTTCGCCGATCGCTGGCGCAGCGTGTGCGAGGCACGCCCGGCGGTCGCGACGCCGGATCGACCGTGGACCACCCTGGCCGCGCGCGATGCGGTCGCCTCGCTGCGGGTGCTATCGCTTGGGCGGTCCACGCCGATCGACGGGCAGCTACGGTCGATGGCCGAGAATCGTCCGGACGTTCGTCTGACGGCGCTGTCTGGTGGCTGCCCGGCGGGAAATCTCGCCGCCGCCGGCGTGGAGGTTCTGCCGGTGCACGAATCCGGCGTCGACGCGTGGCTGGCGACACGGCGGTTCCATTACGACGCGGTGCTCGCCACCGAGCTCAGCCAGACCGTGCGGACGGCGCTCGACGCGCATCAGTCGCAGGCGGTCATCCTGCGCACCGCGGACGGTGCACTGCCGGAGCTACTGAAGGCCGCGGGCCTTGCGTAGGTGCGCTGCCGCCGCCTGCGAACACGAAGACGACTGCCTCCTGTAGCCGCCGCCTCGGCGTCCGCTTCGATCAGCAATCCTTTGCCCGCCACGGTTAGTCGTCGTTGATACCAGCGAGCCAGGACCGGAACGTCCATCGTAGCCGGGTCACGCTCAGCCGTTCTTCCACGCGAGGTAGCCCGGTTTCCGCGTCCCGTCGGTCTGGATCAGGCCGCCACCGGTGACCGGTGGGTCGTCGTAGAGGTGGATCCAACCGACCGCGTAGATCCGCGGCCAGTCGCGCGCGATCCGCAGGCCGTCGGTGATCCACTGGGCCTGGACGGCCGGCGTGGTGAAGAAGTTGAACTCGTCGTCGACGATGGTCGGGACCGTCCACTCGGTGAGAAAGATTCGCGGGTGGGGATTCGCCAGGCGGCCGAGGTTGCGGTCGATCACCGGCGCCAGGCGGGCGAGATCGGAGAAGTCGACGCTCTGGTTGGGCGACGGCGGATTGCGGAGGTCCGGGTCGCGGAAGGAGAATGGGTTGTGACCGTAGAGGTCGAGGCGCGGGGGCTTGCCGTTCGGGAGCCGCATGTTCTCGATCCACTGCTGGGTGGCGATGTCCCCGGTCGTGTAGGTCATCCCGCCGATCACGACGTTCCGCTGGCTAACGTGCTTGAGCGCGCCATACGCGCCGTCCAGCATGCGGGCGTAGCGGTGCGGGGCGGCGGCCTGCTTGGCGGTCAGCTTGGTGAACGGCTTGGCCGGGGCCAGCGGCTCGAAGTTGTGCGCGCGCGATGGCTCGCCCCAGATCATCCAGAGGTGGACCTGCGGGTACTTGCGGGCAGCGGCGTTCGCGAAGTCGGCGAAGTCGGCCGGGCGCTTGGGTGCCCAGTTCCAAGCGTGTCCGCCGTTCGCCCAGGGCGGGGCGCCGATGATCTCGAGCGCCACGGCGACGCCGCTGCGCTTAGAGCGGGCGATCGCGTCGGCGATCTCCGCCGGCCAGGCGTACGCCGGGTCACGCTGGTTGCGCGCGTCCTGCGGTCGCTTGAACGCGATCTGGTTCCAGCTGAGCGCCGCCTCGTAGATGCCGACTCCCAGATCCCGGTAGATCGGGAACTGTGAGGCCCCGCCGACCGTGACCGGTCCCCACATCGCCTTCAGCACCGCCGCACGCGCCGGGACGGCCGAAATCAAAAACGCCAGCAGGGCGACGAGCAGGGCGACGAGCGCGCCCGGCGCCCTGCCGGCGGGCGCGGGGGAACGCCGGCCGCGAGCGAGAGGGGGGAACACCGCCACTGCCGCATACGCTAACGGTCGGCCGGTCCGCCCGCGCCGAGCGACCGCGGGCGACCGGTAAAGTGCACCTGTGCCCGCGCGCGACTTCGAAGGTGCGAAGCTCGATGTCGGCTGCGGTGCGCGCAAGCGCGGTCCCGAGTACATCGGGCTCGACCGGCTTGACGTGCCGGGGGTCGATCTCGTCGGCGACGTCCGCGACCTACTGGCGACGATACCGACCGGCGTCGTCGCGGAAGTCTATTCCTCGCACTTCCTCGAGCACGTCGACGACCTCGACGGGATGCTCGCGGAGCTTTGTCGCGTGTTGTGCCCGGGCGGGCGGATGGAGGTCGTCGTGCCCCATTTCTCGAACCCTTACTTCGCGTCTGATCCGACCCACCGGCGGTCGTTCGGCCTCTACACGTTCTCCTACCTGACGGCCGACGCGCCGCTGCGGCGGCAGACGCCGCAATACGGTGAGCTGCTGCCGCTGCGCCTTGTCCGTGTCGTGCTCGCCTTCAAGTCGAGCCCGCCCTTCTACGGCCGCCACGTCTTCAAGAGGGCTGCCGGCGTGCTCGTCAACCTGTCGCAGTGGACGCGCGAGTTCTACGAGGAGAACCTCGCCTTCCTCGTGCCGTGCTACGAGCTTCGCTTCAGCCTCGTCCGGCTGTGACCACGGGCCAGCGAGTGTGGCGGTGACGCCGGAGCGCGTCGTCGCGGCCGGCGTCGGCGTCTTGCTTGTTGTTCTCGCCCGCGGGTGTGCGCGCCGCGCACATCGCGAGCTTGGCTCGCCGGTCGACGTGATGACGGTCTACCTCGGGCTGTGGGGGTGTGTGCTGCTGCTGTTCGCGGTGCCGCTGATCGCTTACACGACGACGCCGCTCGTGGCGTGGGTCGCCGTCTACGGGGCGATCGCGTCCGGCGCCGCGGCCTGCCTGCTCGTGCGCCGCAGACTGGGCGCCCCCGTGGCCGAAGACCCGGCGGCACTCGCCGGCGCGCTGGCGGCGGGGATCGACCGCCGCCAGCTGCGAGTTGCCTGGGCGTGCTGCGCCGTGCTCGGCGGGCTGGGGCTGTTGGCATTCGTCTACGCCGTCGGCCGCGTGCTGCCATGGACGGCGGTGATCAGCGACCCTTCGGCGGTGCGCCAGGCGAAGTCGCTGAGTACGGAGTTCCAGGAGGCGTACGGTGGCTGGAAGCTGCTGACCTACTTCAATCAGGTCGCTTTTGTGCTTTGGACGATCGGGCTCCGGATCGGCGGCTTCGACGGCCACTGGCGGCGGATCCGCTTCGTCGGCGTGGCGTCGCTGGCGCCGTTCTTGCTGACCGCGGATCGCAACCTGCTGATCGCCACGGTGGTGTGGGCCGGGATGCTCCACGCGATCTGGCCGCAGCGGATCGTGATGGGACGGGCGTTCGCGCTGCTCGCGGCGGGCGTGATCGCGGCCGGGATCGCCGTAACCGTGGTCGGTAACCGCTACGGCGGCTCGCTCGCCAACCATCCCGATGTCGCAGCGGCGCTGGACACGCGCGCCTTTGATCCCGTGGCGATCCCTTATCTTTACTTGACGGCGAACATTCCGACCTTCGGCCGACTGACGCAGGATCGCCTGGCGCCGGTCGATGACGGCCAGCTGACGGTGCTGCCGTTCGCGAAGCTCGCCCAGGCTGCCGGCGTCATCCGGCAGGCGCCGGTGGGAACCGGCGTGTTCTACCCGATCCCGTTCGAGGATTTCAGCAACTACACCTGGCTCGGCACCTTCTGGCTGGACTTCCGCCTGCCGGGGGTGCTGCTGCTGGCAGCGCTCGTCGTGGCGCTGAGCGCGCTGGCGCACCACCGGGCGGTGCGCCAGCCGAGCATTGCGTCGCTCTGGCTGGCGTCGCTGATGTTCTACGTGCTCGTCTTCAGCCCGCTGGCCAATGTGCTGTCAGACACCCTCACCTGGGAGTTCCTGCTGCTCACCCCGTTCGTAGCCCTCGCCGTGGACTCCCGGGTTCGCGCGCGCGTACGCGCAGTCGACCCTCGAGCGCGGATCGCGGTCGCGTGTGCCGGCCTCCTCGCGCTCGCGATTCTTGGCCTGGGTGTCCGGGAGTTCCGCCACAACGGGGCGCCGGCTTTCGACGCTGATCGCGAGCTGATGGTCGCGCTGGCAAAGGTCCGCTCCGTCTACGGAGAGCTCCACGCCTACCCAAGCGCGATCAGTATCGCCACGCGCCTGCACGTGAACGATCCAGCGGTCACATTCCGCTGGGCGGTGCCCGCTGCCGATCACTCTAAGCCCGGCGTGATCGACGTCGTGTCCTCGCCACACAGCCTCCTCCTGCGCACCCGCGGCGCTGACGGCCTCCTGCATCAGGTGCGCGGATGAGGCGCGGTCGCGACGATCTCAAGGCCTACGCCGAGTCCGGAGGCGTCTAGCAGGCGGTTCGCCGCTGCCTCCGCCGACAGCACAAGCGGGTGGGCGTCCCACGACGGCCGCCTGGCCGGCGTGGAGGCGCCGCCGCCGCGCGTGGGCCGGCGGTCGATCCAGGCGACGAAGTCGCGGCCGAGGCCGAAGCTCGACCCACGCACGAACTGTAGTCCCGCATCGGCGACCAGGCGCGCCAGGGAGCTCTGGTCCCAGTACGTGAAGTGGTCGGCGGCGACCATCGACCAGTCGGCGCCGAGCGCCCTTGCCACGAGCGAGCGCCGGTTGAGCGTGGTGATCACCACCGTGCCGCCCGGAGCCGTCAGGCGCGCGACCTCGGCCAGGAACGCCCGTGGATCCGGTACGTGCTCGACCACGTCCCAGGCCGTGACGAGATCGAAGGACGCCGCCGGCAGCGTGCCGGGCTCGAGCCGTCCCTCGTGCACCACGATGCCGCGCTCGCGTGCGCGCGCCGCAGCCGGCGGGTTGAGCTCGACGCCGTGGGCCTCCCAACCCTCGCGTTGCGCCGCGGCCGCGAACTGCCCGTCGGCGCAGCCGACATCGAGTAGACGCCGGCCGCGCCCCAGCTGCGGCAGCCGGTCGACCCGGCGGGCGATTAGCGTGCCCTTGCGCTCCTCTAGGGCACCGAAGTGCGCGGCGAGGTCGTACTCCAGGAGGTAGCGGCCCTCCACCAGCTCGAGCGGCTGCGGGTCGCTGTAGCCCAGGCCGCAGCACGCGCACAGCCACAGCTCGAGGTCCGGGCGTCGCAACCAACGTCGCCGCTTCTCGGAGCTGCACAGCGGGCAGGCGCCGAGGTACACAATGCGAGTGTAGGCGGCTCAGCGAACCGCGCGGAGCGTCCGGATGCCGCCCCCTCCGCCGAGTCCGAACAGCGCGGCGGCCGCGACGAGGGTGGCCACGCCGATGCCGTCGCGCAGGCCTCCGGCGAGGCAGGCCACGCCGGCGCCGGCCGACGAAAGGGCGAGGACGGCGGCGAGCGGCACGACGCGCGGGAGCAGCTGCTGGCAGGCCAGCCAGGTCAGGCTCGCGGCCGCCATCGCGACCATCGTCGCGATGGCGGCGCCCGGCGGCCCGAGCGGCGGGATCAGCGCAACATTCAGGGCGATGTTCAGACC
>JRHI01001613.1_pt1 | contig 18200 bp, 18 predicted proteins | sample 215371 | NCBI WGS metagenome assembly JRHI01 (sample SAMN02929681, study PRJNA255918) | sediment metagenome | biome: cave system; feature: Ice Cave; material: Sediment; isolation source: sediment from deep within a dark volcanic ice cave with no known source of... ...
AAGCCGGTGTGGCGGGCAAAACGATCGGCTCCGATTGTGTCCGTCAGTCGCTTCGCCTGTTCGGCGCCGCGAGAGTCATGCCAGGCGATCGATCGCGTCACCGGATCGCCTCGGCGGTCGAGCAGCACGCCGGTCTCGGCCATGCTCGCGACGCCGACGCCCGCGACCTGCGCTTCCGGGAGGCCGGTCAGCGCACGTTGCGCTGCCAGCACAGCGCTCGCGAGTAGATCAGGGGCGTCGATCTCGGCTCCGGTGGCGAGGCTGGTCCACGGCAGCGGCGCGCGGCCATGCCCAACCTCACGGCCGGAGATGTCCAGCACGGCTGCCTTGACCGAGGTCGTACCGACGTCGATACCGACGATCAGCGGAGCGCTCACCACGCGCCCTCTCCGGCAGCCGCGTCCGCGGGCCGACAGCGCACGCCCACGAGCGCTCCGTAGATACCGGCCGGGCCCGCGGCGTGCGGGATCAACACGGTGTCGCCGCGCCTGAGCCGATGCTCGTCCGCCCCGGCGGCCAGCCGTCCCTCGCCCTCCAGCACGATGATGATCGAAAAGCCGGGGTCGAGCTCGGAGATGGTCTGCGGCTCGATCCGCTCGGCCCGGAAGTAGGGGTCGGCGGCGGCGGGTAGCAAAGCGCTGGCGCCGACCCGCAGCGGCCGGGGCATCCCGGCGAGCGAGCGCAGCCTCGGTTCGCGCAGGCCGGCGCGATCCACCGCCTCGAGCGCGACGTCCCAGCCCAAGCCGAGCTCCGGCTGGAGGCCTCCGGCGACCGGTTGCTCGAGCATGATCGAGAAGTCGGTGGGCTCCTGGAGCTCGACCAGCAGGATGCCCTCGCCGATCGCATGGGGCGTCCCCGCGGGTACGAAGACGACATCACCGGCGCAGACCGGCCACTCGTGCAGGGCTCCAAGCAGCGCGCAGCCGTCATTGCGGTCCACCCAGCCATGGAGCACGTCCGCCTCGACGTCGTCACGAAAGCCGATGTACACGCGTGCTCCGGGTTCGGCGGAGACGATCAACCACGCCTCGGTCTTGCCGTACCGGGACCCGAGCTGCCGTCGGGCGAAGTCTCGGCCGGGGTGCACGTGGACGGGCAACCGCTCTCCTGCGTCGAGCAGCTTCACGAGCAGCGCGGGATCCGGTCCGAAGTGCTCCACGTGCTCAGGGCCAAGGAAGGCGTCCGGCTCGGCGATGACGGCGTCGCGTAGGCGGCGGCCGTCCTCGAGGGTGCTCAACCCCTCGTCGGTGGCGCCGAACGTCGTGGTGGTCGATCCCACCCAGTCCTCAGGCAAGTGATCCTCCCCCGGGGGGACCCCGCGGAGAGCGGCGATCCTCGGACCGCCCCGATAGAACCGCGGCGGCTGGTTGGCCTGAAGCGACAGCGGCCTCACGGCGCGATCTCTCCCGATCCGCGCACGACCAGCTCGCTGGGCACGATCAGACGCTCCGGCGGGCTCTGGTCGCCGTCGAGCCGGGCAAACACCCGCTCGGTCGCGACCGCGGCCAGCCGCTCCGGGTAGGTGCGGACGACGGTGACGGCGGGGGTGAGCACATCGGCGAGCTCGAACTCGTCGATGCCGACCAGCGCCAGCTCGTGGCGGTGACCGCGCAGCGCCCGCAGCGCGCCGACGGTGTTGCGGTTGTTGGCGGCGAGGACCGCCGTCGGTCGCCTGTCCTTGGGCAGCTCGAGCAGGTCTCGCAGCGCGGTCTCGGATTGCCCCGCGTCGTGAAGACCGGTTCTGACCACCGCCGGATCGCTCGGAATCCCCGCGGTGCGCAGGGCACGCCGGTAGCCGGTCAGCCGCTCAGCGGCCGTGTAGAGCGACTCGCGATCAGACAGCCAGGCAATCCGCCGGTGTCCGTGCGCGATCAGATGCTCCGCCCCGCGCTGCGCGCAGTCGGCGTTGTCGAACAGCACCGTGTCGGCCTCCACGCCGACGGGCGGGCGGTCGAGGAAGACCATCGGGACCACTCCGCTCACGCTCCGGTGGTCCGCCCCCGCGGGAACGACGAGGAGTGCGTCAGCGCGACGGCGCAACAGGAGATCGGTGAGCTCTCGCTCACGCTCGGGGTCCTCCTCGCAGGATGCGGTTATCAACACGTAGCCGCGCTCATGGCCGAGCGACTCCACCGTCTGGGCGATGGCCGAATAGAACGGGTTCGAGATGTCCTCAATCAGCAGGCCAAGGGTGGCCGAGGAATGCCCGCGGCGAAGGCTGCTGGCGAGGTCGTTGCGGTGAAAGTCCAGCGCCGAGATCGCGGCCAGGACGCGCTCGGCCGTGTCCTCGGCCACGCCGGTCTCGCGGTTCAGAACGCGGGAAACCGTCTTCACGCTGACGCCCGCCCGTCCAGCGACATCGCGGATGGTGGGCCTCGGCTCAGCCTGTCGTAGTCTCAATCCTCTCGCTCCTTTGACAACGTTGTCGGACAACGTTGTCAGGCGGCGACAATAGGGATCCTCTCCGCACGCGTCAAGCCGGGGCGGAGATCCTCCGGCGTCGGGGTCCGCGAGGCCGAGGTGCCGGGATGAGGCTGGCCGAGGACGGGATTGGGGACGGGATCCGGGCGAGCCGCGACGGCCTGCGGGTAAGTCGGGCGATCACATTCAAGGCCGGTGTCTTCAACGCCCGGGATGCGGGTCGCGGCCGCACGCGGGCGGTCAGGCCGGGACGAGCTCCACCTGCGCGAGCAGAGCCCGCATCCGGGTACGGTCGAAATCGCCGCCGAGCGGTGACTCGACTCCAGCGGTGCCCGTGGCCACGGCCTCGCGGGTGGCCGCGGTGATTGGCTCGCCGCGAGCCAGCGCGGCCGCCAGTCCGGCGGCAAACGCATCGCCCGCGCCGATCGGATTGGTGACCTCGGCCGGCGGCGCGGCCAGCCACCAGGGCCCGTCGTCCTGGTCGCTGGCGCCCGCCTCGACACCGCGTGCCTCAACACTGCGTGCCTCCACCCCACCTGCGTCAACCCCACCGCCCTCCACCGCCAGCGCTGCGCCGGCCGCCGCCGCCGTGACCACCGCCGCGCGGGCGCCCCGCCGGACGAGCTCAGTTGCCGCCGCGACGGCTCGTGGCCGCGCGTCCGCCGCCGCGTCGACGTCCTCGCCGGCCACACCGCCCTCAAGCAGCGCCTCCGCCTCGCCGAGGTTGGGCACAACGACGTCGGTGCGTGCCTGGAGCGCCGCTTCCAGCGCGGGACCGGCCACATCCACCACCGCGACGGCGCCGCGGGAGCGGGCCAGCTCGACCAAGCTGGCGTACGCCTCGACCGGCGCGCCCGGCGGCAGGCTGCCCGAGCACACGAGCGCGCCCGCCCCGTCAAGCGCGTCCGCAACCGCCGCCGCATAGACGCGCCACAGCTCCGCCGTGATCGGCGGCCCGGGCTCATTCAGCACGGTCACCCGGCCGCCCTCCTCCATCAGTAGGGCGGTCGAGCGGATCTCCCCTGGACACGGAACGGCCCGCAGCCGGACTCCCGCCTCCGCGAGCAGCGCCGCAGCTGCCCGACCGGTGTGCCCGGGGACGAACGAGACCAGCGTCGCAGGGATGCCGATGACCAGCGCCGCGCGCGCCACGTTGACGCCCTTGCCCCCCGGTGTCGCCTGCACCTCCGAGGCTCGGAGCACCCGTCCGGGCATCAGCTCAGGCAGGCGCATGGTCCGGTCGATGGTGAGATTCGGGCCCGCGACCACGAGCGACCGCGACGGCACCTCCGCGCTTGACAACGTTGTCATCTGATCCCTAGTCTGCGCATCCCAGCCACCGTCGTCAAGGGAGGATCGTGCCGCCGTACCGTCTCCAGCGCCTGTTCCGCGCCGACTCCGGGCGCTCGCTGCAGATCGCGATCGATCACGGCTCCCCCGGTGAGGCGAGCATGCTGATCGGGATCGAGGACATGGAACGCGCCGTCGATCGCATCGCGCAGGCCGGACCCGACGCGGTGCTGCTCGCACCCGGGCAGGCCGAGATTCTTCAGCGCCGCCCCGGGGCTCACAAGCCCGCGCTGATGCTGCGCGTGGACGTGCCCAACGTCTACGCACCCGAGCCACCCGAGCGCGCGTGGTGCGTCCTGCTCGAGGATGCGGTGCCGCGCGCGGTCCGCCTCGACGCCGCCTGCGTGGTGGCCAACCTGCTCGAGGCTCCGGGCCATCCGGAGCTGCGCGAGGACTGCGTGAAGAACCTCGGCCGGCTCCGCATGGCCTGTGACCAGGCGGGGATGCCGCTGATGGTCGAGCCGCTCGGGCTGAAGTGCAGTGCGGGCGGATACGGAATCGACGGCGACGTCGAGCGGATTCGCGGCCTCGTCCGCCAGGCGGTGGAGCTAGGCGCCGACCTGATCAAGGCCGATCCGACCGACGACCCGCGCGATTACACCCGCGTGGTCGAGGTCTCCCGCGTGCCGGTGCTGGCCCGCGGCGGCGGCCGCATCGACGAGCGTGAGCTTCTGCGCCGCACGCGCCAGCTGCTCGACAGCGGGGCGCAGGGCATCGTCTACGGCCGTAACGTGATCCAGCATCCCGATCCAGTGGCGATGACGCGAGCACTCGCTGCGGTGGTTCACGACAACAGCACGCCGGAGGAGGCAGAGGCCGAGCTCGCCGCGGCCGCGAGTACGTAGCGCGGGCGGGTCACGGCCCGCCCGAGGAGGGCGTGCGATGCCAGGCAAACCTATCCCCGGCTGCGATACCGGGCGAAGTATCGTCCGCGTCCGGTGGTTCCGCGCCGCTGGTTTACCGGATGCCGCTGTCGAAGCGGATCGTCATCCGCGTGAAGGCGTGCGGCTTGATCGTGATCGTCTGCGAGGACGCGTGCGGGTACGGCCTGCCGTTGCTCGGCCTGACCTCGTAGCGACCGGCGCGCAGGCGCACGCTGAAGTGCCCGTCGGAACCCGAATGGGCGCGGGCCACGGTCTGCTCGGACGGTTCGCCCTTGAAGACGATCGTGGCCTGGTAGGGACGCTCGCACGAATGGTTGGGGCGCTGCACCGGACAGGTCGGCCCGTAGAGCACGAGTCCGCGCACGCCTGAGTCAGGACGCTGGGGCGCTGCGGTTGCCACTCCCAGTCCGAGCGCGAGGACGACTGCCCCTCCAAAGATTACTTGTGAGAGCCGGCGCACAGGGCGATGGTGGGCCATTTGGCGCGCGGGTGCAAGCGGGCGGCTGAAATCGAGCCTTGGTCCGCCGAGTCCGTAGCTGAAGCTCGACTGCGGCGACCTGCTTCGTCATGCCTTTGCCAATCTAGGCATCGTGTTGCACTGCGACAATATGGCCATGACGCGGTGCGTGGACCGGTGAGCGAACCGGCGACGCTCGTCGTATCGGGGCTTCGCAAGCGTTACGGCTCCGTAATCGCGCTCGACGGTGTCGAGTTGGCGGTGCAGCCAGGCGAGCTGGTCGGGTTGCTCGGCCCGAACGGCGCCGGCAAGTCGACGCTCGTCAAGATCGCTTGCGGCCTGGTGCGCCCTACCGCCGGCTCGGTTGAGGTCTGCGGTGCTCCCGCCGGCAGCCGCGTGGCTCGCCAGGCCCTGGGCTACCTCGCCGAGCTGTTCCGGTTTCCCGGCTGGTGCTCGGCGACTGAGGTGCTTTCGCTCCATCAACAACTCGCCGGTTCTGCGGGGGGCCGGACTGAGCGGGCCGAGCTGCTCACTCTGGTCGGCTTGGCGGGCGCGGCGGGGCGGCGGGTGGAGGGGATGTCGAAGGGTATGCAGCAGCGGCTGGGGATCGCCCAAGCGCTGATCGGTGATCCGAGGCTGCTGTTGCTGGATGAGCCCACGAGCGCGCTTGATCCCGCCGGTCGACGCGACGTCCGCGCCTTGCTCGAGCGCCTGCGCGAGCGCGGGATCGCCGTGCTCCTGAATTCCCACCTGCTCGGCGAGGTTGAGCAGATCTGCGATCAGGTCGTGATCTTGTCCGCGGGCCGGGTGGCGGCAGCCGGCCGACCGGACGAGCTGACTCAGGCAGGAGGCGTGGAGGTCATGACCGGCGAAGGGGTGAAACGCTTCCCCGAGGCACGCCGAGACGACGTTCCGAAGCTCGTCGCCGAATTGGTCCGCGAGCGAGTCGACATCTACGAGGTGACCGTGATCCACTCGACGCTTGAGGACGCGTCCCTCCGGGCGGTCGGTCCCGAGTGAGGCCGATGCTCATCATCGCGCGCCACGTGCTCCAGGAGAGCGTCCGGCGGCGGGTGTTTGCAGTCGTGCTCGTGCTGAGCGTGCTGTTCGTGGCCCTGTTCACCGTCGCGACAGTCGAGGCGTTCAACGCCTCGGCGCCGTTTGGAGGCCCCGGAGGTCCGATCGACGCCCACCAGGTCACGGTTGTCACGTTGATCGGCCTCGGCATGTTCGCCTCGCTGTTCCTGGCCACGGTGCTCGCGGTCTTTCTGACCCTCGGCGCGGTCCGGGGGGACGCCGAGCGGGGACTGCTGCAACCGCTCGTCGTCCGTCCCCTCGGACGTACCGAGCTGTTGTTGGGGCGGTTCATCGGGGCTGCCACGGTCAGCTCGGTGTATGTGGTCGTCCTGTACGGCCTCGTCGTGGTGATCGTTCATCAGGCGGGGGGCTCCTGGCCAGGCCAAGCGATCGGGCCTGGGCTGGCACTCGCCGGCGCCGTGACGATCCTCGTCGCGCTATCGCTGCTGGGATCCGTGTTCCTGTCGGCGACAGCGAACGGGATTGCCATGTTCATGCTCTATGGTGCCGGCCTCGTATCGGGGCTCCTGGCGACGATCGGCGCCGTGCTCAACGTCGCCACGTTGCAGACGATCGCCCACGATCTGGCGATCGCGTTGCCGTTCGAGGGCCTCTACCAGGCGGGGCTACACGCGCTCGGAGCAAACCAGGCCGGGCTGAGCGGGGTGCTCGTCAACCTTGGTCCGTTCGGTTCCTCAAACGCAGGCGGACTGACGCTCTACCTGTGGGCCGCGTGCTATGTCGCAATCGTCGCGGCCACCGGCGCGGTGGCGTTCGCGCGACGTGACTTGTAGCGAGCCCCGGGCCACGTCCGAGCGAGTTCAAGCCTCCCGTTGGTCAGCCCGCTGATAGCTCGGCGGCCGCCGGGACCAGTCCGTGAGCACCACCTCCTCGTCGCGCAGCAGCGCCTCGAGGTGACCGTGAACCGCGAACATGAGGTTCACGGGATCGGCCCCGAACGGTCCGAGCCGAGTCTCGACGTGGTCGCAGAGCTCCCGCAGCGAAGCCGGGTACTCGAGACGTTCTCGCAGCGCGATCTCGATCGCTGCGAGGAATTCCGCGCTCTCATCGAGGAACTGCTCAACCTCCTTCCCGCAGCGGGCCGGCCAGTGCCCGGAGTGCAGTTCGCTCGGCCCGAGGGCCCGCACCAGCGAGATCGTCGCGCGGTACGGCGCGACGTCCTCGTAGGTCGGGGGCAGCGCCGGGCTGCCGTCCATCGCCGGGCACATCCGCCAGTGGATCGCGTCCGCGCTGAACAGGAGTCCGCGCCCGGGCTCATGCAGAACCACGTGCCCGGGCGAGTGACCGGGGGCGTGGAGTACGCGCAGCTCGCGCTCGCCGACTGTGAGCAGCTCGCCGCCGTTCAGGGTCAGATCGAGTTCGACCGGATCGCCGTATTCGCCACGCATCCAGTCCTTCTCCTCGGCTGAATAGCCGACACCGTGTTCGTGCTCGAAGGCTCCGTAGCGGTCGGTCAGCAGACGCTCAGGTTCGCCGACGATCCCGCGGTCGTGAAAGCCGCAGATCGCCGCCGCGCGGGGTAGCGCCTGCTTCAGCGTTGAGAGACCTCCCTGGTGGTCGAGGTCGCAATGAGTGACGAGGATCGCCGTGACCGCCTCAGGGCCCAGGCCGAGCTTGCGCACCGCGGGAAGGATCTCCTCGCGAGCCGTCGAGGCCATACCGGCATCGATGATCACCGCCCGACCCTGGTCGACGACGATGTACTGATAGAGGTTGCGGTTGCCGATCGCACTTTCGACCCGCCACGTCGAAGCTGAGATCTCGGTGAGTGTCACGTGCGTTGCCTTCCGCTCACCAGTCGGTGACCGAGCCGTCGTTGTTGAAGTAGCGCATCGCAGGCTCCTGTTCGAAGGGGTGTTTTGCCGCCTGGGTCTCGTCGACCTCGACCCCCAGACCAGGCGCGGTAGGCTTCTTCACACGCCCGCGGTCGATCTCGAGCGACTCGCGCAGAATCTCGAAGCGCCACGGGACGTCGGCCCGGAAGGTCTCCTGGATGATCACGTTGGGAGTGGCGAAGCCGAGCTGCACCGAGGCGGCGTGACCGATCGGCCCAGTCGAAGCGTGCGGGGCGACGGCGGCGTGGTAGGCCTCGGCCATCGCGGCGATCCGGCGAGCCTCAGCGATCCCGCCGCAGTGAACGAGATCGGGTTGCAGCACCGAAGCTGCCGACAGCTCGAGCAGCTCACGAAACGCGTGGCGGGTGCACAGCCTCTCCCCGCAGGCGATGGGGACGGTCGTGCGCCGCGCGAGCTCAGCCATCATCCGCGGGTTCTCAGGCGGACAGGGCTCCTCGAAGAACCACGGGTGATACGGCTCGAGCACCTTGAAGTACTGGGCGGCCATCATCGGCGACGCGCGGCCGTGCATGTCGACCATCACGTCCACGTCCTCGCCGACTTCGTCTCGCACCGCGCCCATGATTGTCTCCGCGTGCTTGAGCACGCGGTGGCCGTCGAGCCTCGCGGTCCGCGGAACCACGGTGACCAGCTTGATCGCGTCGAACCCGGCCGCGAGCGAAGCCCGCGCGTGCTCGCGGACCTGATCGGTCTGAAGCGATTCGTACAGCGCGTCCTTCTCTCCCCCCCCGAGGTGGTCGTAGAGGCGTAGCTCGTCGCGCACGGCACCGCCGAGCAGCTGGTAGACCGGGACGCCGAGGGACTTGCCCAGGACGTCCCAGCAGGCGATCTCGATGCCGCTGATCGCCGAGCACTCCACCAGCCCCGGTCGGAAGTACAGCTGGCGGACCATGATCTGCCACAGATGCTCGATCCGGCGCGGGTCTTCGCCGATCAGAAACGGCGCGAAGTCCTCGACGCAGCCCACGACCGCCCTGGTCTTCCATTCGACGGTCGCCTCGCCCCAGCCGACGATACCCTCGTCGGTCTCGAGCTTGACGAACACCCAGTTGCGCATGTCCGCGCCTACGACGATCGTGCGGACCGCAGTTATCTTCACGTGGTTCGCCTCTCGATCGCTTGCACCCGGACGCTGCCGAGCCCGGGGCCATCGGCGCTGAGATGTGAAACCGAGTCGACGCCGCTGTAGATCAGGGCCACCACCTCAGTCTCCAATTCCTCCCCGGGCCTGAGCTCACGGACTTGACCGCCGGCGCGCGCAGCATCCAGCGAGCTCGGGTGGCCGGTCCACGGCTCCAGAATCGCGTGGTGATAGCCGCGCCAACCGCCATACACGAGCCACATCCAAACCACCGGAAACACCGCCAGGTCGAAGACCAGCCCAAACCCTCGCCGGCTCACGCGGTCAGTCGTGGCCACCCATCCTGCTTGTAGGTCGGTCAGGTAGTGGAGGGCATAGCACCGCTTCTGGGGATCCAGCGCCTCACGCACGTCGAGCCCACTCAGCAGCGGCCAGTCATAGCGATCCCCGGCCTCGCCGAGATATCCGCCCCCGCAATCGGCCACCAGGCCCCTGCGAGCGGGCACGTCGAAGCGCTGTTGCGCTGACAGCGCGTGGGCGGGATGCAAGCCCCAGTTGAAGTCAAACGGGTCGGTGCCAATGTTCTCGACCCGGTAGGCCAGCCGCAGCACGCAGCTACCGGCCTCGAGGCTGATGCGCCGCTGCCAGCGTGCCGGCGTGATCGGCGTCTTCGTGCTGAGCTTGATCTCAGCGCGCCGCGGCGTGTCCTCGAGGATTTGCCACTCAGCGCCGGCCGTCCACAGCTCGCCCATGTGCGGAAGGGCCTCGCCCGCTCGATTGTAGGAGCGCTCGCCGGTGGGAAAGATCTCGTCCCACCCGCCCGACCAGTGGTCATCGAAATCGGCGTGCAACGGCGCGCGCTGCGGCTGGACTCGGTCCGAGTGCCAGAGCACGTCACGGTCGGCGCGTTTGTCAATCAGCCGATAGATCTTCCCCCCGAGCTCCGGCAGCACATCGATCGCGAGATGCTCGTTCTCAAGGCGCAGACAGCGCAGCCCCCGGTAGGACCAGTGGGTGTCAAGGCGACAGGTCATCGGTCTCCGGTTTCAGTAACCGCCGCGCTCCACTTCCTCAGGATCCTCGTACCAGCGAACGCGCTCACCAACCCGCGCGCGCAGCTTCCAGCGCCTCGACTTTGGACGTCCCTCGATGGCCGCGCGCAGGCGAGTCAGGCCGGTCGACAACTGCTGTTGCTGGGGCTCGGTCAGCTCGACGGCGTCGCGCTCTCGCACCAGCAGGTCGAGATTGATCGTGCTCGTCCGGTAAAGACCCCAGTCCTCGCCGCAGAGCTCGCCGATGTAGCTCGCGTTGATCGCCCCTCCATCGCGTGCCTCGACCGGGCAACACGAGAACAGGGCGTAGAGATCGTTGCGGTCCTTGGCGTTGAGCTTGCGAATCTGCAGCTTGGTCAGCACGAGCTCGGCGAGCGGGAGCGTACACGGCTCAAGCAGCATGCGAGCTTCCAGGGGTAGCTGGTGGCACATCTCGAACACCCCCACGAACACGTCCAGCTGGCGCCCGTGATCGGTGTCGTAGAACAACAGCCGGCGAGCACCGTTCATCGTGTTGAACGCCTCATTGGGCTCGTATCCTGCCGTGGCCAGGAAGTCCTCCAGCTTCCGGCCGGCCCGCTTCGGGGTGGCCAGATCGATGTCGGCGACCACCCGCTGCAGCGACGGAGGCATCCGCTCGGCCACGCGTAGCGCGATTGCCGCGCCCCCCAGCGCACGCACCGGCAGATCAGCCGCCTCCGCGGCGGCGAGCAGACGCTTTGCCTCGGTCAGGACATCGGACTCGATCATCGGTGCGCCGATCGTCACCGGGAGGCTACCCGGCCACGAACTGGTGGGTCACGGATGTTCCTTCGAGCCTCAGTAGGCAACCGTCGATGCGGCCAGTGTGGTAGTTGCTACCGGGATTGACGCACAGGGTTCTCCCGATCCGAGTCGCACCAGGGGACTCGTGGATATGCCCGTGCACCGTGAGCAGCGGCTGAAACCGCTCGATCGCCTCTCGCACCGCGGTCGAGCCGACGGCGATCATGTGCGGCTCCTTGCCGACCAGCACGACGTTGAAGTCAGCGTCGAGCTCGGCGGCCGTGTCAAGTCCCGAGTCGTAGGGCGGGACGTGGAGGTTGAAGATGCAGCGACTCATGTCCTCGACGTGTCCGGCGAGCTCCGCGATGGCGTCGAAGAGCGCGCTCTCGTCGAGTTCCCGCGGAGAATCCCACGGGGTCCGGTTGGAGTAACCGAGCGAGAGCATCGAGTAGCCGTCGAACTCGACCACCCGCTCGTCGCAGGCCATCACCCTACGGCCCTTGTCGATGACATCAGCCAGCGACGGCGGGTCATCGTTGCCCGGCATCACATAGCACTTGGTGCTGGTCGTCTCCAGTCGCTCGTCGGCGAGTGCGATCCAGCCCGCGAAGTTCTCCAGCATCACCTGTTCGAACCAGGCTTCGCGTTGCGGTTCGGTGAGGTTCGAGACGCGCCTCACCTCCTCCGGTTGGGCACGGTAGGGATACATGCCGTTGCCGCGGATCCGGCGCTCGAGCTCCTCGAGCTGGCTCGGGCCGGCGGCTTTCTCGTCCTTGCCGAACAGGCGGGCGGTGTAGACGCCGTTGCCCTGATCGACAACCGGAATCACCACCTTTCCTGTGACGTCGCCACCCATCAGCAGGACCTCGGCTTTGTAGTGCTTGGGTGCGCCCAGGAACTTACGCCACAACACCTCGGTGCCATGAATATCCGACGCGTAGTACACGCGCAGGACGTCGGTTGACGCGCCATTCGCTCGCCGGCGGCGGAGGCGCGCCACCCGTCCTACTCCGGCGGGATCTCGAGGTAGTTCAGTGACAGGTCGATGCCCTGTGAACGACGCCACAGTCGGGCGATCCCATAGATCGCCGCGCCGACCAGTAGACACGTCGCACACAGGGCAAGTCCTCCCTTCCCAGGACTCGTGAACAGCTGATCGGTCCAGTTCTTCCCCGCCCCGGGCAAGCCGAGCGGCGCGTGGGCGAGGAACAGCCAGCCACCGAATAGGCCCACCGCGATGGTGCCGATGCCGAAGTAGACGAGGAGCGGCAGACCGAGAACGGTGATGTTCGAGGACGACGCCAGGTAGGCGGCGCGCCGGCGGAAGGGAAACACGATCGCCGAGGTTCCGACCAGCAGAAACGTGGGGAAGGCGACGATCACCGACAGCGCGACATAGGTGAGGAAGGTAGTGGTGTAGGCGGCGAGATACAGCGCGGGCATGATGATCAACCCGACGAGTAGAAGCGCCACCACCGGCGTGTGGGTACGGCGGCTGACCGTGGCCAGCTTCTGGGGAATGACGCCGTCAAATGCCCACGCGAACAGGGCGCGCACCGGCTGTACGATCTGGATGTAGACGATCAGCGGCGCCCAGGCGATGAAGCTCAGCCCCAAGAGCAACACCAGCACCGGGCTGTGAACGATCACCGCCACGAAGGTGATCCACCACGGGGCGTTGGGCAGCGTGTAGGTCTTGGGGTCGGCCGAGATGCCGTTGACCGCGGTGAGGAAATCGTGACCGACGGCGTGGTACATGAGGACGACCATGACCAGGATCGAGCCGAAGGTGATCGACAGCCCGCCAAGCATCGTGTACCAGGTCTTCCGGGTACCAGCTTGGCGGATCTCGCCGGCCAGATTTGCCGACCACCAGGTGAATACACCGAAGGCGATAAACGCGCCGGAGGCGATGATCGTGTTGTGCCAGTTGGTCCCGCCATGGACGGCGATCCCGCCGGCCGCAGCCTTGGTCAGGAAGTAGTGGTAGGTATCGGCTTGGTGGGTGAACGGGCGTGCGTAGTTGTTGTAGTCGTGGATGAAGCCGCCGTGAGTCGTGAACAGAAAGACGATGGCGGAGAACAGGAACCCGCCGACGGCGAGTAGGAACAGTCCAAACTGAAGTCGCATGATCAGCCGAGTTCCGAGGATCATCAGGGCGACCAGGAGCACGACCTCGACCCCGCCGACGATCATGTTCCAAGGATGCTGCGTCAGCGTCACACCGAAGTTCTCGATCCCGTGTGACTTCACCGAGACGCCGAACAAGGTGACCATCGGCCCAATCGCCACGTTGGAGGTGAAGACCCCCCAGTAGCCGGCCGCCAGGATCGACGAGACCCCGATCAGGATGCTCGAGCCGATCCCCAGCGCCGGATGCAGCGACCGGGAGATGAGCACGTAGTCGGCCCCCGACCGAGGCATGATCTGGGAGAGCAGCCCGAACGCACCGGAAACCAGAAACGAGCTCAGCGCTGCGATCAGGATGCAGACGTAGATGTTCACGTTGGCGAACGTCGACAGAACGACGAACACCGACACGGCCATAGTCAGCCCCGGCGCGGCCGGGAGCACGTTGAAGATCACCGCATCGCGGATCCGCACGTCCCGCACGAAGCCCGTCGCGCGCCGGGCGAAGTGTGTCTCCGAGCCACCGGCGCCGGACCCCGGCGTCGCGCGTGTATTTGTCGTTTCAGCCGCCATGTCCGCTCGTCCCCTCGATTGCTTGCTGTTGCATTCCCAATCTGCGCTTCGGACCGCCGGCCTAGCCGGCCGACAGACCGCCGTCGATCACCACTGCGCTGCCGGTCATGAACGCCGCGTCTTCAGAGGCCAGGTAGAGCACGAGCTTGGCGATCTCCTCAGGAGTCCCGAGCCGCCCCATCGGCTGGCGCTGAACGAGCTCCGCCCGCGACTCTCCCGCCCCTTCGATCAGCTGCTGCACCCAGGGTGAGTCGACCGTGCCGGGGCAGATGCAGTTGACGCGAACACGCTCGGCGACGTGGTCGAGCGCGAGCGCGCGAGTCAAGGCTATGACCGCGCCCTTGGAGGCGCAGTACGCGGCGCGGTTGCGCAGACCGATCATGCCGGCCACCGACGCCATGTTGATGACCGAGCCGCCGCCGCTCGCGGCCATCCGCGGAATTGCGTGCTTGCAGCACAGGAACACCCCACGAGCATTGACCGCGAAGACGTCATCCCAGGTCGTGACGTCCGTGTCCGCCGCCGTCGTCGTCGAGCCGATTCCGGCGATGTTGGCCAGCACGCCCGCCTGCGCACCGAAGCTCCGAGCCGCCAGGTCGAGCAGGTCTCGTACGGAGGCTTCGTCGCGCACGTCGACTGCGGCCGCCACAGCGTCGCCAGAGCTCGCCGCGACGGTCTGCGCCGCGGCGCCCAGATCGATGTCGCCGGCCACCACCTGGCTGCCCTGTTCGGCGAGCAGCGCAGCGGTTGCGCGGCCGATGCCCGACCCGGCGCCGGTGACCACTGCGACGGTTCCCGCCAGGGCCGACAAGGCTCAGATGACCCCATAGGTGCGAAACGCGTCCCAGACCGGCATTCCCTCAGCGAGCTTCGAGCGCACCAGATCCTCGCCGCTGACCTTTTCCTCCGCCAGGCTCAGGACCTCGTCGGCGATGTCCGCCGGAATTACGGCCACGCCGTCGTAGTCGGCCAGCACAAGGTCACCGGGGTTTACGTGCACCCCGCCGCACTCGACCGGTACGTCGACGGACTCGACATCCACCCGCCCGATCGAGTCATAGGCGCTGATCCCCGTCACGAACGTCGGGAACTCCATCTCGATCAGGGCAAGTGCGTCTCGGGTGTAGGCATCGGCCACGATCCCGCGGGCGCCCCGGTAACGCGCGGCCGTTGCCAACAGCTCGCCCCAGTACGAGCCGGCGATCGTCGACACCACGATCACATCGCCCTCGGTCAGCGCATCCACGGCCTGCAGCTCTCCGCGGTACCAGTCATCTTTGTTTGCCGGCGGCGCGTCGACAGTGATCGCGCGGACAGGTCTCGCGAACCCGGCCAGCTTGGCTGATGGGTACAGCGGCCGGATGTTCGGCCGCATGACGTTGCCGCGCACGTCGAGCTGGTCAAGGCAGTCGGAGACGACCGCGACGTAGAGCTTCCGCAGGCGGTCGACCTGCGCAAGGTCACGGCTGCCGTCGCTCACTGCGCCCATCCTGCCCTCCTCGATGTTGCTTGATGCAGGCGACGACAGCCTATATGATAAGTCGCTAGGTCTGCAAGTAGCTGAGTATCTGACTGGTATGGTGGCAGGGAACTCATGGCGACGCTGGAAGTAGCAGCGACTGGGGCGGTCGACCTGACCCAGCGCCGGCTGGGAGAGCAGGTTGCCGCGCTGCTCGCAGCCGACATCGTCGGCGCCCGGATCAAACCTTCCGATGAATTCCCCTCTGCGGAAGCGATCGGCCAGCGGTTCGGCGTCAGCAGGACGGTTGCCCGTGAGACGATTCAGACGCTGTCGACGATCGGCCTCGTCCGGGTTCAGCAGGGGAAGCGGCCGGAGATCCTCCGGCCCGAGGAATGGGATGTCCTCAGCCCCCTGCTCCAGCAGGCCCTCCGCAGCGAGCGGCGGGCCGGCCCCGTGGTGTCAGAGCTCTATCAGGTTCGCCTCCTGCTCGAACCTGCAGCCGCCGCCTGGACCGCGGAGCGCGCGAGCATCCAGACGCACGCGACGATCGTCGCGCAGGCCCAGCAGATGAAGGAGCTGGCCGGCGAGGCGAACCTGGCCAGCTTCCTGGCCATGGACCGTGAGTTCCACAACGATGTCGCGCACGCCAGCGGCAACCGCGTACTCGCAGCCGTTCGCCGGGACATCTCGGCGGTGCTGGCGACGCTCTGGTCGCTGTCAGAGCTGGACCAGGCCGGAATGGAGCTGGCTGCTGCTCACCACGACGCCATCGCGCTCGCCATCGCGCGGCGGGACTCAGGCGCCGCGCGGCAGGCGATGGAGGACCATCTCATGTGGGCGTCGCGAGCCGATCTCGGCAGGCTCGATACGTCAGGCGGATAGCGATGGATGGCTCCCGACATGACGCTCCCCTGGACGGCAAGGTCGCCGTCGTCACGGGTGCGGGACGCGGCATCGGTCGTGCGATCACGCAGCGCCTAGCCCGCGACGGGGCGAGCGTCCTGTGCGCCGACATCGACGCGGAGCTCGTCTCGGAAACGGTCGATCAACTCCGGGGCGCCGGCCTGCGCGCCGAAGCCGAGGCCTGTGACGTCGCCTCGCCAGCCGACGTCGAGCGAGTGATGGCGGCGGCCGAGGAGCTCGGCGGACCCGATGTGATCGTGTGCAACGCTGCGACGGACTTCGTCGGCTCCGTCGAGAACACGTCGCCCGAGGACTGGAGCCGCGTGCTCTCGATCAACCTCACGGGCGTCTACCTCTGCGCGCGCGCAGCGATGCCTCGAATGCGCAAACTCGGGGGTGGCTCGATCGTCAACATCGCGTCGGTCAATGCCTTCTGGCTCGAACCTGACCTCGCTGCCTACTCAACCGCCAAGGGCGGCGTCATCTCCCTGACTCGCTCGATCGCCATTGACGCCGGCCGCGAGGGCATCCGCTGCAACTGCGTCTGCCCCGGATACATCGACACCGGCATGGCGCAGCGCTACTTCGACCTCCAAGCCGAGCCAGCCGACGCGCGGGCGCAAGCGGGGCGCATGCACGCGCTCGGGCGGATCGGGCAGCCCGAAGAGGTGGCAGCCGTCGTCGCCTTTCTGGCCAGCGACGAAGCGTCGTTCTGTACCGCGCAGGCGTTCATTGTCGATGGCGGGTTGAGCGCGGGGATTCCGGGCGGCGCTGCTTAGGCGAGCCCGGCTTCCGGCCTGCGGCGCCGGTCGGCGCTGCGGTGAGGAGCCCGTGTCGCGGCCCGACTTGCCGCTCGGCCGCCGGCCCGCAACCAACTTGCCGCTCGGCCGCCGGCCCCGCAACCACCAACTGCGACAACGACGAACATCGCCGACCGCGCGATGCGCAGTGTGGTCGTATAACCATTGCGACGGCATCGGCCCGGCCGGACGGCATCGGTTGTAGCGGTATGGCTGTTCGCAGCAGCGGGGCTGGGGCTGCGCGGACCGGACGCGTCGGCGCGTCGTTGGGCGAACAAAGCGCCCAATTCGCCAGAGCACCCGTCGGTTCGGTGCGAAGTTCGCGGTGAGCGCGAAGAACGAACCACATCCTTGACCAGTGGCTGCGGTTTGGTGCGAAGTTCGGCTCCCCGGGGGATCAGGAGTGGGTCAACACCGCCCACGGCGCGGCCGCCGGCGGCGCGAAGGCCCATGCGACGGTACTCACTGAAGCCGGACAGGCTGACACCCAGGTGGACCAGCAGATCAACATCGTCCAGAACCTGCTGGCTGAGAAGGTCAGCGCGCTCGTCATCGCCCCCACGGACTCCGCCCTGTTGCAGCCCGTGCTCGAGCGGGCGGCGAAGAAGATCCCGGTGATTCTGTTCGATTCTCCGATGCCGGGCTGGAAGCCGCAGACGGGGTTCGTGGGCACACCCAACATGGCCGGGGGCGTGCGGATGGGCCGCTACCTGGCCAAGGTGATCCCGCACGGGACGCTGGCCATCATCCGCGGCATCGCGGGTTCCCAGGTGGACATCGAGCGCGTCAACGGCGTCCTGGCCGGGATCAAGGGGTCGGGCATCAAAGTCGTCAAGCAGGTCGCAGCCAACTTCGACCGAGCGCAGGCCGTGGGAGCGATGGAGGACATCCTGCAGACCAACCCGAAGGTGGGCGCCGTGTTCTGCGCAAATGACCAGATGGCCCTCGGGGCATTGCAGAGCCTGAGCGCCAACAACGCCACCGGCCGCGTCAAACTGGTCGGCTTCGACGGCGCGATTGAGGCCACCCAGCAGATCATCGCCGGCAAGATGTACGCCACCGTCGCTCAGGATCCGTACGGAATGGCCCGAATTGCCATCGAGGAGGCGGTGGCCAGAATCAAAGGCCACGCCGTTCCCAAGAGTGTCAACACGGGCGACCCACTGGTGACCCAGCAGAACGCCAAGGCCTATCTCCAGGAGGCTGAGAAGAAGCTGGGTCACCCCGCCGGATAGCCGGCGACCGAGGCCGACCGGCGACTCAATGCCGAGTGTTGGCGTTCGGGGTCAGAATTGGCCCCAGCTCCAGCGGGGCTTGGGCAGCGCGCGCGCCGGCGCGGGGTTGACCAGAATCCGCTTGACTCTGCCC
>JRHI01001614.1_pt1 | contig 18195 bp, 19 predicted proteins | sample 215371 | NCBI WGS metagenome assembly JRHI01 (sample SAMN02929681, study PRJNA255918) | sediment metagenome | biome: cave system; feature: Ice Cave; material: Sediment; isolation source: sediment from deep within a dark volcanic ice cave with no known source of... ...
GCTGTTTCCGGATCGATCGTTCCAAAGCGCGCGGCGAGGCCGGCCTGTGCCGCATCTGCTTCCGGCGTGCCGGACGACAAGAAAGCGATGCGCTCGAAGCGGTGTTTTGCGCTCTTGCTTGGCGGCATGGTGGGTTGCTCCGGCCGTGACGTTTTATCATAGCCGCGCGCCGCGTTCGCCGTAAAGCCATCGCTTAATCGATCCCCTCCGGCCGGTCGCCGGCTAGAAGCAGCTGAGGAACCTGCGTGAAGGTCCAGGTGTCGCCTCGCCTGTCAAAGACCCAGACGAGATCGAAACGGTCGAGCGGCCAATATTGTGGCGCGCTCGTCTTGTTTCCCAGAATGGCATTGGCGATGACCTGCATATTGTTGTGTTTCCATGCGATCAGCACCGGGCCTTGCGCGGCGAGCACTTTTTGCACAAGTTCCTTTTCCTGGCCTTCATAATAGTCGAAATTGAGCTCGGCTTTGAGGAGGCTGGCGAGCGGCAACAAGCTATGCTGCGGCCGCAGACTTGGAGCTGCTGGTCCGGCCTTGCAAGCGAACAATATTTCCGGCCGTGCAAGGGCAGGGTGGACAAAGCGGTTGTCGCGCGGCGCAAAAAAACGCACGAGCGCGCCCGCGCGCTGCCAGCCGCGCACGGTAAGTTCTTCCTTGTTCTTAATGCCTTCCGGGGTCACGCCGCGGATCGATTTGTCCGCGCTCGGCCTTTCGGCATGCCGGATCAGCATAATTTTAGAACAGCTCATCGCGCTTGCTTTCGGGTTCCGTGGTCTCGCCATGGTGTAAGATGGACCGGCTAAAATTGGCGGTAACTTAACCGGCGCGGGGTCCGTGCTGCTTCAATTCTTTGATTTTGATCGATAACCTTTCAATCAAATGAATCCATTTGACCACCAAGCGCTCGCGTCGAATGCAAGCTGGCACGTCGAGGCTGTATAAGTATCTCAGAGATTGTAATTTAATATTTGCTTCCAGATCATTATGCTGCGCGTTCGGCGCGCTCGGGCACATGTTGTTCCGGCTACTTGGCAGAGCAATTCTGGAGAATGACCATGATCCGAAACTTCACGGAACAATCCGCCAACGAGCGCACCTTCCTCGCCTGGCTACGCACCGGCATCGCTGTGATCGCCCTTCGGCTTTGTTGTCGAGAAATTCCATTTGTTCATGGTGGCACTGGCGAGCACCGCCGCCGCCGGAGCGGGGCGAGGAATCGAGACCGAAAGACTGAGCGGGCCGCTCGGGCGCTACGATGGGCTCGCTCTCATGTTCGTTGGCGTTATTCTGATTGTCATAGGGGACGTGCGCTTCACGCGCAACAAACGCCTCATTAATGATGTCGAGCCTCAGATAACGGCGGACGTCCGAACCGAGCGTATCGTGACGATCGTGGTGGTGCTTCTTGTCGCAGCCTATTGCGTATCGATCCTGGTCGGCTGACTAGGTTTTAACGGGACGCCGTCACCACGGCGAGCTAGTGTGGAAGCATCTGAAAACGGACACTGTTGGCCGCATGATTGTGATTAGCAGGGACGGCTTCAAGCGTAAGGTTGCGATCATCGATAGTCAGCCGCAAATCGGCCCCGGGAAAATTATCTTCTTTGACCAGAAACCATCGCTCAAATACGCCGATTGAATGTTCCCATATTTATGAACTGCTTAATCGAGCGGGTCCCGAATAGGCAGAATCGGAAAGGGGATTCCCGGAAGGGCCGAACCGTGATTCACCTTTTGGCTGGAATGGAGGCCGGGATGGATGGCAAAACCCTATTCGCGGAATTGACGCCGCCGCCCGGCGCGGGCAGTCCTGGCAGGTCAGTCCCGGCGCAAGACGGCGCGCAGCTTTGATGTCAGAGCTGCGTGATCAAACCCATTCGGCGGTTTGGGACAACAGGCCATCGTCTGCCGCAAAGATTTGACGGCCATAGGCGACACGCCCTGGCCGAACATGAAGACAGGGGGTTACTCTCCGCCGGCTTTTCCAAAAAGCCGCGCTTGCTGGAACCTGCAGCCGGCTTCGAGCAAAATAGGATACGCAAAATGCCCCGTCGAACCGTCGGCGCTCCGTCGGACGGCATCGGATTAGCTCTCGACGACTGATTTTCCCCATAAGCGTATGATGTTGCTCTGCTCGCTAGACATAAAATTTCCGTTCGACATTACATTTTCCAGATGTGCAATGATGGACACGATGAAGCCTACGGTTGGCACCGTGAAGCATCGCCGAAGCGGCTTGCCGGTCACCCCGCCCCGCCGAATTTCTTCAGGGCCGCGAAAGGATCGTTCCCGCCATCACCGCAGGCATTGGCCGGAAGCGGGCGCGCCTTGCCATCGGCAAGCCAAAGATCTTGCGCCTCGCTGGAATTGCCGCCCGAGCTTCGCCAGCAAATCTGCGCGGTGCCCGAGGAGGAATCGAAAAACACTGTCATCTGATTGTCGCCGCAATCATGCGCCTTGCACGACCATGCGGCGAAAAGACCCTTGCCATCGCTGGCCACCGGCCCTTCGGGACCATGCATTTCCTTGAGCGAGAGCGCGAAGAAGCGGTTGCCCATGGCCGCGCGCATCGCCGCCTGAACGCCTGGTTGATCCCAGAGCGACTTGCCGCCGGCGATTTTGTCGAAAGGATATTTGTTGGTCCATTGCCTGACCGTCGAGAGATCGGCGGCCGTCGCGGCCTCGCAACAAAGACCCGCAACGATCGCCGCCGGCCAACACATGTTCCTCGTGAACTCCCGCATCTCATTTCCTCCTTATACCGTCGCTTTGAAACAAGGTTATCGCTATGGACTCAATAAACGCATTCCTCGAAGGCCGGCTCGATGCTTCCGGCCCATTGCGTTTTGAACTTCTTAATCAGCCGCTCGGCTTCGCTTCCTGCCGCGAGGACCGCATCGAGGGGATCGAGAAACACACTCTCGTCAAAACCCCGCGCATCGCGCCGGTTGCGCTTGAGAAGGCCCATGCGGGCAATGTTCAAAACTTCGGCGGCGACCTCGTGCAGCCGCCGCCCGTAGATCGTCGCCGCAAGGCCGAGGTGTGGAACGCCGGCGCGCAATTTTTCCCGCGCCTCGGTGCTCCAGGGTTTCACGATGTCCCAGGCCGCGTCCAGCGAGGACGGCTCGTAGAGGAGCCCTGTGAAAAACGCCGGAAACGCGCGAAGGAACGGCCGGGGTCCGGCGTCGGCCCCGCGCATTTCGAGATAGCGTCTCAGCCGCACTTCCGGAAAAATTGTGGAAAGGTGATCGGCCCAATCGGCGAGCATCGCGCGCTCGCCCGGAAGCGGCGCGAGCGTGCCATTCAATAGATCGCGAAAATCGGCGCCTGCCACGTCGTGGTAGACGTCGCCGCGCTTGACGAAATACATTGGCACCGAAAGCGCGTAATCGACGTAGCGCTCGAACGACATCCCTTGTTCGAAAGCAAAAGGCAGCATGCCGGTGCGGGCCGCGTCCGTGTGGCGCCAAACCTCAGAGCGGGCCGAAAGAAAGCCGTTGAGCTTGCCCTCGGTGAATGGCGAATTGGCAAAGAGCGCCGTCGCGATAGGCTGCAAGGCCAGCGAAACGCGAAGCTTCTTGACCATATCGGCTTCGCTTGAAAAATCGAAATTGGCCTGCACCGTGCAGGTCCGGAACATCATCTCGAGGCCGCGCGTTCCAACCTTCGGCATATATTTCGCCATGATCGCGTAGCGCTGCTTTGGCATCAGCGGAATTTCGCCGAGCCGCCATTTGGGGCTCATGCCGAGCGACAGAAAGCCGATCCCAAAGGACTCGGCGACGGCTTTAAGAGCCGCAAAATGGCCGTCGAGCTCGGCGTTGGTTTGGTGGATCGTGTCGAACGGCGCGCCGGAAAGTTCAAATTGACCGCCGGGTTCGAGCGAGATCCCGGCCCCGCTCGTTGCGTCGTATAGCCCAATGATATTCGGCCCGTCGTTGACCGGGGCCCAGCCGAGCCTCTTTTGCATTCCCTCGAGAAGAGCGCGAATCCCGCCTTCGCCCCGCGCGGGCAGGCCTACATAAGGCACGGGCGACCGGCCGGTCCGATAAAATGGAATTTTCTCATGTTCGGTGCCGATCCGGAATTGCTCCGGCGGCCTCGCGCCTTCTTCGATCCAGGCGATCAGTTCATCGCGCGACGCGATGGGAGTGGAATCAGTGACATCGCGCGCCATCGCCAGACTTTACTTTCACTTGCGCCAACATTTGCGGCCCGTTGCAGGCGCGTGGCCAGCGGTTTACCGGAGAGCTCGCCGCATAGTTTCCTCTGGCCTCCGCGCGCCGCTACATAGGCGGGCGGGCGCCAAGGCGCAATGTTAGCGGGACAGCGGATGCCGTTGCGCAACCCGCCAGCGCAGCCACGAACGCTATCCGATCACTAGCGCTTGCCGCTCATGATCTCATTGATTTCGGCCGAGATACCGCTTTGCGGGCCGGTGGGCGGTGGAGTTCCGGGTTGCAGCATTTTGGTGAGGGCTTCGAGACCCGCCTGGATCGAGGCCGCATCGAAACCCGGCGCTTCCGGACTTCCGCCGGGGGCGGCGTCTCCCGCCGCGGGGCCAGTCCCGGGGGCAGCTCCCGGGCGGCTAATAAGATTGCCCAAGATGGACCCCAAAATCCTGCCAAGCCCCTCTTGCCCTCCTCCGGCCGGGCCCGGAGCGGCCGACGGCGGTTGCCCCGGACCCGCTGGACTCCGCCCGCCGCCCAATATCTGGCCGAGTATGGAGCTGAGACCTCCTTGCCCGCCGGCGTTGGCGAGCTGCCCAAGAATCCCGCCAAACCCCTGATTTTCCATGGATTTGGCAAGGCCTCCGAAGATCATCGAAGCGATGACAGGAGCATTTTTGCGAGGATATCCGGGCTGATGCCGCTCGCGCTCGAAGCCCGCAGCGCGATCTCCTCGCGCGCGCTGTGTGAGGTAAGGATTTGGCTAAGAATATCGCCGCCCTTTTGCGCGGTCGCGGCCGCTTGCGCGGCGGCCGGGTCGGCGAAAGCCGCCAGATGCTGGCCCTCCCCCAAACCGCCAATGAAGGAGCCGAACGCATGCGGCTCGGACGCCTGCTTCAAGAACCCCTCGGACAGCACCGGCACGACGGCCTTGACCGCCGCGTCCGCCTGTTCGGCCGTGATGCCGAATTGGGTTGCCAGATTATCGAGCGCATGGCCGCCATGGGCATTTCGTATAATCTCGTAAAGATTGAACATTGGCAGTCCTCCAAGATTGCCGCGCGATGCTTGCCGACGGAACAATGTCCGGCAAGAAACCGTACGATGCTACAAGACCTTGAAACGTTTTGCGAGCCGTCCCGTAACGATATAGGCGGCGATCACGGCGCCGATACCGAAGAGAGCCGAACCGGCGATCAGGCCAAGATAGCCGCCCTCTGGTCCAAAGCGCGCGGCGCCGATGGTCACGAAGGGCAGCGTGCCAAGCGTGGCACGCCCCCAATTGAGGAGCGTCGAGACAACCGGGAACCCGAGATTGTTGAAGGCGGCGTTGGCGACGAAAATGGCGCCCAGGAAAAACCAGAGCACCCCGCCATAGGCGCAAACGAAAGTTATCAGCCCGGCCGTCTCGCCTTGGGCATGAAAAAGTTCGACGATGAAAGGCGCGGCCAACCGCAGAAATACCGACACCACGAGGACATAGATCGCGGCAAAGATGAAGCAGTCGGTCAGCACTTGGCGCACCCGCGCAATCAGCTTGGCGCCGAGGTTCTGGCCCATGATCGGACCGACCGATCCAGACAAGGCGAAAAGAACGCCGAAAGCCATGGGATTGAGCCGGTCGACGATGGCAAAGGCGGCAACCGCCGCTTCGCCGAAATGCGAAAATATCCGCATCGTGTAGGCATTGGCGACCGGCGTCGCCAGATTGGTCAGGACGGCCGGAACGGCGATTGCCATCATCGGCGCGAGATCCAATCTCGCCGCCTCGGAGTTCGGCCACGCGACAAGATCATGTTTGCGAATGGCGCCATTTATGCCAACGGCCACGACAACGACCCGTGAAATCATGGTGACAATGGCCGCGCCAGTGACGCCAAGGCCGAGGCCGAAAATAAACACAGGATCGAGAATGGCGGTGACGATGGCTCCCGCGAGCGTCACATACATCGCGCGTCTTGCGTCGCCGGCCGCGCGCAATATGCTCGCGAGGGCCATGCCGAGACCGAGCAGAACCATGGCGGGCAGCGTGATCGCGAGATAGGTAGAGGCGACATCGAGGGTCATGCCGTGGGCGCCGAAGAGGGTGAGAATCTCGCGCCGGAATGGCCAGGGGGCACAGCTGACCACGGCCGCGATCAGAAACACATGAACGAGACCCGATGCCGCAAGCCGCCTTGCGGCGGCCCGATCGCCCGCGCCAAGGGCGTGCGAAACAACGGCGCCGATCGCGATCGAAAGGCCTATGCTGATCGAAATTAAAAAAAACAAAACCTGGGTCGCGAATCCGACGGCGGCGGTGAGCTTCGGATCGCCGAGCCGCGATACCCAAAGAAGCGACAACAGATCGACGGCGAAAATCGCCATGAGCCCAACCGAGCTCGCCGCTGTCATAACGATGACGTGGCGCATGGTCGAACCCTCGGTGAAGACCGCGCGCGGGATGGGTCCGGGGCTCAATGGGCGGCTTCCTTTTACGCCGGGGCTTTCGTGTCCGCGCGTGGGGCTAGTCAGATTTTCGGTGCGGTCCAAATGACGATCTCGCGCATGACTTGAGCAAGCGCCGCATCGAGTGCCGCGGCGACCCCCGCCGGATCGTTCGGCGGCGCCGGAATATTGACGGCAAATATCCGGCCGCCAACGATGCGTCCGCTCGAACCTATAATTTGAGCAGAGATTTCGACGATTGCCTCGCTCCGCGCCGCATCCAGTTCGAAACGGCGTATGCTGGTATGGAGACTGAAATCCGCGAGCATGCCGGGCCGGCCAACCGCGCGCAGAAGATGCGCGTTCTGAAAGCTCTCGATGAGCCGGCTCTGAATAAGCGACGGCAGTTTATCGGCCCATTGCGCGCCGGAGAGATAGGCGACGGATTGCGGATTGGTGCGCACGACAATCCGGTCCGAGTCGGCGGGGAGAGTCGCATCCGGCAAAAGAACGGCGAGCTGGCCGCGGCCGGCGCGCGCGGCAAAACCCTCCGCCGGGGTTAGATCATAGGTGACTCTCGGCGCGGATGAACAATCGGCGAGCAATGGGAACGGTAATCCAGCGAGCAAGACTGGGAAAAGGCGGCGGCGGCGCGCGAGCCGTAACCGGTCCAGAATCAAGGCACGGACAAGGGCAAAATACCCCATCTCAAAATCCATTCCCATAAACGGGCCACTAGGACCAGCCCGGCGCCCGGGCTTCCGCTTATAGCACCGGATGCTTGCCGCAAGGTAAGTGCTGGCATTGCCGGTTCGCGTTGCCAGCCAGGTTAACGAGCGCCGGAGTATTCGGGAATTTGCGGCGACTTGCCGAACAGGAATTGCTGGGGATTGTTCTCGAGCGAGCGAACCGCCTGATTGAATTGCTCAAGCGTCTTACGGCCGTCCGCCGCCAACGCCTCGTACTGGCGCAATCCGCTGCCGCTGAAGCGGTTGACGTTGGCGGCGATTTCCTTCATCCGGGAATCGAGATCGTCGGCGGCCTTCTTGATCGATCTGGCGGCGGCGGCAACTCCCTTCACCACATTGTCGGCGTCGCCCGCGAGGGTGTCGAGCTTTGCGGTCAATGGCCTAATGGATTTGCCGACATCGGCGATGGCGCCCATGAAATCCTTGAGCCCCTCTGGATTGGCGGCCAGTGCATCGGAGAATTTTTCGGCATTCTTCATCGTAGCCGTGATAGAGGCCGAATTGTCGTCGACCAGACGGTTGGTCTTGGTGAAAAACTCGGAAGCCTGGGCCGCGACCCGGCGTGCAGTTGCGATGAGATCTTGGAACTCCGAGCTATCGGCGACAATGACGCCAGGCTGTTGCGGGCTGGTGGGGAGCGGCGGCGCATTGAGGGCGCCGCCCGTCAATGCCACCGATGCAACCCCGGTAAAGCCGGTATATTCGAGCCGCGCCTTGGTGTCGGCGCGCACCGGCACCGTCGCATCGATGTCGATCAGCGCATAGACCCCGGAGGGGTCTTGCGGCAACCAATCGATCTTAGTGACCGTGCCAACCGGGACGCCGTTAAAGAGAACCGCCCCGCCTTTCGGCAGTCCCGAAACCGATCCGCTAAAGATGATTTTGTAGGTCGTGCGCCCGCCCGGTTTTTCATTCCCTGAAAACCAAAGCACAAAGCCGAAGGCCGCGGCGATGACCGCCAAGGTGAAAACGCCGATCAAGGCATAATTCGCACGAGTTTCCATCGCCTGTTTCCAATTCTCGAAGGCCGCTTCAAGTTTGGCCGGGTAAGCCGGCCCCTTCTTTCTCCGCCGCCTCGCCGCGCGCGCCAGGGTGCCCGGCAAGCGCGGAACTGGCGAGACGCGCCCTTTTCCCGTGAAAATAGGCGCGCAGCCAAGGATGCTGCGATGCAAGCATCTTCGAAATCGGGCCGGCGGTGATCACTTTGCCGTCCGCCAAGGCGGCGATCCTGTCGCAGATCGAATAAAGACTGTCGAGGTCGTGGGTCACCATGAATACGGTAAGTCCAAGCGTGCGCTGCAAGGTGGCGATCAATTCGTCGAATTCCGCCGCGGCGATCGGATCGAGACCGGACGTCGGCTCGTCGAGAAACACCAATTCCGGATCCAGCGCCAGAGCCCTGGCCAAGGCAGCCCGCTTGGTCATGCCGCCGGATAATTCGGATGGGTATTTGTTGGCGGCGTCAAGGTCGAGGCCGGTGAGCTCGATCTTGAGCATCGCGAGTTCGTCTGCGAGGCGCGGCGATAATCGCAAATGCTCGCGCATCGGCACTTCGACGTTCTGCTTGACGGTGAGCCCCGAAAACAACGCGCCTTGCTGAAACATCACGCCGATGCGCCGCTCGATCGCGGCGTATTCGCGCGGCGGGAGGGAATCGACGTCGGCACCAAAAATCTCGATCAGCCCGCTGCGTTTGCGGATGAGTCCCAAAATCGTCCGGGTAAGAACCGATTTGCCGGTCCCGGACCCGCCCACGAAACCTAACACCTCGCCCCGGTAAACGTCGAGATCGAGGCCTTGCATGACGAGCGTGTCGCCAAAGCCCACGACGAGGTCGCGCACCTTTATCGCGATTTCCGATGCCGCGTGCCGGCCGCCTTGCTCCGGCGAAGGCCCGGAGCCGGCGTTTTCCAAGTCCTGCCCGTTGCTCAATAGTTGATCCCTGCGAAAAACATCGCAAACAGCCCATCGACCACGACGACCATGAACATCGACTTAACCACCGAGGCGGTAACTTGCCGCCCAAGCGATTCGGCCGAGCCCGCGACGGCAAAGCCTTCCACGCATGAAATAAGCCCGATAACGAGCGCCATAAAGGGAGCCTTGATGAGACCGCTTAGGAAAGTGTGGAGGCTGATCACCGATTGCAACACCGTCAAAAACCTCGCCGGGGTAATTCCGCCGTACGCCCAACTCGCCAACAGACCGCCAAATATCCCGGCCATGTCGGCCACGAACGTCAATAGTGGAAGGCTGATCACCAGCGCCAGGATGCGCGGGACGATCAGGATATCGACCGGCCGCAGTCCCATGACGGTCAGCGCGTCGATTTCCTCGTGGAGCTTCATCGAGCCGAGTTCGGCGGTAATCGCCGACCCGGAGCGCCCGGCGGTCATAATCGCGGTCAGCAGGACGCCGAGATCGCGCAGGATCAAAATGCCGATGAGATTGACGACGAAAATCGTCGCGCCAAAACGCCGCAATTGGAAAATACCCTGTTGCGCGAGGATCGCGCCGGCCAGAAAATTAATAAGGGCAATGATCGGAACGCCGCGAAGGGCGATGTTTTCCATCTGGACAAACAGCGACGTTCCGCGAAAACGCGACGGGCTCAAGAGGCTTTTCCCAATCGCAGCCACAACTTCGCCGAGAAAGGCGACGCCACTGTAAAGATCGGCTCCCGCCGAGACCACGCTCCCGCCGACATCGGCGAGAAGACCGATGAGATAAGAGCCGCTTGGCCGCCGCGGCACGGCAAGCGCTCGGTACCGGGCTTCGCGGAGCAGGATTACATACTCCGGCCGGACCGATTCTAGCTTTGCATCGACGCCCTTGGCATCGAGCGTCTGGCGCGCCCGGTCGATGAGCCAAGCCCCCGCCGTATCGAGCCGCGCGACCCGGCCAAGATCGAGAACCACCCGCCGCGCTCCGTCGCTTTCCGCCAGAAGAGCGTCCGCCCGGGCTTCGATCGCGGCCGACGCATCCACCGTCCAATGCCCGCCAAGGTTGAGCGTCACCGTGTCGCCCAAGCGCTGGCTGGAGAATTCCGGGCCGTCCGGCAAATCCATCCCTCGCCCCCGTCTCGATCGCAACAAGCAACATACTCGGCTTCACTAGCCGCTTGCATCTTGCAACCGCTTGCGGCGAAGTCGAGGCGCCCAGGTGAGCGCCGTTGCGCGCGGTTTGCGGCACGCGCGAGACCGGCAATGAGAGCGCGCCGCCTTTGCCTTGTTGCGCGAAAGTCACGGTTCCCAACAATCGCAGCGATGCACTTGGCCTAACCTGAACCATTAACGATTATTGCTTGACTCGCTGCCGGAAATGCTCGCACTTTCGCCAATACAATCGTTGCTGTCGTTGTTAAGGCGTACCCAGTGCGAGTGGCCGGTCTCCGACCCTCTAAACGTTTTTCGCGAAGCCCCGCGAGAGGCTGGACGCGAGCCGTCCGCATATGCCTAGTCCTCTTTGCTTGCATTGCCCAATTATGGATGCCCGCGCAACCCCGGCACGCCCGAGGTTTTGCCGCGCATTCCGTGATCTATGACACCGCCACCACGGGCTCGGGCCTTACGCCAGCGAGCTTCGATGCGGGTCAATCAAGCGTTCCCTGCGCGGTTCACGGCACCCGTGCCAGCTCCAACGGCGGCGACGGCCGTGCGCCTTGCCACCACGACGATTGCCCCTTCTGCCCGTGCCCCTGCTGCTGTTCGCAGGTCCACGCGGCGATGGGCATTCTGCCGCAGGAGACGGCCCGCGCCGCGCATGCGCCGCCGCTCTCCGCAATTGCCGCGCCGCCCGCGCTTCTCGGCTCGAGTACACGGTTCGCGGTTTTTGCCGGACAGCCCCGCGCGCCTCCAATCCTGATCTGATCGACGAGCAACCACCCGGCACCGCCATCTTGCGGCTGACCGCGGCTATCCTCTCACTTTCAGATCAAGGATTCATCATGTTTTACAAAGCTTCCCTGGCTTGCGCCGGCGCATTCGCCGCCGCGGCCACACTCGCCGGAACAGCCTTCGCGGCAGAGCCTGCACCGTTGCCACCACCGGTTCCAATCTTCACCTGGACCGGCCTCTACGTTGGCGGCCAGATCGGCTACGCCTGGGGCCACGACCCCGTTTCCTGGTCCGGGATATCGAACGACGATGAGTTGGCAGGAGGCACGTTTAGCCAAACTCCCCAGGGAGTGATCGGCGGCGGCCATGTTGGCTACAATCTCCAGTACAACCAGTGGCTAGTGCTAGGAATCGAAGGTTCCGTCGACGGCAGCGGCCTGAGCCATACCCGTGCGGTGCCTGTGAATGACGTCTTTGGCGACACGCCGGGAATCATAACAGCCACCGATAAGGGCAATGTCCAAGGCTCGCTCCGCGGCCGCATCGGCATCGCCTTCGACCGCGCCCTGATCTATGGCACAGGCGGCATCGCCTTCGCCGGCTTCACCACCAACATTGTCGATACGACAGGCTTCTTCGCAGGCGGTCCGGGGACCACTGCGGCCTTCCCGAACACGCGCGCCGGCTGGACCGCGGGCGGGGGCATCGAATATGCCGTCACCAACAATTGGTGGGTGCGGGCCGAGTACCGTTATTCGAATTTCGGCCACACCACCGACTTTCCGTTCGCCGGTGCGCTGCCGTTTCCGGACAGCTTGGTTGTCCTGCGGCATCACCTGACCGAAAACCAAGTTCAAGCCGGCTTCAGCTACAGGTTCGACTGGACCGCGCCTCAACCCGCGGTTCCCGTGGTCGCCAAATATTGAGCCAAACACTCCAATCGAGGATTCAACATGTCTCACAAAACTTCCCTGGCTTGCGCCGGCGCGTTCGCCGCAGCGGCCACTCTCGCCGGCATCGGCCCGGCGCTCTCCCACACGATCGTCGGCAACCGGCTGTTCCCCGCCACGCTCGCAATCGATGATCCAGGCGTCAACGATGAACTGGGTCTTCCCACGTTCAGCTATTTTCCAAATCCGGACAACTCGAACGAGTTCGACTTTAATGGCGCCTACCAAAAGACGATTACCTACAATCTATCGTTTTCGATCGCCGACACGTTTACTCATCTCACCAACGCCTTGAAGGCGGATGGGACGATCGGCACGATCAACGGATGGAAGACTCTCAGAACGCAGCTGAAGTACGTTCCCTACCAGAACGACGAGCATGAATTCATCGTTTCGGTTGCTGGCAGCGTCGCATGGGGCGAATCCGGCAACGACAGCATTGCCCCCGATCCGTTCTCGTTGCTCACCGCGAAAGGCTTCGTCGGCAAGGGCTTTGGCGATGTGCCGTGCGAATGGCTGCGTCCCTTCGCGGTAACCGGCGAGATGGACTACACCTGGTCCACCCACCCGATCGACGCGACGGGAGTGGACCAATTCGGCAACGTGTTGTTCAGCCAGACGCCCACGGTTCTGACCTATGGCGCGACGCTGCAGTACAGCTTGCTCTATATGAACGCCTTCGTGCACGAGGTGCCGCCGTTCTTCAGAAACCTCATTCCCACGGTCGAAGCCGTCTTCACAACTCCGGTATCGAATATTGGCCCTTCGGTCCCAGGAGCGGTCATCGGAACGCACGAGACTCTCGGCACGGTGCAGCCTGGAGTTTTCTATATCGGCAGGCTTGGGGATGTGTCGTTTGAGCTCGGCGCCGAGGCGGTCATTCCGATTAATCACGCGAGCGGCAGGAATGTCGGAGCGATGGCAATTCTGGATTTCTTTCTCGATGACATGTTTCCCAACTCGCTCGGAAAACCGCTCTTCGGCACCGCTCAACCCCGGGCAGCCGGACTTTACTGAGGAGGCAGCGATGCAACGTTTCGTGAAGCTACTTCTTGCGGCAGCCTTGGCTGCCCCGCTTGCCGCGCCGGCCGCCTTCGCGCATGCGTTCCTCGATCACGCCGTCCCAGGTGTCGGAACGACCGTGAGCGCCCCGGTGCGCGAAATCAGGCTCTATTATACCCAAGGCGTGGTCACCGCCTTTTCCCATGTCCATGTCACGAGTGACGCGGGGGCGGTGATCCCAACCGGGAAACTCGTCAAAGATCCTTCCGACCAGCAAACTGTGATCATTCGTCTCGGACGTGCGCTAGGACCCGGCGGCTACTCGCTGACCTGGCAGGTGACCTCGGTGGACACCCATGTCACCCAGGGCACATTCCACTTCACGGTCTCCTAACCAGGCAGGAGGCCAAGGCGGCGCATCGGAGCCGCCGTCAGCCGGGCTTGTCGCGCTGCCTCCCCGTGGCGAGCCCGGCCGCCATATTTCGAGTAGATCAACTATCGGCAGCTAACGAGGATTGCCGGCAATGTTGATGGTTTACCTGCCGCTTGTCATCGCCCGCTGGATTCACTTCGCATCGGTGTTTGTGTTGTTCGGGTCCTCCTTCTTTTGGCTCTACATGGGAAGCGAGCGATTCTCGGCCGGCCCCGGTGGATTGCCCAGAGCCCTTCGCGCGACAACCATATTGCTGCGCATCGTTGCTCCAGTTGCGGCGATTTCTGGCATCGCCTGGCTCGCCTGCGTTTTGATCAATATGGCAAGGGACTTTCACAGCGTCGTCGATCCCGAGGATTTACGGCTGTTCTTTTTTGAAACGCCATTTGGCACGGTGTCCATCGTGCGCCTCGCGCTCCTTACCATTGGCGTCGTGATCGCATTCTTACCTTGGAGCGGCCGCTGGCGGTTCGCCGCTCTCGTGCCGGTCGGCGCCCTGCTTTTGATTACCCAAGCCTGGTTTGGCCATTCCGCCGAAGGCACTGGGCTTTATCGCGCCAGTATGATCGCGGTCTATGCTATCCACACGATTGCCACAGGTGCCTGGGTAGGCGGCCTGCCGGCGCTCCTTTTCGCGCTCGTCGAGCAGCGGCGCTTCGGCCCCTATGAAGCCCGCGACTGTACTCTCGACGTTTGCAGCCGTTTCTCGTCGATGGCGACGATTGCGGTCACCTTAGTTGTCGCAAGCGGCATCGCCAACGCCGGCTTTCGTGTCGGCGGATCGTTCGGCAAGCTTTTCGGTTCGGCTTACGGCGATGTGCTGCTTAAGAAGTTAGCGCTCGTCGCGGCGATGCTTGCACTGGCCTATTTCAACCGCTTCATCGCAACGCCAAGGTTGCGCGCCGCTTCCTTGAAGAAAATGACCCAGATCGCCTGGCTTCGCTATAGCGTAGCCTTCGACATTGTGCTCGGCGCACTTGTCCTTGGGGCGTCGGCTTTCCTCGGCATCACCATGCCGCCGCAATAGAGGCCTGGCGGGCCTGCGGCTCCAGGTGCGGTTTATCGAGTTTGCAATGTGGAGCGATTTTCCACGTTCGCGCAGGGGACAGTTCGAACCCTATCACTCGAACCCTAGAAGGAGAAATACCATGGATCGCCGTGAATTCATTGCCGCGGCCGGAACTGTCGCCGCGGTTGCTTCGACGTCACAGGCCTTTGCGCAAATGGCTGCTGAAGAGCAGATGATGCATCCGCCGCAATATAAGGCCCTCGAGGAAGCCGCCGCGCATTGCGTGGCGACGGGAAACGATTGCATGAGGCATTGCCTCGGCATGTATAAGATGAAGGACACAAGCATGTCCGACTGCGCCGATACGGCCTTCCAACTCGTCGCCGCCTGCGGCGCATTGCAGGCGCTGGCTTCGGTCAATTCGGAGCATACCGGCCATTTGGCCAAGGCGGTCGCGATGGTCTGCAGGGACTGCCAGAAAGCATGCGAAAGCTACCCCAAGGTTGCCGAATGCAGGGCCTGCGGCGACTCCTGCAAGGCCTGCGCCGCGGAATGCGATAAGGCCGCCTAGTATCTGTAATCGCAGAGGTGCGCGGCACATCCGTGCGCCGCGCTCTTGCTGCGGAGAGTGCATTTTTGATTGGTTCAGCGAGCAAGAAGGAGTGGCGCAATGAGCGCGTTGGGAATCATCCGGGTAGCGGCGGTCGCAACAATAGCGGCCTTCGTGGCGGCCGTTATTTTATTCTCTCTGTTACCGCCGCCGGCGAAGCAACAGGCCGAAAGCGTGCCGATCGGCGGTCCTTTTGAATTGGTCGATCACGACGGGATAAAAGTGACGGACAAAACTTTTGCCGGCAAGCCCAGCGTGATCTTGTTCGGTTACACATCATGTTCGGATATGTGCCCCACGACCCTCTCCTACCTGTCCGCGTGGCTTAAAGCGATCGGCCACGATGCCGACAAGCTCAACGTCTTATTTATTTCGATCGATCCAGAGCGGGACACTTCGGCGCACCTGAAGGAGTATCTTTCGTCCTTCGACCCGCGCATCCGCGGACTCATCGGAACTGGCGAGCAGATTGCCGCCGTGGCAAAGGAATACCGCTTTTACTACAGTCGTATCCAGCTCGAAGGTGGCGTCTACGCGATGGACCACGCATCGGTGATCTATTTGATGGATCGTGCTGGAAAGTTTGTAAATCAGATTTCGGAGGGCGACGATAACGCAATTGAAATGCTGAGACAGCTTGCGGCGTTGTAGGTGGTACACAAGCGGGATATTTAGTCCGATCCATCATTATCGATGGCATGCCGGCGACTTGCGGCGGATGCTACTGGGCGGTATCTAGACCTTCGACGACGCATCCGGCGCTAGAACCGGCTCGACACTCCCGCGACAGGAGTTCAACCTTCTGGGGCCTCATGCCGACGACGCCGCATATCGAAAAGCACTTTTCCGCCTCGGCCCTTGTCCGCGACATCGTCATTGGAATGGCGGATGGGCTAACCGTTCCTTTCGCACTCGCGGCGGGCCTTTCCGGGGCGGTGTCCTCGACGGCGATCATTATAACTGCCGGCCTCGCCGAGGTCGCGGCTGGCGGCCTCGCGATGGGCCTTGGCGGCTATCTCGCGGCGCAAACGGATCTCGAACATTACCACTCCGAACTGCAACGCGAAAAAGCCGAGATCAAACAAGTGCCGGAAACCGAGCGCGCCGAAGTCCGGCAAATTCTGCGTGAACAGGGCCTCGATCCCGCCCTGACCGAAACGCTAACCGCCGCCCTCACCGGCGACCCGGACCGTTGGGTCAATTTTATGATGCGTTTCGAGCTCGGCTTGGAGGAGCCGGAGGCGGGCCGGGAAGTTAAAAGCGCGCTGACGATCGGCGGCGCCTATGTCGTTGGCGGTCTTATCCCGCTGGCGCCTTATTTCCTGCTGGACACAGTTTCCCGCGCGCTTCCGGTGTCGATCGCGCTGACCCTTGCTGCCCTACTGATCTTTGGCGGCGTCAAGGGCCAATTGACCGGCGTTTCGCCGCTCCGCAGCGCCTCGCAGACGGCGATCGTTGGTTCCCTTGCCGCCGCCGCCGCCTTTGCCATCGCGCGGCTCGTTGGCCGATGACCGCGCTCATACTTGCCAAACAGGCCAAATCGAGCCAATCCTACTGTCCAATCTCCGGTCATCTGGTGAATGCCGGATTGAGCGCTGGCACGTCAGAGATTTTTTGCCTCGTCACGCATTGCCGGCACGTCGACTGCCAAGGAGGAACCGCACATGAAACCAATCGCTATTCTTACAATTCCATTGCTGCTCGCCAATCACCCCGCATTCGCTGGATCGGTCGACGGCAATGGGGCGTTGGCGCTCGCCGCTCTCGTCGCCCAACATTCGCCAAATGTTAAGGCCGGCGACAAGATTGTGCTCGAAAAATTCCTCAATGGCCGGACCAACGTGCCTTATCCGCCCAACCACAAAATTACGGTTGCAGCCGCCGCGGTTGCCTGCCGGGTGAGCGATGTGGACATTACCCAGCATAGCTGCGATCTGACGTTTGGAGCGAAAAAAGTCGCGACGAAAGGCGGGAAGGCGCAGGAACTCTATGCGACTCTCGCCGAGGTGGGCGTGCCGCAGGAGGGCACCGCGGGTTCGGCCGTCGAGGCCGTGTCCAATCTCACCTGCACAATCGATCCCGCCGAGGTGAAGCAAAAAGCCGGCGGCGGCGCGCATTGCACATTTGCCCCAGCGAAGTGATGGTTAAACTAGGCAGACGTGTGACGATTGGCCGACGGGAGACACGCGTGATTCACTATCCGGGATGGATTCGGAGGTTTGATCCTGGCGGGCAAGACTCCCTTGAATGTTACGTCAGCCCAGCGCCGCGGTCCGCCGAAGCAACAATCGACGGAGGCTTCCGGCAAGAAGGAAGATTTCGAGCCCCGCCGTTCACTCTCCGATCATGGTGGTAATGACATCGCCGCCGCGCCCGATTGTCAATTTCCAATAGTTGCGATGCTCTCTCGCCGCCGCTTCGAGTTGCCGCGTGGTGCCGATTGCCCTGCCGTTGATGGACATGATGACATCGCCTTTTTGAAAATTGACCATCGCCGCCCGCGAGCCGTCCTCGACGTCGCTGACGACGACGCCGTCGCTCACGCTATGGAGGGATAATTCTTCCAAAACCGCCGGCGACAGATTGATCACGGTCATGCCGGAGAAGGGGGAGGAGCCGTTGAGCTTGACAGGGTCGCGCGCCGGAATTTCCGGGGCCGGAATCAGTTTGACCGAGGCGGTGCTCTGTTTACCGTTACGAATGAGGGTAAGGGTCGCGGCGCCGCCGAGCGGTTTCGTGGCCATCCGGTAGCCGAGTCCCTCGGGATCGTCGATGCTCTGACCGTCGATGGCGATGATGAGATCGCCGCGCCGTAGACCCGCCTCGGCGGCCGGACCGCCGGCGGAAAGATCGGCGACAAGCGCGCCCGACGGCCGGTCGAGGCCAAGTGAATCGGCGATTTCCCTGGACACGATCTGAAGGCTCGCGCCGAGCCAGGGGCGCCGCACCGCTTGGCCTCCGCCCTTGGCGGCGGCGATCACGATTTTCACCATATTGACCGGGATTGCGAA
>JRHI01001615.1_pt1 | contig 18189 bp, 17 predicted proteins | sample 215371 | NCBI WGS metagenome assembly JRHI01 (sample SAMN02929681, study PRJNA255918) | sediment metagenome | biome: cave system; feature: Ice Cave; material: Sediment; isolation source: sediment from deep within a dark volcanic ice cave with no known source of... ...
GAGGTCTCTTTTCGCTACCTCATCCACAAATTTCGGGATGACTCATGTTTTCTCACCTTGTTCTGGGTGATCATCGTAGCGATATGGGGCGGGATCGGCTTGCTCATCTTCTGGCGCAGATCTGATGATGGGATGGCCCTGCTGACAGCCTTTTTTCTTGTGATCTTCAATATCACCTACCCAGGGCTTTCAGCCACTGTCCTGTCGATCGCCTACCCGGTTCTCGCTCTCCCTGTCGTCCTCATGGGCTTTTTTGGGCAAATCTCTCTAACGTTGTTCTTGCTGCTCTTTCCCAGTGGATGGCTGGTTCCGCGCTGGACGGGGCTGATCATCCCGCTTGTCATTGTCCAGGCTGTCTCGATGGGCGTTCCCATCACTTCACCTTTGAGTGCGAATAATTGGCCGGGATGGCTCAATGCTTTGCTGGCTTTCACCATCTATGGTGCTATTATCGTGTCGCAAGTCTATCGCTACAGACAGGTGTCCACTCCTGTCCAGCGCCAGCAGACCAAGTGGGTTGCCTTTGCCATTACCACTGTGGCCACCGGGTTTCTTGTTTTTGGTCTGCTTTTCACCGCCTTGTTTCCGGCGCTCAATCAGTCTGATACTCCGTATATGCTGATTACTCTCGTCTATCCTCTCCTGTTGCTCTTGCTTCCCGTTTCTGTCGGCATCGGCATCCTGCGCTACCGGCTGTGGGACATCGATATCATCATCAACCGCACGCTGGTCTATGGTCTGCTCACCGCGTTGGTGGTTGGCATCTATGTGCTCATCGTTGGCTACCTGGGGGCCGTCTTTCACAGCAATGGGAATCTGCTCATTTCCCTCATTGCTACAGGCCTGGTGGCCGTGGCTTTTCAACCTCTGCGCGATCTCCTGCAACGGGGCGTTAACCGCCTGCTCTATGGCTTGCGGGATGAGCCATATGTGGTGCTGGCCGGGCTGGGACAGCGCTTAAAGACGACCCTGGACCCCGATGCTGTCTTGTCTACGATTGTGGAGACCGTGAGGGAGGCGCTCAAGCTCTCATATGCTGCCATCGAGGTGAAGGAGGGAACGGCGCTGGCTTTGGCCGCCTCTGCCGGTACCCCTCCGGTGAAAGAGGCGCTGCGACTGCCCCTGGTACAGCAGGGAGAACTGGTTGGCACGCTGCTCATTGCGCCCCGTGGGCGCGATGATGAGCTCACGCCCGCCGATCTCCACCTCTTAAACGATCTGACACATCAGATCGGAGTTGCCGTTCACACCGTGCGCCTGACTGGTGATTTACGAGTCCTCACCGGAGATTTGCAGCGCTCGCGGGAACACCTGGTCACGGCGCGGGAAGAAGAGCGCCGTCGATTGCGGCGCGATCTGCATGATGGGCTGGGGCCGATGCTCAGCGCGATCATGCTCAAGGTGGGGCTGGTGCGCACGCTCTACCAACGTAATACATCCGCCACCGAGACACTGTTGATCCAGCTTGAGTCTGAGATCGAACTCGTCATTGGCGATATCCGGCGCCTGGTCTATAACCTGCGTCCTCCAGCACTTGATGAACTGGGACTTGTTGGGGCTATGCGCGAGTATGCGACCCGGCTCGGGAGCGAAGTGCAAGCGAGCAACTCCGGGCTCAAAGTGACGGTAGAGGCTCCCGCAGTACTGCCTGCGCTGTCGGCTGCGGTCGAGGTCGCGGCCTATCGCATCGTACAGGAAGCCGTGACGAACGTGATCCGTCATGCCCATGCGCAAACATGCCAGGTGCGTCTTCTCGCCGACAATACTCTCCAGCTTGAGGTGCATGATGACGGCATAGGCATTGAGGAAGCACATCCAACCGGTGTTGGCCTCGCCTCGATGCGTGAGCGAGCACAAGAACTGGGGGGAACGTTCACAATCAGAAAAGCCCAACCGTGTGGCACACAGGTTACAGCACATCTCCCACTTATGGATAGCACGAGGACAAGTGTGCGCGCGTAATGGAGGAAAAAGATATGGAACCTTTAACGGTTCTCATCGCCGATGATCACCAGTTCTTTCGCGACGGCGTGCGAGCGTTACTGGACGCCCAACCCGATATGGAATGCGTGGGAGAGGCGGCCACCGGCGAAGAGGCAGTGCGCCTCTCAGCCGAGGTACAACCAGACGTGGTCCTCATGGACGTGCAGATGCCCGGAATGAGCGGGGTGGACGCGACGCGCCAGATTGTGAGCAGCAGCCCACAGATTCGCGTGCTGGTGGTGACGATGTTCGAGGATGATTCCCTGGTCTTTGCGGCCATGCGAGCAGGCGCGCGCGGCTATCTGCTCAAGGGGGCCAGGCACGAAGACATGGTGCGTGCCATTCGGGCCGTAGGCAGCGGTGATGCGATCTTCAGTTCGGAGATTGCCGCCAGGCTGGTCAACTATTTCGCAACGCTGCAGCCGAGCCATTCCCCACAGGTCTTTCCTGAACTGAGCAGCCGCGAGCGGGAGATTCTCGCCCTATTGGCACAGGGCCACAAAAACGCGGAGATTGCTGATCGCCTGGTCATCAGCCCAAAAAGCGTGCGCAACTACGTCTCCAATATCATCAGCAAACTCCAGGTGGCTGATCGCGCACAGGCAATTCTGCGCGCACGGGAAGCAGGCTGGGGAGGATAAGGGCGTGAGGAACAAACAATGTCAAACAAGCAGCAACTATCTGTAAGTGGCAGCAAGCCGGTTGCCTCTAGCACCGCGAATACGCGCTTATCCGGTTCCTGGCTCATCATTACGCGTGCCGTGTGGTTGGCGCTGGTCATTCCCAGCATAGTGCTCTTTGTCGCTGGTTTCCCGGTGTACTATGTACCCACGTGATGCGCAACGAGATTTTCTAACTGAACAATAAGAGGGAAACTGGCGAAGAGCCGTAGAAATGTGGCTCCTTGTAAGGAAATTGGTCAATGTATCTCTTTCCAAACAAGGAGGACACAAAAGCAGTATGACGCATTCTTCGATAACAATCCAGGTGAACCCGACATCGGTTCCCTCAACCCCCTCATGGATGGGAGAAGTGGCGGCGATGGCCCAGGTACTTACCCATGTTGGTCTGCTGAATGCTATCCAGGATCACGTGCAATTCGCTCGCGCACGCTTTGGGCAGTACGACACGATAGATTTCGTTGTGGTGCTTCTCGGTTATGCCATCAGTGGCGAACCCACCCTCCAGTCCTTTTATGAACGTCTTTCTCCGTTCAGCGAAGTCTTCATGGCGCTCTTTGGTCGCCATCACCTGCCCTCTCGCTGCGCCCTTTCTCGCTTTCTTGCGGCCCTTGATCAAGCCTGCGTGGAGGCGTTGCGCACGCAGTTTCAAGAAGACCTGTTGAAGCGAACGTCTCCCTTCTCTTCCCCTGGTGGCTTGTGGGATCGTTTCGGCCAACAGTATATCGTGATAGATGTCGATGGAACGAGGGCCGTAGCCCGTCAACGAGCACTGCCCCAACTCTCATCACTTCCCTCGCCTCATCGTCGTTTTGATCTCGTCGCGGCTCCTGGTTACCAAGGGCGCAAGCGTGGGGAAGTGGTGCGAACCCGCACCACGATGATGCAAGCGCATACCCATCAATTCATGGGCACATTTGGCGGATCTGGCAATGGTGATTACCGGGGAGAATTGCAGCGAACTCTCCAGGTCATCACCAGGTATGCGACGGCACACAAGCTTCTCCTCTCCCAGATCCTGGTCCGTCTGGATGGCTTGTATGGCAACGCCGCTGTGCTGACACAGGTTCTGGACACAACTCTAGGCATTATCGGGCGCAGTCGCGACTATGCCCTGCTGGATCTGGCAGAAGTCCAGGCGGTTTTGGCGCGTCCTCCCGTCGAGGTCTGCACTCATCCGGAAAGTGGAGCCGCCCGTGCTCTTTACGATTGCTCTCCCATCCCTTTGACCGCAGGAGGGCCGCTCGTGCGGCTGATTATCGCCAGCCATCCCGCCACATCCACTTCCCCAGCCATCGGAAAGAAGCGCGATGGCATGGTCTACGAACTGTTCGTCACCAGGCTTGCCGCCCCCGCTTTTTCCGCCAAAGACGTGCTGGACCTGTATCTGCATCGTGGGTCTTTTGAAACCGTTCTGGCGGATGAAGACCGCGAGCAAGATCCCGACCGCTGGTGCTCACACACCCCTTGTGGCCAGGAATTTTGGCAGATCCTCAGCCAATGGATCTGGAATCTCCGCCTGGAACTCGGCCAGCACCTCTCTCCTGTTGCCATGCGTACCACCGAATTCGCGCCTGCTGGCACAGTTTCGCCTGCGCCAGCCAGTGAGCCTGTACCAGCCAGTGAGCCTGTACCAGCCAGTGAGCCTGTACCAACTCTGGCCGATGGTCCTCCTCAATGGGCTCGCCGGTCGTTTACCCGAGGTTACCCCGGATCAGCTTTTACACCGCAACCGGATGGGAGCTTACTCTGCCCCGCCAATCATCCTCTCTACCCACAAGAACGAAGACCAGAGCGCGATGGCTCGCTGCGTGTGTTGTATGCTGCTCGCATTGGCGACTGTCGCGATTGCCTTGTGCGAGCACAGTGTCAAGAAAACCTTCTCACGATCAAACCGCGGCGGGTTAGTGCCGTTTTCTGGCCGATCCCTTCCAACCAGGTCCTTACCTCTGCACCCATTCTCGAACCACCTGAGCCACGCGCGTGTTCACCGGTGATGTGGGGCGATTGGCCACGCTGCCACATCCGGCGTAACTGGCTACAAGTGATACGCTCCGAAACCGTCGACGTGACCATGGGAGCAACTCCTACGCACGATCGGACCGCAGGGACCGACGAGCACGTGATGACTCGCGAACAACGTGCTCATTGGCGCTTCTCATGGGAGCAGCGCCTCGCTCGTAATGCTCGCCCTGTCACTGCTCTCTCCCTCACCATCACTATCCACGGTCTTTCTGCTTCTTTTGCTCACATCTATGCGTTTGACCTTCTCTCAGCAGCTTAAACACTCAGTCAGCAGCTCCCGCCTGTTTCCCTCTCCCGATGGTGTTCTAGCCTCTCAACAGGACTCTATTGATAGAATTCTATTCAAGCTGCTTCCTAGAACATTTTCGTCGCTTACTTGGTTACAACTCGTTGCGCATCACGTGGGATGTACGACTCCAAATGGCGTGTGTTGGTCCCGTCATGTGTAACATTGCTGGATCAATGACGGCAAAGGGGCTCCAGGCGCTGCCTGCCCTCGGCTTCTCTGTGAGTGAGTATGCCGCTTTTGTCACACTTTTCTGGGCGATCATCGCAGTGATCTGGTGTGGGATCGGCCTCCTCATCTTCTGGCGCAGGTCTGATGATTGGTTGGCTCTGCTGGCAGCCTTTTTTCTCGTGATGTTCATTACCACCTTCCCGGGACTGCCCACCTCTGTCCTGGCACTCACCTACCCGGCCCTCGATGTGCCGACCACACTTATGAGCGTGTTTGGGCAAGTCTCCATCGGCGTATTCTTTCTGCTCTTTCCCAGTGGACGGCTGGCCCCGCGCTGGATGGTCCTGATCCTGCCGCTTCTCATCATCCAGGAAGTAGCGCCGATCTTTCCCCCTACCTCTCCTTTCAATGCCAATAATTGGCCAGGCTGGCTCAACGGGCTGGTTGCTCTCGTTGTCTATGGGTCCATCATCTTTTCGCAAGTCTACCGCTACCGACGCGAGTCAACTCCTGTCCAGCGCCAGCAGACGAAGTGGGTCGTCCTCGGCATTATCGCTGTGGCCACCGGATTTATTGCGTTTGGTGGGCTATTCTCGGTCCTTTTCCCCGCAGTCGAGCAGCCCGATAGCCCGTATTCCTTGTTTCAGAACGTCTATCCTCTCCTGACGCTCTTGCTGCCACTTTCGATCGGCACGGCGATCCTGCGCTATCGTTTGTACGATATTGATGTTCTGATCAATCGCACACTGGTCTACGCCTTATTGACAGGCGTCCTGGTGACGCTCTACGTGGGCCTCATCTTCGGACTGGAGAGCCTTGTCGGGCTGCTTACGAGGCAAACCTCTCAGCCAGTGATCGTTGTGATCTCCACGCTGGCAATTGCTGCTCTCATTCAACCCCTACGCCACCGTATTCAGAACCTCATTGACCGCCGTTTCTATCGACATAAGTATGACGCGCAAAAGACGCTGGCCGCCTTTAACGCTACCTTGCGCAGCGAAGTTGACCTGAACCAATTGCGTGAACAGTTGCTGGTAGTGATCAACGAGACGATGCAACCGGCGCATGTCTCGCTCTGGCTGCGCTCACCCCAGCGGCACACCGAGAAATTGTCACGCCACCTGGAGCAGCATGATACGATGGAAGAGGATTCTTGAAGAACTCTTTTTTGTCCGGCGTGGCGTCTCAGAAAACGAACGTTTTTCGCTCATTATCCTCGTAAAGTCGCCACTAACCGTTTTGGATTCAGCACCAGGTCAATGGCATCAACCGGGCCAAGTGCCAACACATCGGCCGCTTGCAATGCGCCGATTGCCACGCCCTCTCCTGCCAGGACTGCTACTCCGATGGCAGCCAGGCGGAGCATGCCGACATCATTCATGCCATTCCCAAAAGCGATCACACTCGCCGGACCAAGCTGCTCCACGTAATTCTTCTTCTCCTCGCCGTTGCCGATAATGTGAAGAGGCAGTCCTAACATGTGCTCCAGTTCTGCAATGTTCCCATGCGTACCCGCGGTCAAAGCATGGAGGGAGAGGTGAGTTCCAAGAGATCTCAGACGATCCACTATCTCTGGGATTGGCATCCCGTCTACGGCCAGTGTCCCATTGACATCAAAGACCGCGTGGTGTAACTCGATGCTTCCCCTCGTGGGAATATCTATCCGTATCATAAGTGTTTCTGCTTCCTTCCATGGTTTCTGCCGAGCCGAGCCCTACTTGCGCTGGTGATGGAGATGAGCGCTTTACCGTCCAGGGAAAGGGCTCTTTCCGCTTCATGTAACCTGACAGAGGAAATCTTTTTTGCTGTCACTTCAGCGTACTGTACCATGTACACTCTCTCAGAGGCAACACCATATCGCATATGGAGCGGCTTGCACTTTTCCTCTTCGAGTGGTACACTTTCATTTAACATTCTCTTAATATTCTCTTAACATTGGGTTAATGTTTTATGCCTTCGTTCACATTGTTCGACTTCTGAGCATGCTAGTACTGGCTACTACCGCATTGAGACGAGAGAGGTGGAAGAAAACATGTTTGACACCGCCACTCCTACCACCGTATTGGGCCTGCTCGTAGGAGGTGTGCTGTTGCTCCTCTATGGCGTGCGGCTCATAACTGATTCGATGCAGCGTGCTGCAGGCGTACGCTTACGACGTGCCTTCATGGCTCTCGCACAGCGTCCGCTCGCGGCATTTGGGGTCGGCGTGCTGGCGACGGCGGTGACACAAAGCTCCAGCGCCACCTCTTCGCTGTTAGTGAGCATGGTCAATGCACAACTTGTGCCATTATCGGCTGCGGTCGTCATGGTGCTGGGTGCCAACGTCGGCTCCACGCTGGTCGTGCAACTGCTGGCGTTTCACATCACCAACTACGCTGTGGTCCTGGCAGGAGGGGGAGCTGCCACTGCCATGGCCACCAGGCGTACCGCCCTGCGCGATATCGGTCAGGCCCTCTTTGGATTTGGACTAATACTCCTCGGCCTGGCAGCGCTGCAAACGGGAAGTACGCCCATCGCTGCAAGTTACGTCACTGCCGAGATGCTTCGGACGCTCTCTGGAGCACCATTCGTGCTGTCGCTCCTGGGTGTGATCCTGGCCATGGCCTTTGCCTCCAGTGCTGCTGCCATTGGGCTCGTCTTGGTCCTTGCGGCCAGTGGCGCCCTCCCGCTCGTGCCTGCGCTCGCGCTCGTGCTAGGAGCAAACGTTGGCTCCACCATGACCTCCCTGTTGACGGCTGTGAGTGGAGGGACTGCCGTTGGTCGACGACTGGCACTCATCCATACGGGAACGAAGTTGATTGGAGCGGTGATAGCACTCGTCGCACTCGACCCATTAGCGATGCTGCTCTCAAGTACGCGGCTCGATGCGGCGGCGCAAGTGGCGGTAGCGCACCTGGGCTTCAACCTCGCCCTCGCCGCTATCTTTGTCCCGCTCGCGACACCACTGTCACGCCTGGCAGGGGCGCTCTTACCTGATCGTGCCACGAGTGTTGCAGCTGGCCCACGCTACCTCGATCCCGAAGTGCTCTCGATGCCTGCTGTAGCGCTTGGCCAGGCCACGCGGGAAATTCTGCGCATGACCGACATTGTGACCGAGATGCTGAATCTCAGCATCCATGCTTTTGAGGACAGCGGCGCAGATATCCCGACCCGCATTGACGCACTTGATGACCAGCTTGACGACCTGGAAGCGGCGATCAAGCGCTACCTGACCCAGCTCGACGAGGACCGGATGACCGAGGAGCAGGCACGGCGCGAGATCGTCTTGCTCTATATCATCACCGACCTGGAAGCCATTGGCGATATCATCGATAAGCAACTCATGCGCCTGGCCCGCCGCAAGCGTCGTGGTCAGATCGTGTTTTCCGACGAGGGGTGGAGCGATCTTGTCATCTATCATGGCGAGGTGACCGCAGGGTTACAGCAGGCACTGGCTGCCCTAGCCGCGCAAGACCCGACGATTGCCGCCGAGTTTCTGGTCCGCAAGGCGCGGCTCAACCAGGTGAAGCGCGACTTCCACCTGCGTCACCTGCGCCGCCTGCACTCAGGATTGCCACCAAGTGTAGAATCCAGTGGCATCCACCTCGACCTGCTCAATGCAATGAGTCGTGTGCTTTCGCATGCCTCCAATATTGCCCATGCCGTCCATGGTGACCTGTAAGTGATGGATGGTGACGTGCCCGTGGTTCCCTTGACGGTCATCGCTCCGATTGCGTATACTCTATGCAAGTGAAGAATCAGGTCTCGCGATGAGGCTCGCGTAACGCCACAGGGCTAATGGCTTCTACAGGCTGTTCGGCATGGAAAACATGCCGTGGTCAGCAGTAGAAGTTTTTTTATGCGCCCAAACGCAGACGGGTTCTTGGAGCCGCTTCTCGTGTTCCCACCTTTCAGGGAGAACGGCTCCATCCTTCCGCCAGGTCTCGCTCTCTCTCTGAAGATCTCATGCGGGTGGAGCCCGAAGCGCTAGAAGAGGACGTGGCTATGCAGAAAGACGATGCGACGCGCTGCCCAATTGTGTGCAGGTAATCCCGGCGTTCGATGAAGGAACAGCATGATGGAGGTGTGGTCAATGCGCAATGACGCTACACGACATGAAAGGAAACCGGGACACGTGGAAGCCTCGCCACCGATGCTGCTCGACGTGCAGATTCAACAGCCACGAGGCAGTTGCCCCATCTACACGTGGGAGCGCGAGCGTGGATTCATGCGCCTGACTGGCGTGTATCGTGCCCGACCAGGATTGCCTGCCGACCTCGCCGTGTTTCAACTCGAAGAGCAGTTGGAGCTTCCCATGCTCCCGCTCACCTTGTATAGTTCCTCACCGGGAACACTCGTGCAGGCAAGGCTACTCGGCGCGATCGGCTCTCCGCCTTCAGCAGAAGCAGAAGCGGAAGGAAGCCCGAGGCCCTCGGATGGATGGATGTTCGTTGCCGCCGCGGAGGTAGAAGAATCGCTGTCGCAGGTTCAATCCCTCGAAATGCTTCCACCCACACAGCTCGCTGAGTTGAAGGTGTACGCGCAGGCAACATTCCGGGAGGAATACCAGCAAGCCCCGGGTGAGGTTCCTTGCCGTAACGCCCAAGAAGCTGCGAGGATGATCCGCGAGACCCGCCTTCAATTGAAGCGCGAGCAACGGGCGCAGCCGAGGAGGAAGAGCTTGCTCAAATGAGGAGCGTTTTATAGAATGAGGAGACCCTTCCATGGCAGCATTTGAAGAGAAACAGGATGATACACCTGAAGAGAGAAGGTGGCCAGCTGACCTGCTCAATGAGAACCACCGTCGCTCGCTCGCCGCTGTGTTGCGTCGGGTTGAACTTGCAGCCTCGCGTCTGGAGGACCGGTTGATGCGGGGAACACCTCCTCAGCTGACGCTTACCCGTTTCACCAGCCCACCCGACACGGATCAGCAGGCTGCACTCTTGCACCTGATGAAACACGTCCGTCAGGAGATAGCGAAACTCGCTTTCGACTACGACCTGGAGGTGGCCGAGGAGAACCTTTTGCGCAGCATTATGGGAGAGTTTACCCTGTTATGGTGTGACGTAGAAGATAGCAGACCGCAGAAACTGGGAAGATACGGGGCAATCAATCCACAAGCATATGAAGTGCTCGGCCCGCCCATTCAGCGGCTGATAGACCTGCTGCTTGCCATTGACGGCGTGGCGAGCGGAAAACAAGAGACCGTGCGAGCATGGCAAGCAGTCAGCGGGAACACATCGGAAGGATGAGGACGAGAGAAAATCAGCATAGTGTGCTATGCTAAGAGCGGTCAGCAATAGAAGATGAGGAGACTGCTACAGTGAGCTTGTTACGTCAAGGAAAAGCCCTGGCATTGACTATCTATCTTGGTGAGTCCGATCAGTGGCAAGGGATGCCGCTCTACGTGGCCTTGATCCAGTTTCTGCGGAAACAGGGATGCGCCGGTGCGACCGCTACGCGAGCCGTCGCCAGCTATGGCGCAGGTTCTCGCTTGCACGAAAGCGGCGGCTGGCGCTGGTCATCTGATGCGTCGATCATCATTCAGGTAGTCGACCAGCCCGAACGCTTGCGCCGCCTTCTCCCATCTATTCAGGAGATGCTTGGAGGTGGCCTCATCACGCTTCACGAGGTCGAAGTGCTCAAGTACACACATGCGCGGTCGCGCGGCTTATCTGCGAAGCTGTCAGTCCGACAAGTGATGGAAACATCCATTATCACGGTACGTCCCGATGCCCCTGTTGCAACCATCATCGATGTTTTGCTTGATGCACCGTTTCGCGTCTTGCCGGTGATCGATGATCAAGGACGATTACAGGGCATTATCAGCACCGGTGATCTCATTCACGCGGGAGTCCTGCCGATGCGCCGGGGATTGGTGCGGACCGCTTTGGAGATGGATACGCTCACGGCAGAAACCATCGAGGCACCGCTTGAACGGGCACGGCAGAGCTCACTGACAGCGCAAGACATCATGAACCGCCAGGTGCGGACGATAGGACCGGACCAATCGATTCGCGAAGCCGCGGCAATCATGGTCGAGACTGGCCTGCGCCGGCTTCCCGTCGTCGAGAGCGGCGGCACGTTGAGTGGCATGGTTTCGCGAACCGACTTGCTGCAAGCAGTGGTGACCAGCCCACTGACCAGCCCTTCTGCCAGTTCCGCGACACAGCCAATGCGCCGCACTGGATCGCTCAATACAATGGCCGCCCAACAGCAGCCGATTAAGGACTATGCCAATCCCGACGTCGTTACGGTCGGTGACCAAACACCCCTGGCCGAGGTCATTGACGCACTGACGCTTTCACCGTTGAAGCGGGTGCTGGTCGTCAACCGTGAAAGGCAGGTACAGGGAATCATCAGCGATGTGGATGTCCTGGCACATATACAGGAAGAAGGGCGCCCTGGACTGCTGCAAACGTTAACCGGGTGGGCGCGGGGAATACCTGGGCGATTACCCACAGGGGTATTGCGCACCCCAGCGGGCAAAGCGCGTGTGGCCGCCGACATCATGTATCGGGAGGTCATCACCGTGACCGAGACGACTTCGGTACAGGAGACCATTGAACGCATGATCGCCACGGGCCGCAAAGTGCTGCCTGTCGTCAATAGTCAGGGACAACTCGTTGGTGTCGTGGGACGTTCCGACTTGCTGCGTGTACTGCTAGAGGGATAAGACGTGCAATGGATACTATGGACGCTATGGGCGCTATGAATACCAGACATGCGAGGCCCAGCATGGGCAAACGTATCCGCATCTTTATCGGGGAGGCGGAGGAGTGGCAAGGGAAACCGCTCTATCGCGCGCTGCTTGAACGTGTCCAGCAGCAGGGGGCGACAGGAGCCACCGTCTTTCGCGGCATCGAGGGCTTTGGCCCGGAACATCACCTTTCCACGGAACGGCTCCCTGACATTGCGGAAAATCTGCCGCTCATCATTGATATTGTGGAGAGTGTTGAACGGATCGAGGCACTCCTGCCCATCCTGGACCGGATGGTGCAGCGTGGGATGATCACGGTTGCTCCTGTCGAGATCATCTACCGGGGGGAAGCGCAATGACTGGGCTTTCGTTGTCACAGATTGGGCTGGTCGGTATTGCTGGCGCCCTGGGTGCAGTGGTTCGTTACGTTGTCGGACGCTTCATCGCGGAACGCGCCGGTGCAGAGTTCCCGCTCGGTACGCTGGTGATCAATCTGACCGGAGCCTTTGGAATCGGCCTGCTTTTTGCGCTAGCCGGTCGCCATCTGATCAGTGCTGTATTGCAAGTGACGCTTGCAACCGGGTTTCTAGGCGGGTATACCACCTTCAGCACCATGAGTTGGGAGGGAGTTCAATTGGCACGTGGCGGTAGTACAGCGCTTGCCTTCCTCTATCTTGCTGGGAGCATGATGCTTGGCCTGCTCGCCGTTGGCGGGGGTCTGGCGCTGGGATGGCGGGTGTGATGGCAGCCGCTTTATCGACACGCAGACGATTTGCTGCCGTCCTGATTGGCGGTTTTTGTGGGGCCATCACGCGCTACCTTCTGAGCAGCGGAATGCAAACCTGGCTAGGGAAGGGTTGGCCCTATGACATCCTGCTCATCAACATCACTGGAGCCTTGCTCCTCGCATTGGTAACGACCCTTGCCGATGACACATTGCTGATTGGGCCGACGCGCCGCCTCTTCATCAACGTAGGTTTTCTGGGAGCCTACACGACATTCAGCAGTCTCGTGCTGGGAGACATGCTGCTCCTTGGGCAGGGCCAGTGGCTTCCAGCCCTCCTGTATCTCATGGGAAGTTTTGTTGGGGGAGTCCTGGCTGTGTGGTTGGGAGATTGGCTTGGTCAACGGTACCTTCGTGTGAGAAGGCGTGCCGTCATGCAAACAAAGGCAACGCGCAAGCGTACTGGCGCTTTGGGAGCGCTTTCGAGCGATGGATCGGCAAACGAAGATCACGTTGATATGCAGGATGACCTGCTGTTGCCTGGTCGGGTAGATGAACGTGAGACAGGGCCGCGTCGTTCATGAAGAGAAGGATAGCTGAACTGCCTATACAATGGAGGATGAGGAAATTCCTCATCCTCCATTGTATCAATTGAAGTATAGCTGAATTGCTGTATCCTTACCCCGGTAGTGAGCACTATTCCGATATTGCTTCGTATGTTGCGACGGTAACTATACCATAGACGAGATGGGGAATAGCGTCGGCTAACCAACCTGAGATTCCCCATGTCTTTGGATTGCTTACACGCAGTGCCACGAGTGGAACATCGCTGGCAGCCATTGCGGTTAGACCAACCAGGATAGCGGCAAGTGGAATAGGTATTTCATCAAGCTGTGACCTTAGCATTCCATTGTAAGACAAAACGATCTATTTCTTTGTAACACGATGTGGCAAGTCTCCTGGTTTCGTTTCTTGGGGAAGCAGTTCCTTTTTACAACCACCTGTCCCCAACTATAACCTCATCTTAACCGCTTCTCTCTTCCATCAGTTCGGCCACTATGGTAATTTACCTTAATACATGGCTAAATGGGCTAGTCGCGTTTATAGGCATCTATTTTTACGTTAAGGTAAACAAGGGGTTTACTTTTTGTAATGTGATGTTTGTGTGTATTGCTGGGTGTACATACTTCTAGAGATGGGCTTTGTAGGATCTATGGCAAAGGAGATGCCTTTTATGGCAACGAAGATGGCAAACGAAGATCAGTCAATGCAAGTGAGCGGGCAGGAACTGCGAGGCGAGGAAGGCGAAGAATATATAGGTTGCAGCGTAGGTATCATGGCCTACAATGAAGAAGCCAATATCGAGCGCACCCTGCGCGCAGTCCTTGATCAACAAGGCACGTCCATGCGTATTGAAGAAGTTATCGTCGTTGCCAGCGGCTGTACGGATCGCACCGCCCCCATCGTGACTGAGGTTGCGGAGCAGGACGCGAGGGTGCGCCTCTGTATACAGGAGAAGCGAGAAGGGAAGGCATCTGCCATTAACCTCTTTCTGAAAGAAGCCAGGAGTCAGGTTGCTGTACTCATTGGTGCCGACGTTATACCTGATACTTCTGCGATCCCGAACCTCTGCATCCCGTTCAAAGACCCCAAAATTGGCATGGTTGGGGGACGCCCGGTACCGGTCAACGACCCGGCAACCTTTATGGGCCACTCCGTCCACCTGCTCTGGCGCCTGCACGATCGCCTCGCTCGCAAATCTCCCAAGCTCGGCGAGGTCATCGCCTTCCGTAATGTCATCTCGGGCATTCCCGCCAATAGCGCCGTTGATGAAATCTCTATCCAGGCACTCATTTCACAGCTTGGCTATCAACTGATCTACGAGCCGAAATGCGTCGTCTATAACAAAGGCCCACTCACCATTCGCGATTTTCTCAAGCAGCGCCGCCGCATTTACGCCGGTCATCTCAGAGTGCGGGCCCAGCAAAATTACGAAGCCTCTACTATGAAGGTCAGTCCCATCGCGCGGCAGCTGATCAGCTGCCGCGATTTTACCATGAGCACGCCGAAGCAGGCCATGTGGACTCTCTTCACGGTCATCCTGGAGGCCTATGCGCGTATCCAAGGGTACTACGATTTTACGCACAAACGCGAGCACCACATCTGGCAGATAGTTGACTCAACCAAGGACCTGGAGGCAGGCGAGCGCAAGGTGCGGCGTATCTGCAATGCGCAGAGCGTCATCGTCTTTCGCTTCATCCTAGAAGGCGCCAGGGGCACTGATGTACACCGCGAACGCGAGGATCGTGAGGCCACCGAGGTCGCTCGCAAATTCCTACCTTCCTTACGCAACAAGATGCGCAAGGAAGATAAGCTCTCGGTCAATGGCCCTGGTATCATGACGGCGGTCATTCGTGCCGAGCAGCACGGCGCGGGGATCGTCGCGCGCCGTATCAAAGATGCCGTTGAGGGCACGACCGTGCGCGTTGGAGTGCGCAATCGCGAGGTCAAAGTCACTGTCGCCTACAGCTCGCTCACCTTTGCCTCGAAAGCCTCCAACGGCGACGTCACCGTCAGCGGTCCCCTCGTCGATCAATCAATGATGGCTGCCCTCATGTCAAATAACGGTGAAAGGTGCTGAATTAACTTAATGTGCTATTTCACTTGTGTCTAACCTATCCCTGTGGTACAATATCATTCGGGCGAGGACATTGGTCCCCGCCCGAACTTATGAGAAAAGCGAATAGTAACATATGGAAATTCTCTGGCTTGGCCACTCCTGTTTCCAGTTACGTGGCAAGAATGTAACTCTGATTACCGACCCGTTCTCTCCTCAGCTAGGCTACTCGCTGGGCAAGCTCAATGCCCCTATCGTCACCATCAGCCATGGCCACACGGGACATAACTATGCCCAGGGCGTTGGCGGCAATCCGCGCGTTGTGCGCGGACCTGGCGAGTACGAGATTAGCGATGTGCTGATTACCGGCGTAGCCTCCTACCACGATACTAAACGTGGACAGGAACATGGGCGGAACACGATCTATGTCATTCACATAGATGAGCTGGTTGTCTGTCATCTAGGAGACCTGGGGCATACTCTGCAAGAAGAACAGTTAGAAGAAGTTGCTGATGCCGATGTTCTTCTGATCCCAATTGGTGGGCATAACACCATCAATGCAACACAAGCGGCTGAGGTGATTAGCCAGGTAGAACCGCGTATCATCATTCCGATGCATTACCGCACCGCAGCTGTGGAAGGGACGCGTGAAGCCCTCGATCCCCTGGACAAGTTCTGTCGTGAAATGGGTGTCGATATGACGAACACACAACCAAAGCTTGTTGTCACTCGTAATAATCTGCCTGCAGAGACGCAGGTGGTGATTCTATCGCACCGGGTCTAGCACATCTATAAAAGCTAGATAGCGCTGGCCCTGTTGGGGCAGGGGCAGCAGGGCAGGGGCAAGCAGGGCAGGGGCAAGCACTGCCCGTACATTTTGGGATCATGGAGAACCTCAAAATGAAGTAGCGCGTAGAGGTTCTTCTTTGTAGTGTGTAGCACAGCATCTTATAAACTATACAACGGCAAAGCTCCAGATCAGGGACAATGGAACAAGGGAGCAAGGAAGGTCAAATGTCAAAATATATCTTTGTCACCGGCGGTGTGGCATCTTCTGTGGGGAAGGGAATAAGTGTTGCCTCGCTGGGACGTTTATTGAAAAACTGTGGGATATCTGTCTCTATTATGAAACTGGACCCCTACATTAATGTTGATCCCGGTACGATGTCGCCTTATCAGCATGGCGAGGTTTTTGTGACCGACGACGGTGCAGAGACCGACCTGGATCTGGGTCACTACGAACGCTTTACCGATGAGCCGTCCTATCAGGCCAACAATGTCACTACGGGCCAGGTCTATGCCTCTGTCATTGGTAAAGAGCGCCGTGGTGAATACCTGGGCGGTACCATTCAGGTTATTCCCCATATCACCAATGAAATCAAAGAGCGAATGCATGCCGTTGCCCGGCGTTCCGACGCCGATGTGGTGATCGTGGAGGTTGGCGGTACCGTTGGTGATATCGAGGGTGAGCCATTTCTGGAAGCCATTCGCCAGATGCGTAAGGACGTTGGACGCACGAATGTGCTTTACTTGCACGTTACCCTGCTGCCCTTTATCGGCGCAACAAAAGAACTCAAAACCAAGCCCACGCAACACAGTGTCAAAGAACTGCTGCGCGTCGGCATCCAACCGGACGTCATCCTTTGCCGCTCAGATTATCCCATGACCGACGAACTGCGCGAAAAAATCGCCCTGTTCTGTAATATCGAAGCCAGGGCTGTCGTCCCAATGCTGACAGCCGAGACGATTTATGAAGTACCACTGATCCTGGAAGAGGCGGGATTGGGCGAATTTATGGTACAGGAACTTGGTCTGCCAAGCCGGGAGCCACAGATGGAGGAGTGGCGCGCACTGGTAGAAAAGATAAAACACCCTCGCCCCGAGTTGACCATTGGCCTGGTTGGAAAATACGTCGAACTCCATGACGCCTATTTGTCCGTCGCGGAAGCGCTGCGCCACGCCGGTTGGTACCATGATGTGGATATTCATATCAAATGGATCAACTCTGAAGCCCTCAATGAGATGGGCGAGCGCTATACCGAAGTGCTGGAAGTCCTGGACGGCATCGTCGTACCGGGTGGTTTTGGTCATCGTGGTATCGAGGGAAAGGTAAAAGCTGCGAACTATGCTCGCCGTATGAACAAACCGTACCTTGGGCTATGCCTGGGAATGCAGGTCGCTGTCATCGAGTTTGCTCGCAATGTTTTGGGGCTTCGCGGTGCCAACAGCACCGAGTTTGACCAGCAAACTCCCTATCCAGTTATTGATTTGATGACGACCCAACGCCAGGTGGCCGATAAGGGCGGTACCATGCGCCTGGGTAATTGGGTGTGCTGCCTTACCCCGGGCACCAAAGCCTACCAGGCGTACGGCGAAGCTATTGTCTTTGAACGCCATCGCCATCGCTACGAGTTCAACAATGAATACCGCAGGCGTATGGAAACACATGGTGTGGTTGTGAGCGGCCGTTCCGCTGACAATAGCCTGGTCGAGATCATAGAACTGGCCGACCATCCCTGGTTTGTGGCCACACAGTTCCATCCAGAATTTAAGAGTCGCCCCAATCGACCACACCCGCTGTTCTGTGATTTCATCGGAGCGTCCGTTCGCCTGGCACAAGAAGCTGACACGAAAATAGCACAAGGAGCGAGCGTAGGCACAGGGGTAGGTACCCGTGTTGCTGTTGGGCCAGGAGAAATGGCTTCCAGGGCGAGTGCAAGCGGGACGAGCGCAAGCAGGGCGAGTGCAAGCGGGACGAGCGTAAGCGGGACGAGTGCAAGCGGGACGAGTGCAAGCGGGGCGAGCGCAAGCGGGACGAGCGCAAGGGTCGCCCCTACTATACACGCCACCCCTGCCCCTACGGGGCAGGATGCTCGCATCGAGAAGTGATCATGATATACTTGAGTCAACTGCTTGGCGCATTGGTGGAGGACAACCAGGGTGCGCGTATAGGGAAAATCGTAGATGTTACCATAAATGTAGGGGCAGGGCTTGCCCCACCTACTCCAACTAAATAATTCCGGG
>JRHI01001616.1_pt1 | contig 18168 bp, 13 predicted proteins | sample 215371 | NCBI WGS metagenome assembly JRHI01 (sample SAMN02929681, study PRJNA255918) | sediment metagenome | biome: cave system; feature: Ice Cave; material: Sediment; isolation source: sediment from deep within a dark volcanic ice cave with no known source of... ...
CTGCTCGACCACGGCCCGCGCGCCCGCCACGGTCGGCTTGGTCGGCAGGTGCCAGCGGAGTTGCCGCCGGTAGGGACCGCGCGGGTTGGGCGACGGCTTGGCGGCCGTTTGATCGTAGACCACGAAGAGGTCGGAGGCGCGGACGTAGCAGCAGCTGCGGTAGAAGTGGTCGAGTTTGCGGTCGGCCTGGTCGGCGGGATCGCCGGAGCGGTTGTAGGCGGTGGAGAGGTCGCCGCGCACGTAGCTATGGGCATCGGCCAACTCGGCGGCGACCACCTCGTCCTTGCCGTAGCTCGACTGACCGCCGGCGTACTTCGCGTCGCGGTTATCGCCGCTGACCCAGGGGCTCTGGAAGTCGCCAAAGTCGTCGAACCACAGGGTATTGGCGGCGGCCGCGTTGTCCTCCTCGGTCGAGCTGCCGACGACCCCCGAGGAGCCGGCGTCGCCCTTCCAATTGCTGGCGTCCACCAGCAAGAAATCGCCGCCGCGGGCGACGATCAGACTGCCGGCGTCGGCATGCTGGTGGTCGTCGTAAAAGGCGGTGCCCATATTGATCGCGGCCCAGGTGGCCATCGGGCCCCAATCGCGACGCATCACGAAATATGGCCGGGCGCCGTTCGCCTGCCCGGCCTGTGGGGAGGCGGGACCGAAGCCGGTGTAGAAGGGCGGCAGCGTCAACTCGGCGCTCGGGCGCAGCGGGTCGGCGTAGAGGAAGGCCTCCCACTCGGACAGCGGGTAGACGGTGACGTCGGGGATCGTCGCGGCGGCGATCTCCTCGAACGCGAAGTGCTGCGCGCCGGGACCGTCGTTCGTCCCGGCCAGCACGAATGCCAGCCGCGCCGGCAGGAGCCGCAGGATGACCGCGCCCTGATTGCCGCCCCAGTCGCCCACGGGGTCGATCAGGAAGCGGTTCGGCAGGAGCGACGACTTCTCAGCGCGCAAGATCTGCGAGAACCACGACAGGCGGGGGGTCAGCAGGTCCTCGCCGGTGGCGCTGCGGACCATCAGCAGGTAATCGATCAGGCGGCTGAAGGTCTCCGAGCCGTAGGCCCACCCCTGAACCGGGAACCCGCCCAGGCACGGCGCGGTCGCGATCGCCGGTCCGTTGTAGTCGCGGGCGATCTCGGGTTTGTACCCGCCCGCGAAGAGTTGGCTGACGTTATCGGCGGGGACGTTGTCCGCCGCCACGAGGGGGCTGGCGGTGCCGTCGAAGCGGCTGCGTGCCCAATCGATCAACTCCTGGGCGCGGGGGTTGTCGCCGAAGGAGGCGTAGCCCATGGCGGCGGAGGCGAAGAGGTGGCCGAAGAAATAGTTGCCGCTGGCGTGGTCGTTGCGCTGGTAGGCGTTGGCCCGCAGGTCGTCGAAGTAGGTGTTCATCAAGGCAACGAGTTTGGCCCGGCGATCGGCCCCGAGGGCGTCGTAGCACCAGTCATAGATGATGCCGAGCACCGGGCCGAGATTGCGCGTCGGATAGAAGTTGTCGACCTGGAGCGGCAGGGCGCCGGTCGGCGGTTGGTTGTACGGGTCGGCCTGAGCGCGCAGCAACTCGTCGGCGAGTTCGATCAGTTTAGCGGCGTATTTGGGATCGCCGGTCACCTGGGCGGCCAGACCGAGGGGCATGGTCGCGTTAAACCACCCCTCGCCCTGGTAGTCGTAGAAGATCGTGTTTTCGGGCTCGTCGGTGCGCGTGTCGAACTTGTACTTCAGCACGCTGTAGGTCGTCAGGACGTCGGCGCGGGCTTTGAGCGCCTGCCAGGAGGCGTCGTTGGCGGTTTGCTTGCCCTTGAGCCGCGCCAACGTCGGCGCATCGAGCAGCAGACGCGGCCGCGTGGGGCGGACCGGCTGCGCCGCGGCAACCGATCGCGGCCCGCGGGCACCGGGTGCGGGGCCCATCTCCCCCGCGGCCGGACGGCTGCGGCCGGCGAGCAGCCCGGCACTGACGGTGGCGACGAGCCCAGTGAGCGCCGCGCGCCGGGAGCACGGGGTCGCGATCATGCGCGCGACGGGAGCGACGCGGGGGGCATCCATGGCGATCCTCCTCGGCAACGGGACGAATGACCGGGGACCGGGAGCGACTCCGAGCGGAGCGGTGGCCGCTGGCCACCACGCTACACCCGCGGCGCGGCGCCGGCAAGGCCATCCGGACGGGGAATCGGGGCGGCACCGGGGCGATCGGGGCGATCGCCGCGCCCCCCGCTGGCTGCGACCGACACGGAGGCCGGCGCGCGCCAGCAGGATCGGCTCAGGGCGGGCAGCAAGGAGTTTTGCAACGGGCTGCCTCGTTTTCGAGACGACATAACGCAGAACTATTGTTGGGCAGAGGACTCTCCATCGCCTCCATCAGGGGAATCGGGTTGCCGGTTCTTGATCGCGATCGGCAGTGGAGTCGCGGCCGTGGCGGTCCCGACGGATCCGGGAAAAGGTTCCCGACGCAGTCGGGAATGACGCCGATGACACGGGAATCCCCGGGGTGTAGCGTAAGTGAAAGACGTGGTTCTGTTCGGACCGACAGCGCGACGGGAGGAGGAACGATCGGACGCGACGCGCACACCTCGCCATGACGGTCGGGAGACATCGTGGTCGGTTCGGCGGCCGATGCTCCCCCCCAATGTGACCCCTTTCCGATAAGAGGACGGGCCATCCCCGTGGCGAGTGCGAGGCATGGCCGGCCCGGCGCGGGATGGGCCGGGAAAGGTTCGCCGCGGTCGGAGGGGCGCGGCSGGCCGCCATGGGGCGACCGGCATACAGAACAGGAGGGAACCGATGCACGCACGACACGGGACGTGGGACGGCTCACGGCGCGAGTTCCTGGGCGGGGCGGCCAAGCTGGCGGCCGGCGGGACGTTGGCGGCCGCGCTGGCCCGGCACGGCCTCGGTCGCGCCTTCGCGCAGGGAACGCCGGCGGCGATGGCCTACCCGGAGCTGAAAGTGACCATCACCGACAGCAAGGCCACCGGCCAGGCGTTCCAGGTGTCGACCACGCGGGTGCCGGCCGGCTACGTCCTGCTGACGGCCGTCAATCAGAGCCGGGACCAAAGCAGCGTGGGCCTCATCGGCCCCGGCCCGGGGCAGACCATGGCCCAGCTACAACAGGAGGCCGCTACCCCGACCCCCGCCAACGGCTTCCTCCCGCCGTTCTTCTACACAGCGGCGATCGCGGGCGGCCCAAGCAGCGTGCCGCCCGGCGGCACCGGCCAGGCGGTGATTCAGCTCGCGGCGGGCGACTGGGCCATCTTCGGCGGGTCCGAGGCGAGCAACCCGCCCCCGGTCTTCGTCACGGCCACGGCGGGCACGCCCACCACCCAGGCGCCGCCTCCGGCGACGGTGACGATCACCGAGGTCGACTTCGCTTTCGGCGGCTTCGGCCGCCCCATCCCCGCCGGCAAGCAGACCTGGCAGGTGGTCAATCAAGGCACGCAGCCCCACATGCTGGGGGTGAGCCAGATCCCGGCCGGCACGACCCTGGCTCACATGCTGGAGGCGGTCAGCCGGCCGGGGAACGCCACCCCACCGCCGGGCGGGTTGCGCCGAGAGGACTTCCAGGACCGGGGCGGGGTGATCGTGCAGTCGCCCGGGACGACGGTCTGGCCGCTGCTCGACCTGCCGGCGGGCCACTATGTGGCGCTGTGCTTCGTGGGCGACCCGACGCACGGGGGTAAGCCGCACGCGATGGAGGGGATGATCGCCGTCTTCGACGTCGGCTCGACCGAGACGCCGGTCGCCACGCCAGCCAGCTAAGACGCGCACGCTGCCGGACGGACGGTCGTTCATGCCTCACTCCTCCCTCCACCGTCCTCCAGCACACCTCCTTGGATATCGCCCTCGCCTTCGACCGGTCCGACGCCGGGAAGTTGCGGCCGGCGTCGGACCGGCTTCGCTCGCTGCGCGCGGCCGGCCACCGGCGTAGAATCGTCACCCGTGAGGGCGTGACCATGGCCGTGCGCCTCGCAGGGATAGCGACTGCGGTCCCGGCTGCCGTCCCGCTTGAATGGCGGGGACGGTCGGTCATCGTCGCGCGTCTCGTCTGGGCCGCCCTGGTCGTCCAGGCGTGCGTCCTCTCCGCGATCTCCGTCGTCGCCCGCTACCACCAGCTCAGCCATCCTCCGGCCGACGTCAGGGCTCAATTGGCCCACGCCGGCCTGTCGCCCGTCGTCTACGCGACCTACCTCACCGCGGTGAACGGCGTCTACGCCCTCGTCTGCTGCGCCGTGGCGGCGCTCATCATCCGGCATCGGCGGCACGACCGGATCGGCCTGTTCGCATCGCTCTACCTCGTGCTCTTCGGACTGACCAACTCGCCGGAGATGCAGGCGGTGGTAGTCGGCTATCCGGCCCTCGCCCTGCCGGCCAACGTCTCCCTGTTCCTCCTCCTGTTGGTCCTCATGGGGTTCTTCTTCGTGTTTCCCGACGGACAGATCGTCCCCCGCCGGGCCCGCTTCCCGCTCCTGGTCGGCGCTGCCGTCTCCACCCTCGTCTTCGTCCTGACGGGCGCCTCGATCGTCGCAGATCCACCGGACTGGCTGGGGCAGATGATGATCGTGGGGTCGGTCGGAGGGATTGCCGCGCAGTTCTACCGCTACGTCCGAGTTGCCGATCCGCTGCAGCGCCAGCAGACGAAATGGGTGGTATTCGGCGCGTCGGCCGCCATCCTCACGACGATTGCCTTCGCCATCGCCGGTCAGTTCGTGCCCACGATCGGCCGCCCGGCAACCGGCTACGATCTGACGAGTAATACGGTAGTCACCGCGGCCTCCCTGTTCGTCCCCCTGTCGTTGGGCTTGGCCATCCTGCGCTACCGCCTCTGGGACATCGACGTCGTCGTCAACCGGTCGCTGGTCTACGGGGCGCTGACGACGAGCCTCCTCGGTCTGTACCTGGTGGTCGCCGATGGGCTCGGCGCGCTGGTCCAGGCACGCGGCCGGCTGCCGCTCTCCCTGCTCGCCACCGCCCTGGTCGCCGTGCTCTTCGCGCCGCTGCGCTACCGGCTCCAATCTGCCGTCAACCGGCTGATGTACGGTGAACGAGACGATCCGTACCGCGTCCTGACGCGCCTGGGGGAACGGGTGGGTGCCGCACCCGCTCCGAAGGCCGTGCTGCAGGCGATCGCCGAGACGGTGGCGAGCGCGCTGAAGTCCCCCCGCGTCGCCGTTACGCTCAAGCAGGCCAACACGATGTTGCCGGCTGCATCGCACGGGACGTTCGAGGGCACCCCGCTCCGTTTCCCACTGGAGTATCAGGGCGAGACGGTGGGCGAGCTGCTCGTCGCGCCGCGCGGCCCAGGCGAGGAGTTCTCGCCGGCGGATCGGCGTCTGTTGGAGGACCTCGCCCGCCAGATCGGTCCGACGGCGCACGCCGTCCGTCTGACCGCCGACCTCCAGCGCTCGCGCGAGCGGCTCGTCACGGCGCGCGAGGAGGAGCGCCGCCGTCTGCGCCGCGACCTGCACGACGGGCTGGGACCGCAACTCGCCGCGCTCACCCTCAAGATCGAGACGATCCGGAACCGCTTCGCGCACGACSGASCGCTSGACGCCGCGCTSGTCGATCTGACCGAGCGGACCCAGSATGCGCTGGCGGACATYCGCCGTCTRGTCTATGGCCTGYGGCCACCGGCGYTGGACGAACTCGGGCTSCTGTCGGCRCTGCACCGGGCCGCGGCCCAGTACGGCCAGGCCGGGGACGGRAACCTYYASGTGACGGTCGACGCKCCRGAGTCGCTGCCCCCGCTGCCCGCGGCCGTCGAGGTGGCGGCGTACCGGATCGCACAGGAGGCGCTGACCAACGTGGTCCGGCACGCCGCAGCCCGCACCTGCCGCCTCTCCGTGTCCTCCGACGGGGCACGCGACGTCCTGCGTCTCCAGGTCGCGGACGATGGGCGGGGTCTGCCCGCCCACCACCGCGCCGGCGTCGGGCTGGTGTCGATGCGCGAACGGGCCGAGGAACTGGGCGGGCGCTTCCGTCTCGCGTCAGCTCCGCCCGGCGGCACGGTCGTCACGGTCGAGCTCCCGTGTCCCGCGACGCCCCAACCGGAGATCACCAACGAGAAGAACGAGGAGAACCCGCGTGGAAGCGATCCGCATCCTCATCGCCGATGACCATCCCCTCTTTCGCGACGGGCTGCGTGGGCTGCTCGACTCGGTGCCCGACACCGAAGTCGTCGGCGAAGCGACGACCGGCGACGAGGCCATTGCGCAGGCAACGGCGCTGCAGCCCGACGTCGTCCTGATGGACATCAAGATGCCTGACGTGAACGGCATCGAGGCAACCCGGGAGATCGTCCACACCTCCCCGCACATCGGCGTCCTGGTCGTCACGATGTACGAGGACGACGACTTCGTCTTCTCGGCCATGCGGGCCGGCGCCCGCGGCTACGTCCTCAAGGGCGCCAACCAAGCCGAGATGCTGCGCGCGATCCGCGCGGTCGCGAACGGGGAAGTGATCTTCGGTCCGGCGATCGCCCGGCGGGTGATCGGCTTCCTCTCCGCTCCCCATCCCACCATTTCGGGCCGCGTCTTCCCCGAGCTGACCGAGCGCGAGACGGAGGTGCTGTCCCTGATCGCCCGGGGTCGCACCAACGAGGAGATCGCGGAGCGCCTCGTGCTGAGCCTAAAGACGGTGCGCAACCACGTCTCCAACATCTTCAGCAAGCTGCAGGTTGCGGACCGGGCGCAGGCCGTCATCCGCGCGCGGGAAGCCGGCCTCGGGCGCGACGACCGATTGGAGGGCCGGCGGTAGACGATGGCGGGCCGAACGGGCTCTGGGACCGGCCGTTGCTGGTGCGACGGGCGGCGAGACGATTCATGGCCCGCCGTCGAGCGCGCCGCGCGCGGCATCGACGCGGGGACCCGGCGGGGTCGGCGAGGTACGCGGTGGGGGCCACGACGGAGAGCGCTGAAAACCTACGACAAAAAGCGTTGAAGATGACATCGGGACTCCCTCCCCGTGCCTGGGAAAAGCGCCAAAGTCCAGGCTCGCAGGCATGCCTGCGAGCCTGAACGCGAGCATGCAGAGTGTCTTGACGAACGTTCCCGGCGTGAAGGGCTCGTAGCCGTGAGCGCCCAGGAACTGCTGCCAGGCGGGACCCTCGGAGAAATCCGCCCAGCCCGGTGTGGCCGTCCGGCCCGCGCGGGGGAAGCGGTTGAACGGCACGCGCTCGAAGCCCGTCCAAATCGGGGCCGGAACGGCGTCGGTGAGGGGATCGGCCGCCCGGCACCAATCGTCGGGGTGGGCGGCCCACAAGAGGAACAGCCGGTCCCTGGGGTAGTACCAGGCCTGAGCGTTGCCGATCGCCCGGTGACGCCTTACCCCCCTCGGGCGACTCGATCTCGCCGATGGCACCCCGATCGCGCGGAATCGGGTGGAGATCCGCGGTGACGGCCAAATCCCGTCATGGAGCCTCAGGCGAACAGTGGTGAGCGTCGTCACTTGTCCGACGCGATCGGCTGGTGCGTGGAGTGACGATTCGCCATCGCCGCCCGCGGTCGAAACAGAGCGCCAGGTCGGATCAGGTGAGGGACACCGCCTGCGCGGGACGGGGCGGACGGGTTCGGCCGCGCAGGATCGCCGCGTTGCGCTCCGGCGGCCGGACCGGCAGCACATGCAGGGGCAACTGCTCCTCGATGTGCAGGTCAACGAGCCGGTCGATGAAGACATCGACCACCTCGTCGCGGTCCTCGACGTCCACCGTGGCCCTCAGGTATACCCCCGCGGGATCCTCGCCGTACCCCACCGCGAAGGTTGCCTCCGGGTAGCGGCTGCGGATCAATCCCTGCACCTCCGCGATCGCGGCCTGCATCCGCGGGTCGCTGAGCAGGTGACGCTCGTGGGTCATCACGGAACACCCCCTTCCTGCCGGATGGCATCGGACGAACGCGCGTGCCCGGCGCACAGCGCGATTGGCTTCGGTCTCGGTCACGGGATCGGGTCGATAGTCGGCGGTCTGGCGCAGCGTGAACAGACGATCGAGGGTGGTGCGCAGCTCGGCCGGGTAGCGGTGGCGGTGACCGACGACCTCGCCGGCGAACTGGGCCTGGACAAAATCATGGCCCCACTGACCACGCGGGTCCCTGGGGCGAATGCCGCCCCGCACCAAGGCCGCAACCGCCGCCTGAAAACAGGCGTAGTAGCAGCGATTGGCGCAGCTATTGTAGCGGAGGTTGGCAAACTCGCTGTCGGCGGTGGCCAGACTTTCCTCGGCTTTCGCCAAAAAGGCGACGATCTCAGTCTCCATGCTGGCAGCAATCACAGCACACTTGACATAAAGACAAACAGATCCAAGGTGGATGTGTTTCGGAAAGAAGGGGAGGAAGTGAGTATGCCCAAGACAGATGTGATCAAGCGGGTCGCGAAAGAGACCCGGCTCAGCCAGCGGGTCATCGCCGACGTGCTCGGGGCGAGCCAGCGCCTGATCGAGGCGACGCTGCGCGCTGGCGAGCCGGTGACGTTCTCAGGATTCGACACGTTCTATGCGCGCAAGTGGCAGGAAGGGAAGGTCCGGCACATCCGCACGGGCCGGACGGTCTCCGTCCGGCCCGCAGCGTCGCCCGGTTCCGCGTGGGGGACGTCCTCAAGCGGGCCATGGCCGGCAAGCGGCGGCGCTAGCGATGCCATCGATCTGCCGGAGGAGGGGATCACCGTGGGTGGTCCCCTGGACTTTGGCCCTTCTGGCCCGTGGCGGGCGACCGAACCCCGCGTCCGTACGGGCCGCGGCGGGAATTTCGGGCCGTTTGCTCGGGGTCCGCGTGCAACCCGCCCGATATTCTGCGCATAGGGATCCCCTCCCCGTGCCTGGGAAAAGCGCCAAAGTCCAGGGACGCTGCTTGCTGCGCCCTGCTGAGGATTTCACAGGTCTCGGCCGACGCAGCAAGCAGTGCCCTACAACTTGCAAACAGGGTGGCCAGGTAGGAGCGGTCCGTGCAAGGTCATCTGAGCGGTTGGCGCGGGTCGGCGAGTGGTCCCTCGCCAAGCTCGGCATGACGGGGAGCATCGTCGCCGACCCCAAGGCCCTCCCCGATGATGACCGACGGCGGCGATCCCAACACGTCGACACCCACCCAGGCTCCAACCTGAGCTTGACGGTCAATGGTCCGTCGTGTATAAGCCCCGGTTGAGAAGTGGGCATCCGACCGCCGCGAGCAGCGACCGGCCAGCGCCCGTCGGCGCGGCTGGGAGTTCACGGCAGACCGGATGAAGCCACCCCGAACGACGCGGTTCGGCGCCGCCTCAAGACAAAGGAGTGACCGATGCAGGACGACAGAAGTCACGCGATCGACGAATTGCTGCAGGCCAGCATGCGCGGGCGCACGAGCCGGCGCGAGATTCTCAAGCGGGCGGCCGCGCTCGGTCTGAGCGCCCCAATGTTCTCGTTGATGCTGCGCTCCCATGGCGTCGCGGCGCAGGACGTGGCACCCGGTTCGACGATCGTCGTGCCACAGGGCATTCGGACAGATCTCAAGGGACAGAAGATTACGGCAATCCTCGGCGAGGCGACAAGCCCTGACAAGCCGTTTGAGCAAGCGGCGGTCAAGAAGTTCACCGACGCGACCGGGATCGCGGTCAACGTCATCCCGGGCGAGCAGGACGCCAACGACCGGCTCACCAAGTACAACCAGGCGCTCGGCAGCAAGTCGAGCGACACCGACGTCTTTATGATCGACGTCATCTGGCCAGGCGTCGTCGCCGAGCACGCGATCGACCTCAACGAAAAGCTGAAGGACCTGGCGGCCAAGCACTTCGAGGCGATCGTCAAGAACAACACGGTCAACAACAAGCTGGTCGGCATGCCGTGGTTCACCGATGCCGGGCTGCTCTACTACCGGACCGACCTGCTGCAGAAGTACAAGATCGCCAACCCGCCGGCGACGTGGGCCGAGCTGGAGACAGCGGCCAAGACGATCATGGACGGCGAGAAGGGGGCGAACGCCGACTTCTACGGCTTCGTCTTCCAGGGCAAGGCCTACGAGGGCCTGACCTGCAACGCGCTCGAGTGGCAGGTCGCCAATGGTGGCGGCAACGTCATCGAGCCGGACGGGACGGTCAGCATCAACAATCCGCAAGCGGCGGCGGCCTTCGACCGCGCCAAGGGCTGGGTGAAGGGGATCGCGCCGGAGTCGGTGACGACCTACAACGAGCCGAGCTCGCTCAACGACTTCATCGCCGGCCGCGCCGCGTTCATGCGCAACTGGCCGTATGCCTGGGCGGCGAGCCAGGACCCGAAGCAGTCGAAGATCGCCGGCAAGGTCGGCGTCCAGCCGCTGCCGAAGGGCGACGGCGACAAGGCCCGCAACGCCGACACCCTCGGCGGCTGGCAGTTGATGGTCTCCAAGTACTCGAAGAGCCAGGACGCGGCGATCGAGTTCGTCAAGTTCATGTGCAGCCCGGAGATCGAGAAGTCGTTCGCCGTGGAGCGCAGCCACCTGCCGACGATCGCCTCGGTCTACGATGATGCCGACGTGGCGAAGGCGAGCGAGTTCATCCCGCGCCTGAAGCCGGTCTTCTCCGGGGGCGCGGTGGCTCGCCCCTCGAGCGTCAGCGGCCGCCTCTACCCGCGGGTGTCCTCGGCCTACTGGACAACCGTCAACGACATCCTGAAGGGCAACAAGAGCGGTGCCGATGGCGTCAAGGACCTGGAGGGCAAGCTCAAGCAGATCATGGCGGACAAGGGCTAAGCCGCCGCTCCTGGGTCGACGGGACAGCTCAGCGCCAGGCGGGTATGCTCCCGCCTGGCGCTCCATCCATTCGGAGGGGTGTCATGAGCCAGGCAGTGATCACCGCACCGAAAGCGCCGCCGGCCCAGGGGCGACTGCGAGCCGAGGCGCCGCACAGCGGGTGGGCCAAGGCACGGGAGCGCCTCGCCTGGCTCCTCGTCACGCCCAGCCTCCTCGTCGTCGCCATCGTCGCCCTCTACCCGCTCATCAAAACGTTCCAGCTCAGCTTTACGAATGCCGAGTTCGGCAGTGCCTTGGGCTACAAGTACGTCGGCTGGCGCAACTACCAGCGGATCTACCACGACGACATCTTCTGGACGGCGTTCAGGCACACGGTGTCCTTCACGGTCGTCTCTGTCGCCCTGGAAACCGTCGCGGGCATGGCTGTCGCGCTGGTCATCAACTCGCAGTTTCGGGGTCGCGGGACGGTTCGCACCGCGATGCTCATCCCCTGGGCGGTGATGACGGTCGTCTCGGCGCAACTCTGGCGCTGGATGCTCGAGCAGACCTACGGCGTGATCAACGACATCGCCTACACCCGGCTCGGCATCCTCAGCGAAAAGATCCCCTGGCTCGCCCGCAGCTCGACCGTGCTCTGGTCGCTCGTGGCGATCGACGTCTGGAAGACGACGCCATTTATGGCGCTCCTGCTCCTCGCCGGTCTCCAAATCATCCCCGGTGACATCTACGAGGCCTCGACGGTCGACGGCGCGAGCAAGTGGCAGCAGTTCTGGCAGATGACCCTGCCGATGCTCCGCCCCGCCCTGCTGGTTGCCTTGATCTTCCGGACGCTCGACGCTTTCAAGGTCTTCGATCTGCCATATGTGGCCGGCGGCGGCTCGACCGACACGATTACGCTCGCCGTCTACGCGCAGCAGAGTCTGGTCAACGACCTCCTACTCGGACGCAGCTCGGCCGCGAGCGTCCTGATCTTCCTGTGCATCGGGGTGCTCGTGTTCGTCTACACGCGCATCGTGAAGGTGGGGGAGGATTCCTGAGATGGCAACGACGACTGCCGCCGCTCGTCCGGTCGGACGCGTGACGGGCGATGTCACCGTCCGCCGCACGTCCTTCGGCTCCTACGTCAAGCGCGGCCTCTTCTGGCTGCTGGTCGCGTTCATCATCCTCTACACGATCTTCCCCTTCTACTGGATGCTCATCTCCTCGCTCAAGCCGGACAGCGAGTTGTTCGTGACCCCGGTCAGCTACTTGCCCAAGCCGCTGAGCTGGGACCACATGCGCTACGTCTTCAACAACGGCGACTTCCTGAAGGCGCTGCGCAACTCGGCGATCGTCGCCACCTCGACGGTGATCGTCTCGCTGATCTTCGGGGCGTTCGCCGCCTACGCGATTGGTCGCATGCAGTTCCGCGGCAAGACGCCGATCATGTACCTGATCCTGTCGATGACGATGTTCCCCCAGATCGCCATCCTCGGCTCGCTCTACCAGATGATCACGCGGGCGCACCTGTTCAACCGGCTGCCCGCGTTGACGATCTCGTACCTGACGTTCACGCTGCCGTTCACGGTCTGGGTGCTTGCCAACTTCTTCAAGTCGATGCCGGGCGAGCTGGAGGAGGCGGCGCTGGTCGACGGCGCGACGCCGTTCGGGGCCTTCTTGCGGATCCTGCTGCCGCTGGCGGCGCCCGGCCTGGTGACGACCGGTCTCCTGGCGTTCATCTCGGCGTGGAACGAGTTCCTCTTCGCGGTCACCTTCACGCAAGACACGCGGGCGCGGACGGCGCCGGTCGCGATCGCGAGCTTCTCCGGTAACACGCAGTACGACTACCCGTGGGGCAACATCATGGCCGCCGCGGTGATCGTCACCGTGCCGCTGGTCGTGCTGGTGCTGATCTTCCAGCGGAAGATCCTGGCCGGGCTGACGGCCGGCGCGGTCAAGGGGTAGGCCCTCACCCCCAACCCCTCTCCCGCGCACCGGGAGAGGGGAGAACGGCCCGCATCCCCAACCGTGCCCAGCGGGCGTGCCCGGAGGCCGCTCACCGATCCGCGCGAGAAGCCGAGGCGACACCCATGCCCTTCGAAACGGCGTTCACGATGGACACGTCGTCGATCAAGTACGGACCGGGGGTGACCCGCGAGGTGGGCGCCGACGTACGCGCACTCGGCGCCCACCGCGTGATGGTCCTGACCGACCCGAATCTTGCCGGGAGCGACCCGGTGGCGATCACCCGCGACGCGCTGCGCGCGGAAGGGATTGACGCGGTGCTCTACGACCGCGTGCGCATTGAGCCCACCGATGCCTCGTTCAAGGAGGCCATTGCGTTCGCGACGGAGGGCGGTTTCGACGGCTACGTCGCGGTCGGCGGCGGGTCGGTGATCGACACCGCCAAGGCGGCGAACCTCTACGCGACCTTTCCGGCCGATTTTCTGGCCTATGTCAATCCGCCGATCGGCGAGGGACAGCCGGTCCCGGGCCGGCTCAAACCACTGGTCGCGATCCCGACGACCGCCGGGACCGGCAGCGAGACGACCGGCGTGGCGATCTTCGATTGCAACCTGGGTGCCAGATCGTTACGTCAGGTGGCTGATGCGGGCGAGCACCCCGCCGTTCGGCGGGGTGGCGATCGACATGACGACGAAGAGCTGCACGCGAAGACCGGCATCGCGCACCGCGCGCTGAGACCGGTGATGGGGATCGTCGACCCGAACAACACGAGGACGCTGCCGCGGATGGTCGCCGCCTGCTCAGGCCTCGACGTGCTCAGCCACGCGCTCGAATCGTACACGGCGCTGCCGTTCGACCAGCGGCCAGCGCCGGAGCACCCCAAGCTGCGCCCCGCCTACCAGGGCGCGAACCCGATCAGCGACATCTGGGCGACGCGGGCGATCGAGATCCTGGCGGCGAACATGCTGGTGGCGCTCGACGATCCGTCGCACGACGAGGCACGCGGCCAGATGATGCTCGCCGCCGCGTTCGCCGGGATCGGCTTCGGCAACGCCGGCGTCCACCTGCCGCACGGGATGTCGTATCCGGTGTCCGGGATGGCCCGTGACTTCGTCCCGGACGGCTATCCTACGGACCACGCGATCATCCCACACGGCATGTCGGTGATTCTGCACGCGCCGGCCGTGTTCCGCTTTACCGCCCCCGCGAACCCGGCGCGGCACCTCCGCGCCGCGCAACTCCTCGGCGCCGATGTCGCGGGGGCGGGACCGGACGACGCGGGCGCGGTGCTGTCCTCGGCCGTCGTGCAAATGATGCGGGACACGGGAATGCCGAACGGGCTCTCCGCTGTCGGGTTCACCCCGCACGACGTCGACGCCCTCGTCAAAGGCACGCTACCGCAGCACCGCGTGACGAAGCTCTCGCCGCGCCCCGCCGGCGAGGCCGACCTGCGCCAGTTGTTCCTCGATTCGATGACCATCTGGTAAGCGGTGCCAGGGTGCGCGAGGAGCGTTCGGCGAGGCCGGCGGTTGATGGATAGATGACGAGCTCGTTCGTCTGGCCCGCTTCTGCGAGAAGTGCATCGAGAATAGGCATCCATTCGGGTGTGCCTTCGATGTAGTGTCGGAAAATGCAGGAATCCCAATAGATGCGCTTCGGCTCGTCAGGCATCGCGCAACCGCCTCATCACGCCTTCGGTCGAAGGGTCGTCGGGACGCGCAGACGCGACGGCTCTGGCACGTCGATACGTTCCAGGTGTGACTTCGGGGAGGATGGCGATGTCTTCGACCGGGCTTATCTCGACGGGTCGTCCCGTCGTCGGCTCGCGCTTGACCCACCCTTCGACAAGCACCCGCCTCCCCCACGCGCCGCGTACTAACTCGGCTTGTTCCTGGCGCAACAGGCAATACACCGCTTGGTCGTTCAGCGCGTCGTACAGCGTGAAGCTCAGGCGACGACGACTTCTCGGGTTTCGATGCGTCCTTCGACTGCGCCAGAGGCAGCCAGATAAGCTCGGCTTTGGTCCGGTGCTCCGGTTATTACCGTGAATGCAGCAGTCTCTGTCTCAAATCTAATCGACGTAATCTCGCCGTTCAGAACCGATGTCAAATCACGCGCCGCGCGCTCGACCTTTAGCGAGTAGGGAATGACTTCGCGGCGTTCGAGCGCGCGTCCGATGCTGGCGTAGGCATGCACGACCCGCTTGACATCTCCGGCCTGCTCGGACTCGCCGCGAATCGTCGCAACCGCGCTACCGCCTGCAAGTTCGTCAACAACCCAGGTAATCTTCGCCTTGCCGCTTACTTCCTGGGTAAGCGCTTCGATGAGTCGCCGAAAGTGTTGAATACCTTCTGCGAACTTGTCGAGCGGCACATCGCCACCGAGGACCAGGGTCAAGGTTGTCTCTGACATGGCAGTGCCCAGTGTTCCTTTCCCGGACTCGTCGCGGACACGCGGCGACTGTTTGCACCAACGTCCATCGTCAGCCCAAGAATAGAACCTCCGTTCGTTTGAATCAATCTCTCAGCGCGTCGATTCCGCCTGTGTGCTCGCGTTGGCGCCGCAGCATACCGCCGCGCCGCGCTCGTCGCAATCTGTCGCAGGTCCTGTCAGCGCTGAGCGCATTACCCATCACCAGGGATTATTCGACTCCGAATCACCGTCCGGCGATAGCCTGGGCAGGGCGCGGGCCCACAAGCGACGGCCTAGATCGGAGTGCGTGAGGCGGTGACCGGGGCGCCCAGCAGGCGCGACGAGACCGTGCCGACGTGGTCGACGTCGCCGGTGGTGAGCAGATGGAACTCGCCGCGAGCGCTGTCGGAGCGGGCCAACTGATCGCGCGCCAGGACGTCGCGTGTGCGCCGGGCGATCGCCGCACCGCTGTCGATGACCCGGATCTCCGGCCCGGTCAGGTGCTCAATCGTCGTGCGCAGGAAGGGATAATGGGTGCAGCCCAGGACGACGGTGTCGACGTCGATCGCGACCAGCGGGTCGAGCAACGGATGCAGGATGTGTTCGACGGTCGGGCCCGAGGTCTGGCCCGCCTCGACGAGCTCGACGAGCCCCGGCGCCGGAATCGAGTACACCTCGGCGTTTCCGGCATGGTCACGAATGAGGTTCGCCAGCCGGTGGCCCGCCACCGTGCGGGGTGTGGCGAGCACCGCGATCCTGCCGGTGCGCGTCAGGTGCGCGGCCGGCTTCACCGCCGGTTCGAGACCGATGATGGGCAGCGTGAAATGGGCGCGGAGGTCGGTCAGGGCAACCGAGCAGGCCGTGTTGCAGGCCACGACCAGGAGCTTGATCCCGCGCCGGACCAGCTCCGCGGTGATCGCGAGGGAGCGCTCGCGGATCTCCTCCGGTGCGCGGATGCCGTAGGGGCAGTAGGCGCTGTCGGCGAAATAGAGGATGTCCTCGTGCGGTAGGAGCGCCCGCACGTCGCGCACCACGCTGAGTCCGCCGAGTCCAGAATCGAAGACGCCGAGGGGTTGGGCATGGCGGCTCATCGGCGAAGGATACCCTCGCCCGATGCACGCCACAACGCGGGAAGCGAGGGCGGCGTCCAGCAAGCATCTCCCCTCTCCGATACCGATTCGGACGAAGGCGACCCCACAACCGGGTCGGAGCGGCTGAGCCGGTAGCGGGTTAGCCGTCGAGGTCGTAGGCCGCCATGAGCCGGCGCGCCACCTCACCGTCGATCTCGTCGAGCGCGGTGATGGCGATCCGGTGCGTGATGCGGTCGCCCGTGGCGCGGCCACCGGTGTCGAGGAGCCGGCCGCCTGGTGCCGCGTCCCGGAGGGCGAGCCCCAGGTCGATAGAACGAGCCCGGGATGCGATCGCCGGTGTGCGCCATCTTCTCTTCCCTTCTTTGGAGCGCGGGGATGTTTGGGCGGCGCAATGCTACCAGCGCCGCGGGCACCTGAGACAAGGAGCCCGACGCCCCGGAGGCGTATCCGATCTCCGGGTGCGCCCGCCGCCCGCACGGTTGACACAGCCCCTAGACTATCGAGCGGGACATATTGGACCGTGGCGCGGAATTCGCGAGGGGAGGAGGAGGATCGCTCGATGGCGACGTCGCGCGTGGGTGCATTCCGCGAGCATAAGGATCACTACTTCTCCCACGGGGAGCACTCTCCACTCGATGAAGCGCAGCGGCGCCACTTTACGGGCCTGCCCTACTTCGAGGAGAATCCGGCCCTCTCCTTCGTCCTGCCTGTGGACAGCGCCGGTCCCGACGCCGGGCAGCGCGTGATGCTGGAGACGACGGACGGCTCACACCAACCGTTTGTCCGGTGGGGGCGCGTCACGTTCTCCGTTGGCGACACGCCGGTCACGCTGTCGGTGTTCAAGGATGTGGAGCGGGGACGGCACTTTCTGCCGTTCCGCGACGCCACCGCGGGGCGGGAAACGTACCTGGTCGGGCGCTACCTCGATCCCCAGGAACGGCCGGATGGTCGGCTGGTGGTGGATTTCAACTACTCCTACAACCCCTACTGCGCGTACGGCGCAGGCTGGTCGTGCCCGATCCCGCCGGCCGAGAACGTCATCCCGGTGCGCATCGAAGCGGGAGAGAAGGTCTACAACAAGACGGGCGAGCAGACGGATTGAGGCCGGTCTCGTGAGCCGCTCGGGCCGCGCAATTTCAAGCCGACAGTGATGAGACGACGGCACGCCGACCGCCGTTGGAGGGGCGGCGTTGGCTACGTCTTGGCGGCATGAGCGACGACTGATCGGGCGCCCCAAGCGGCTGTCCGACGCACGGGTGCGCGTGCCTGGCATCGGTTGGGAAAGGACCGGAGCGGGGGGGACGCTCGCCGGGGTCGCGCTCGGGTTAGCGCACGAACTCGGCTGGCCCACCGTCAGGGGCGGCGGGCTTCAGCGTGGCCGGGAACCCGTGATACCGGGCGAGCCACTCGTTGAGCGTGCGCGCCGACTCCTCAGTCGCGGCGATGCCGGAGGCGAGGGCCCGGCTGAGGACGGCGCCGATTGCTTCGCGTGCCCAGTCGTAGGTGGCGCGGCGGACCTCGACGTAGCGGCACAGGTCCGGCTCGAAGCGAAGCTCCGCCATGACCCAGCCGGCCGGCTCCTCGTCCAGCAGTAACAGCTGGCGACCGTGCTGCCAGACGAACGGCGTGGGGGTCCGATCTGCCAGCCCGACCGGCGCCCCCACCGAGCGGCCGACGACGATGTCGCGGTGGGTTGCCCCGCTATCCGCGGCGCCGGAGGCCGCGGCTCCGGCTTCGCCGGATTCGGAACCGCTTCCCGGACCATTCGTGAAGGGACTTCGCTGCACCATCGCGGGGCCTCGGAGCAGAGCTCTCACGGACGCACAAACGCGAAACCGATGCACGAACCACCGTGACTCTCGGCCGGCGTCGCACCCACCTTGTGTCCCGATCGGTCACCCCAATCAGCGCCCGCCGGGTGCCGCGCACCTGTCCGTACTTCTGTTCGCAGAGCGTAGCATTCGTGCCACACCGGCTGCAAGGTCCGGACCCAGACCTAAGCATCAATGCGGCCCGGTGTTAGCGTCCCGTCAAGTGTGTCAACGCGGCCAGCGCGT
>JRHI01001617.1_pt1 | contig 18149 bp, 23 predicted proteins | sample 215371 | NCBI WGS metagenome assembly JRHI01 (sample SAMN02929681, study PRJNA255918) | sediment metagenome | biome: cave system; feature: Ice Cave; material: Sediment; isolation source: sediment from deep within a dark volcanic ice cave with no known source of... ...
AAGCAGGAATCGGCGTGGTCATGATTGACTACGTTTCGAGCAACGGACAACTACGAGAACTGGGAAGCTCCCCGATGAACTTCGCATCCGGTGATCGCGTGGAGATAACGACCGGACGGTCGGCGGAGAGCTACTACCCTCCGCACCGTCGCGGGACCGTGAGTGCGAACCGTCCGCCTGAGAGTGGCTACCCAGCGGAGCGTGAAGATGCAGTATGGGTCGAGTTCGATCCACCACACTACGACCTTAGGGCCGCGTGGGTCCACGTCGAAATCGTTCGCAAACTCTCTCTGCTGGAGTTGATTGCGGAGGCCGCGAACGATGCCTGATTTCGCTCTCGGGGATCGCGTCGAAGTGAACCTGGCCGGCGTTTGGAAGGACTTGGCCGGCTTGGCGCGAGGGCGTGTTGAGAGGGTCAACGTACCGCCCAAGGGCCTGGTCTACCCAGGCCCGACTGAGTATCTCGTCTGGTTCGACAAGTTCGTCTTTCTCCGCGAGAAAGACGGGCTCGTGAAGACGGACACCCGTCTCACGGCGGTCGGTGAGGACGACGCTGAGCCCTGGCTCCAGGCTCATCAGATGCGGAAGCTCTCCATCCTAGAGCTCATGGCGGAGGTCATTGCTGAGGCTGCCGCCGACTGATGTTGACCGTGTGTGTCGTACCGGCGCTGGTACCACAACTCATCAGACTGTGTGTTTTTCGGACTTGCAAGTAACGCGGCTGACGAACCTTGAACCACGTCAGTGATGGTCCTCGACGGGTTTTGACTCGACGTTAAGACCTTTTTCGGTAGAATCCACACTCAGTCGGCGTCCAGGGGGGCGTCCGACGGCCAAGTGGGGATTCACCTAATGCGTACCGTTACCAAGGCTTCCGCCTTGAAGGAAGCCTCGTGCCCGAAGCCTTGCGCGACATCGTTTGTGAAGGTGCCGTGCTGCGCACTCCGGGATCCGAACCTGTTTGGATCCGACCTCCGCGTCTACGTCGTGCTCCTATTGCTTGGCGGCGACTCGAAGAAAGTCGAGAGCGGCCTCGACGAGATCGCGGACCGGACGGCTCTCTCCCGTAGGGGGGCGAACCGCTCCGTCATGCGACTTTTCAAGCTGGGCTACATCAACGTCCAGCGCCGTCGTCGGCAGACCGCCCTGATCACGGTGCGCTCGCCTTACGACATCTACGGCAACAACGTCTTCGACTCCGAAGCGCCGGTCGCAGTCATCGTTCCGCAGCGGACGAAGAAGCTGGTCAGGGCCCACAGCGCCCCGTGAGCGCTGCGGAGCCGCTTTCAGATCCCGCTGGGTCGAAGGACGGCCTCCTATGAGTGTGTTTGGCGGGCGAAGCGACGACCAACACGTCCGCGTCGCATTCGCATTGTTGGACAGCGCTTACCTTCCGAAGGTGGCTGACCGGCTCGTTCCCTACCTCCTGCTGAGGCGCTACGTCTGGCGCTCGCTCAAGGGCCGGCTCGGAGCTCTCTACAAGAGCGGCCTCCTCGTGTCGCGGGCCACCCGCGCCAAGCTCGCGAAGCAGATGGGCGTGAGCCACGACACCGTGGACCGCGACCTTCGGTGGCTCGTGAAGGAGGGCTGGCTCCAGAAAACATACCACCACAAGCGCCTCCATTTTGTGCTTGGGAAGCGGTCCACCAGCGCGAAGACGGGCAAGGTCAAGGAGTTGTACCTCGCGGACCAGGTGATCCAGGCGCAGCGCCAAGCCGAGCAAGCTGCGGCGGCTGCGGCGGTTGTATCCAAAATGGCGGAGCTCGCTAACGCTCCGCAGCATCCGCAAAACTGCGTAACCACGGCGCAGCATGACGCGCTCCAGCATACGCAGATTTGCGGACACCCACTACGCAGATTTGCGGACACACCATCCGCACGGTTGCGGATGATGAATAAAGAAGAGAATACAGAATCAGAAAAAGAGAACCTTTCCTACGGAAAGGGCGGCGCAAGCGCGCCGCGTACTGAAACACCTGGGGGCCGGCCTTCGGCCTTTCTTCCACCCTCGCGGGACGCGGGACGACACGACGAGCAACTATCGACAGAGAGAAAGAGCAATCACAAAGAGTACAAGGCGCGGACACCACTGGCGGTGTCAGATGTTGTGGACGAAATCGTGTGTGTGTCGGAGCCGGTAGAATCGCCCGCTAAGGAGCCTCGCATGGCTGAGACGCCGGAGCAGGCGAAGATACGACAGGCGCGGCTGGACGCACTCAAGCGCGGAACCCCGCCCGGCGAGGGAGTGCCCCCTGCGAGCGACCAGGAGCCCGCCAAGGTGTCGGTGGACCAGTTTGGTGATCCGGTGCCCCAGCCGCCCACGAAGCCCGCTACAAAGGCCCGGAAGGGCTCTGAGGGCCTCAAGGCCGTTCTCATGGCCTACGAGAAGGCGGAGGCCCCGGAGCTCGACACCACCGACCAGGCCCCTGGCGACACGCTTGGGCTGGCTAAGTTCTTTACGAAGGCGGTCAAGCGGCAGTTCCCGAACGCCGTGATCCGTCCCGACGGGCGGGACCTCAAGTGGTGCAAGCAGTTGGCGGCGCAGTTCACCGGGACTGAGCTCTACGAGTTGGTCGCGCTCCTGGTGATGGACTGGACCAACATCAGGAACGCCAAGGAGTTCTTTCCTCCTGGCGGCGACCACCCGGTCTTCAAGGATCTCTTTCGTCACCGCGACGTGCTCGCGACTTACATCGGCAAGGGCTTCGTGAGCTTCCCGAACTACCGCACGAGCGCCTATCAGGCCGACTACGCGCGTCGCCACGGCACGTCCGCGACGACCGTGGCCCACGTCGTGACTGAGGAAGAACGGATCAAGCGGATCCGCGAGAAGATGAGTAAGCAGGCCGGCGAATGAGCGACGATTGGGTTATCCAGTTCCAGCGTTGCAAGATGTACGACCACCGTCATTTCACATTCGGACGGGTCACGCTCAGGAACGCGAACATCGGTGAGGACTACTGGAAGGTCGAGCTTGGGAAGATCCCAAGCGGACTCCCTCACTACCAAGCCTTGGAGGAGGTCATCGCCAACCTCCACAAGGACGAGCCCAAGGGTCGCGGTGCGATTCTCTACGGGCAGAAAGCGACCGGAAAGACGAGCGCCGGAGTCATCTGTCTCAAAGAGGCGATCGCGCGCGGCGGCCAGACTTACATGCTCCGCGCACTCAAGATCCCGGACGTGGCCGCGAATCGCGATGATCGTCTGACCAGCGAAGGCATCCCCATCTGGGAGATGCTGCTCCAGCGGCAGATCCTCCTCCTTGACGATCTTGGACAGGAGGCGAGTAAGAGCTACGGCGAGACCACAACGACGTTCGTGGAGGAGATCGTTCGAGCCCGCTACGACGCCGATCTCACCACCTACATCACGACCAACGGCACACTGGAAGATCTGCTCAAGATGTACGCAGCGATCGACACGATCCTCATGGATCCAACCCGCTTCCAGCACATCTCAGTCGGCGGTAAGTTCTGGCGGAAGGGGGAATAGCCTGTGGACATCACGATTGATCGCGCCCTGATCTACGCGATCCTCAAGGGCGGCGTCCCGGCGTTTCAGTCTGCCAAGAATCTTGGGATCGAGGCCGACTTCCTCACGTTCGAGGACGAGCACATCTTCCGGGCAATGGAAGAAATCTTCCTCCCGAAGGGAAAGATGCCGTCGCTCGCAGAGCTCAAGATCCACTGTAAGGTCGACGTTCCGCCCACCGACGAGAATTTCGACGTTGAGCTCTGCGGCAAACAAGTCATCAAGCGCGCTCTCGCGACCAAGCTGAGCGACGGCCTTGGCCCCATCGAGCAGGATCTCACCACCGATCCTTTTGCCTCTCGCACAGCACTCCAGGAGCTCGTCCAGTCGACGAACTGGAGCATGGGGCTCGTTGCCCGCACTGACTCTCCGGCCGCGATCGAGGAGGTCGAGAAGCGCTACCTGGAAGCCAAAGCCCGGAAGGAGGGGTTGCTGGGCTACTCCTCGCCCTGGCCGCTCCGCGACAAGCAATCGCTCGGGCTCCAGAAGGGCGAAGTCACCGTCGTCCTCGCCAAGCGCAAGACTGGCAAGTCGTGGATGCTGTTCAAGTGGGCTGAGCACATCTGGGCGAACAAGATCAAGCTCCCCGACGGCAAGGAGGAGTCTGAGCTCAAACCAGGCGAATGTCTCCTCGTGGTTTCGATGGAGATGCCCGTCTGGCAAGTTATGCGTCGGTTCTTCGCGATCCACCGGAAGCTCGATTACGAGCTCTTCCGCGCCGGTAAGCTGCCGACCGCTGAGGAGAAGATGTTCTTCGACTGGACGGCGGAGATGAAGAAGCCGAACCAGGCGCGGCCTTTCGTCGTCTTCGTCGGCTCCGACAAGGTGCGCACGGTCCGCGATCTCGTGGGTCTTGTCGCTCAGTATCAGCCCAAGGTCGTGTTCATCGACGGTTTCTACATTCTCGGTCGTGAGGGCAAGGGCAAGCAGGCTCCCATGTGGGAGCGCGCGATGAACAACATCTCTGAGATCAAACTCGACGTAGCGGTGGGTATGAGCGTGCCTGTGGTTGCGACCACGCAGCTGTCCGGTCAGGTGAAGCGTGGTGACCTGAACGCAGAGGCCGACGCCGTGGCCTATGCGAAGTCAATCGGTGACTACGCGGACGCGATCGACGGCCTGTTCGGAAGCGACGACTTCAAGGAGCAAGGTCGGCGCGTTCTGCGCGGCATGGAGGCCCGCGAGTTCATCACGGTCGACCTCGACATCAACTTCAACCCCAAGACGCAGGACTACTCTGAGATCGGGGTCAACCAGGAGAAGTCGATCGAGCAGCAGAAACTCCAAAAGAAGAATTACAAAGATCAAGACGACGATGATGAGGACGAAGACGAGGCGGAGTTCCCCATCGGGGATTGAATATGGACGAGTACGGGATCGAGCAAGTCTGCGATGCTCTGGGGCTGAGTCACAGCCCCGCCTACGTGGGGACCTCCACGTGGGGTCCCCACATCTCCATCTCGTGCCCGCTAGCACCGCTCAAGCACGGCGATAGTTTCGACTCCAACCTTTCGTGCTCCATCCAGATCAATCCTGACGGTTCGTCGGGGGCGAAGTGCTGGTCCGCGAACTGCCGCTACAAGGGTTCTTTTCTCAGGCTGATCCGCCTTGGCATCGAGATCCGCGAGAAGGGGAAGGCAGACCCCGCCCTCCGCACGATCTACGAGAAGATCGAGGGGATCGAGCAGGTCACACTCAAGTCGGTCCACGACAAGGTGGCGCAAGAGCTCAAGAAGCTGGCTCAGGTCCAAAAGAAAGAGCAGGAAGACCGCGAGATCATCCCGGAGTCGGAGTTCGCGGAGTTCGCGGGTAAGGTGCCGCAGTACGCGCTAGATCGCGGCCTCTCGACGTTCTCCTGTCGTCGCTGGGGCCTTGGCTACGACGAGGCCAAGGGATACCTGGTGTTTCCGATGCGACGCCGCGACGGCAAGCTCGTGGGAATGATGGGTCGTGCAGCCGGTAAGAGAGCGAAGCGGAGACACCACAACTACGCCGGGCTCGACAAGTCGAAGTATCTTTTCGGCGCCCACCTTCTCGAAACCGGCAAGCCCGTTGTGATCGTCGAGGGTTGCGTAGACGCAATCAGGACCGATCAGGCGCTGCTTGGCGAAGCCTGTGTTGTGGCAGCGCTCGGTGAGGGCTTCTCGACTACGCACGCCAAGACGATCCAGTCAGTGAATCCGCCGTGTGTCTACATCTTCACGGACGGCGACTCAGGCGGTCACATGCTTGGCAGCAAGATGGATTACGCACTTCGGCAGGCCAAGCTGCCCATGAGGCTCATGGAGTGCCCATGGGGTCCCGTAACCGGAGTCGACGAGGACGGAGTAGAGACTCACGAAAAGGTCGATCCGGCCATGTTGCCGCCCGAATACATACAGACTATCTTCCGTCGCGCCCGGCTCATAAAAGACCAGATCCGTTGGTCAGACCCCCCGCCTATCTGGGAGCCGAAGGCTTCCTGAAATTCGAGTAACATCAAGGCGAGCCGCCCAGCGGCTCGTGAGGTAGAAGGTGGCGGAGGATTTCTTGGACGCGGCCGAAGTCACCGTGGAACAGCCCATCTACAAGCTCCGTGGCTACCTGGGCATCCTCAGCGAGCGCATGAAGCCGGAGGTTCGAGCGAACCTCAAGAAGAGGCTCCATATCGTGAGCCCCGGCTGGCGCGACGAGCCCCCTACACACGTCGACGCGCACTACTCCAGCGATGGTTACTTCTGGGTGCCGCGCTTCTTCTACGAGAACGCGATCCGCGACGGGTGTCTGGGTCGTCACCCGATCAATTACCAGTGGGCAGAAGGTCAGCCCGTCGACCTCCCGAATCACATCACTCTCGACCCGCGCCGTGGACAGCCCGCTGCGGTGGACGCCATGGAGCGCTGGCTCAGGGCGCACTCAGGCGGCATGCTCGAAGCGCCCACGGGCATGGGGAAGACAATCACGGCGTATTCGATCGCGCACCGCTTCAAGACCTCGATCGGCGTGCTCGTCTACAACGAGCACATGCTCAAGAACTGGATCGAGACCGCGAAGACAGTCTTCGGTCTGGATGCGAAGGACGTGGGGATCGTCCAGCGCGACGAGTGCGGGCTGGGCAAGCCCGTCACGGTAATGATGGTCCAAAGCCTCCTCGCGAACGATTACCCGGAGGAGCTCTACAGGCAGATCGGCTTCATCATCGCGGACGAGGTTCACCGCTACGGCGCGCCCCAGTGGAACGAGGTCATGCGCCTGTTCCCGGCCCGCTATCGGTTGGGCATGACGGCTGAGGCAAAGCGGCCGGACAATCTGGGCAAGCTGTTCTTCTGGCATTTCGGTTCGATCGGGCACCGGGCTGAGATGCAGACGCCCAAGCCTGCTGTCACGATGCTGTTCTACAAGAAGCACTACCCCGCACCGACCTACTGCGATTGGGATGGTCGACTGAACGATGGCGAGGGTGGCTGGATCCCGAACCCGGTCCGTTTCCACAAGCTCCTCTCCAACGACAAGGGGCGCAACATGCTCATTGTCGAGGAGCTCTGCTTGGCGCGTGCCGCTGGGCGTCGCATCCTGATCTTCTCGCATTTCAAGAAGCACCTCGCGACTCTCACGAAGATGTTCGAGCGGGCGTGGACAAAGCGTAAGGGAGCGCCAACGAAAATCACGCTCCTAGTCGGCGGACTCAAGGGCGCGAAGCTCGACGACGCCATGTCGGGCGAGATGATCTTCACGACCTACTCGTTCTCGCGTGAAGCCCTCAACCTGCCGCACATAGATACGCTGCTCTGCGGAACGCCGGCTGGCAATCCGCTCCAGCCGATCGGACGCCTCCGCGACAAGGGCCCTGAGGACCGGAAACCACTCCTTGCCATCGACATCTACGAGGGCGTGCCCTACTCGAAGAGGCGCGCCCGTGCGCGCCGTAACGTGTACGTGCGGCTCAAGCTCAAGCTCGCGCATGCGATCCGTGAGAGGCGGATCCCGGCGGTCAGAAAGAAGAAGAAGGAGCAATCGTGAGAAAAGATGCAGAGCGGTTGCTCCAGAACGAGCGCGCCAAGAAGCGCTACCACGACAATCGCGAAGCGACGGAGCGGCGTCTCGCGAAGAAGCGAGAGCGTTACGCCAAGGACCCGAACTACGCAAAGGCCCTCAAAGACGGCGTGAAGAAACGACGGGCCGCGAAGCCCGCTAGCGACCGCAAGCGGTCGTTCAATCGCGACCGCATCATCGTGGTTGGCGGAAACCCTGTGATTCTCTGGAGTGTCGGCCGGACCGCGAACTACATCGGTATCGCGCCCAAGACGCTCAAAGCCTGGGACAGACAAACACTTATCCCCCGAAACAAGAAAACAGACGATCTTGGAAGGGCCTGGTTCCCCAAGGCTTACGCGATCTTCATCGCGGAACTATTCGCCTCGAAGAATCCGAATGAGCGGTCATCGGAATGGTCGACCCGGGTAAAAGGGGCGTGGGTGGCCCGCCAGGGCGGGCCCGATCCGATTCCAGTTGTGTGTGAGTGAGAGGGACATTCCGATGGCCAAGAAGAAGCCTGAGGCGGACACGACCACGAGTGCGGCGGCTATCGTTCAGTCGATCACGCCTCCGACGCCGACGGCTCAGACCGTGAGTCCGCAGGACGCAATCAACGCCGCGACGAACGATGCGGAGAAGGACATCGAGAAGTCCAACGCGATCCACGTCGCGGAGACGAAACTGCGCGTGCTCAAGACGGTCAAGGTCAACGGAACGGACGAAGATACGTCGGGCACGGACGAGACCATCGACGTACAGACGTTCCTCACGGTGCCTGCGATGGCGACCGTGAACGTGCCCGTGAAGATCAGCCGCGCCTACCAGAGCATCGGTGTCGAGGTCTCCGTCTCCCTTCCGTGCTACAAGGAGGAGATCAAGGAGGGCATCGACATGGCCTACTCGCTCGCCAAGGAGCGGGTCTTCACGGAGATCCCCATCATCCAGAAGGCGCTGAACGCACTCGTCGCGAGCGCCAACGGCCACCAGCCCCCGGTCGCGTGAGAGAGCATGGCTCGTCCGAAGAAGAAAGTCTCGAAGGGCAAAAAGGCAGCTGAGCCGGAGAGCGTCGCCGTCTCAGAGGCCCCCGTATCCGTCGTGGAGCCCGCTACGGTGACGAAACCTCCCGCCGTCGTAGAACCGTCGGCTCCTGAATCATCGGTGGCTGAGCTTCCGAAAGAGGAGGAGTCGGAGCCGGAAGTCGCGGACGAGCTCCCCACGAACGACGAGGGCGTCCAGGAGAACCAGGGCGACGACGACGATTCGCAGCCCGCTGAGGACGGTGAGACCTTCACGTCCTCTGAGCCGGACTCAGTTCCAGCCGCGCCCAAAGCACCCAAGGCGGCCAAGAAGGCTTCCGCCAAGGGCAAGTCCAAGGGGAAGCAGGACGCCGAAGAAGAATTCCTCGCCTTCGTCGGCGGCATGAAGGAGCACTGGAAGGGCTCGCTCGAACTCGGAATCAACCTTTCGACTGATGGAACCCCCACCATGTCGACAGGTAACTTCGGGCTCGATGTGGCCACTTTCGGAGGTCTCCGTCGTGGCCGCCTCTACCGCTTCTGGGGACGCCCCAAGAGCGCGAAGACCGGTTCCGCCCTTAACGTCGTCGAGCAGTTCACGTCGAACCACTGCGCGCGGTGCTTCGGCCACCGGCTCCTCTGCAAGTGCCCGGGGGAGTTCCGCTACGCCAAGGCCCTCTACGTCGACGTGGAGGGTCGCGTCTCCGACAACCGTCCGTGGGCGGAAAAGCACGGGATCAGCATGGACCGTCTGGTCTTCGTCTCGCCCAAAGGCGGCGAGCAGGTCGTGGACGTGGCTGACGCCGTTCTCCGCTCGAACGTCGGGATTGGCCTCATCATCGTCGACTCGCTTGCGCAGATGACGGCGCAAGCTGAGGTTCTCAAGGCCGCTGAGAAGGGCATGACGATCGGCCGTGGCGCGCAGCTGATCAACTCCGCCCTTCGCAAGTGGGTCTGCTCGATCGTCTCGAAGGACATCGCGTCGCCCACGAAGCCGACTGTCATCCTCATCAACCAGATCCGCAACAAGACGGACGGTCGCGGCCCACCGGACGTGATGCCCGGCGGTATGGGGCAGGGCTACGCATCTGCGTGCGACATCAAGTTCACGCAGCGCGCAGCGCACTACCTCAAGAAGAACGCCAAGGGCGGCTACGACGACAAGGTGGTCGAGTTCGGCGACACGGGCTTCCGTCCGGGCAAGGACGACGCTCCGAACTACTTCGAGATCGACTACAAGGTCACGGAGTCGGGCATCTGCCCGCCCAAGCGGTGGGGTTCGTTCAACTACTGGCTCCGCGCCGGCCACGGTCGCCGCGTCGGTGACGTGGACAATCTCGCGAAGGTCTGGGAGTACGCGAAGGCTTACAAATTCATGGAGGCCACGAAGAAGGGCTGGAAGATCGACGCTCTCGAAGCGAAGACCCAGCGCGAGCTCCAAGAGTCCTTCGTCGCGACCCCGGACGTGCAGGATCGCGTCTGGAATGCACTCGTGAACAAGCTCACGGACCCCGACGCGCTGTGAGATTCAAGAAGAAGCCGGTGATCGTGGACGCGGAGCCCGTCGCTGAGCTCATCGACGCCGCGTTCAAGCACTGGAAGGAGCTCCCCACCTGGGTCTCAGAGGCACAACAGGTGGGGAAGCTCGTGTTCGCGGCCGACGCGATCCATGTGCAGACGCTCGAAGGGACCATGCGGGCTGAGCCCAGCGACTGGCTGATTCGCGGGACCAGGGGCGAGCTCTATCCCTGTAAGCCGGGCCCGTTCGCGGACACTTTCGAGCGCACGGAGTAACGAACCCCTTCGTACGAGCGTGACTTTTCCACAAGATCGTCGGAAGCCACGGCCGGTAGAACGTCTACATGAGAGTAGAGTTCGACCACTACCGGCTCGCCCACGAGTCGCTCCAGAAGGCCAATCCGACCTCTGAGACGCACGCGCTGTTCGCATTGGGTCAGGCGCTCGGCGCGATCGTAACCGGAACCACGAAGCCCCTGGCCTTCTACGAGGCCATTCGGATCGGCTTCCTTTCCCGCATGGAAGTCGGTCAGACAGTAGATCGGCAGGTAGTGGCGTCCTATCGGCAGATGATGGAGGAGTACCGCTGGCTGCGGCTCCACCAGCCGCGCTACCGGATTTACCCCAACATGGTCGCGGCCCTGGCGCGCATCTCCATCGAGATCGACGCCAAGCACCTTCGCATGCCGTTCCCAGCGCTCACGATCGACATGCCGCACAACTACCTCCGGGAGAACGACCAGTCGCCCTACTTGAGGGGCATGCTCGTTCACTGTCGATGGGCCGACGATCCGAAGCCCGACCAGTTCAACTACGGGGTCAACTTCACCACCACGGACACGGGAACCGATGTAGTCCAGGATGGCCCAGGCCCCAACACGATGGCGAACATAATGATCGTCGACCTCGACTTCGGAGACGAGGTGATCGCGAGCCCGATCACCGGGGCCCCGGAGGAGCACGCCTGCAAGCCCTTCGCGATCTTTGAACTCACCGAAGGTAAGACGATCTCGCAGTGTTTCGACGACATGCCGCCTCAAAGCAACACGATTGGCGGCTACATGCCCTCCTCAGAGTTTCAGAAGGCGTGTCTCCGAATCGCGGTCGGTGCCATCTTCCTCGCGATCAATCACAACGAGTTCGTCGAGCGAGAGCTTCCGTCCGGCTTCGCGGAGAAGCTCGAACGCGCAAGGGGCTCGAACAACAAGAAGCTGCTGGAGAAGACGCAGAGCCAGATCCAAGCTGCCGGACTTGCGCGGACCTACCGGGTGGGCCGCGAGATCGTGATTCCACAACAGCACGAACCCGGCGATTCGTCCAAGGCAAGCGACTCGACGGGGCGTTCGCTGCATTGGGCTCACGTCAGGAGCGGACACATGGCGTGGCAGCCATTCGGCCCGCGCGATAACCCGCAATACAAGCTGATCTTCCGTCCGTTCACTGTCGTTCGCGCCGACCTCCCCTTCGCCCCGACGCCGCCCCGAGCCATCAAGTAGGAGAGCCATGCTCACGGTCAACCAGTCGAACTACGACTTCATCAGCGCGTGGGAAGCCAGCATCCTGGCCAGGCTCGTCGGCGACGAATTGAGGGTGCTGGTTCAGGAGTCTGTGGACGACTACGAGCTTGGTGACGAACCGCTTCCGCAGCTGCGGAATTTGATCGAAGGGGCGAGCTCGAACGAAGCGATCGGTAGTATCGAGATCCACGGCACATCGCTTGGCGGAGAGACCGACGAACTCATCTTCAAGACGTTCCGCGATTCAGCGGTGGTGCGCGTCCGACTGACCAACAACGCGATCCACTTCGACGTGTGGGGCTCCTATCCCGAAGCGGCGGAGAAGCTTGCCAAAGCACTGGCCGGCCTCGTGCCTCAGGTCGAGGCTAAGGAGGTCGGTCGGCCGAAGCGCATCCCCGTCGGGTTCTGGACTGTCGGGAATCTGGGGCCCACGTGCAGCATCCGCCCGATCGACGTTCCCGATCTCGACGCAATCATCGACAACTACCCCAAGAAAGTCCGGGCGAGTCTACACGCGCTTCGCGAGCTCAAGGCCCCCGACCAGAAGGGCAAGATCATCGTCTGGCACGGGCCGCCGGGCTGTATGGCCGGTGACACCGAACTCTTCTACAGGCGCGGCAAGCGCAACTCAGGGCGCAAGATCACACTCAGGAGTCTGTTCAACAAGTTCAACGGCGTCAAAATCGCCAGCCCAGGCCGTGGCAGAGCGTGGCAAGGGAGTAAGATTCCCACAAAACTTCATTCGGTTTTCCCGGATGGTACGGCACGTTACAACCGAATCGTGAAAGTCTGGGAGTCCGGCGTCAAGTCGCTCATTCGTGTTATGTTCAGTGATGGACGCAACCTCCGATTGACGACCGAACATCCGGTCATGGTGCCCGGGGGCAAATTCGTCCAAGCCGGGAAATTGGCCGTTGGCGCCACCGTAGTCTCCATTGGCTCCATGAAACCCCAAGCCCATGGTGGAAGAGACCTGGCCGCGCGACCGCATCGCATCGTCGTCAACCTCAAGTACCATCCCGGTGGCGCAATAAAGATAGTCCGCCCAAAAAACTCGCGCGTCACGAACGATCGAGAATACGTCTACAAGCGCGTACCACGCGCACGGCTTGTTGTCGAAGCAGGAATGAACGGGCTCCCCTACGATGATTACATAACGATCCTCAAGACCGACCCCAAGCACTCAGCCAAGCTCAAGTTTCTCGATGCGGGCGACGAGGTTCACCACAAGGATGAGAACACTCTCAACGACTCACCCTCAAACCTAGAAGTGCTTACTAAAAAGGAGCACGCGCGCCAGCATTGTCAGATCGGAAACCTTGCGCCCGACTATACCCGCGAGGTCCAAGTCGTGGGCATCGAGAGTGATGCTCGCGAGATGACTTACGACATCGAGATGGAGTCACCGGCTAACAATTTCGCCGCTAACGGCATTTTCGTCCACAACACCGGAAAAACGACCGCGATCCGCGCACTCGCCAAGGAGTGGGCGCTCGACCTGGGTGCAACAGTTGAAGTCGTTCTCGACCCTGAGAGAGTGTTCGGCCAGGCGACCTGCATGACGGAGATCCTCGTGGACAAGGACGGTCCGAAGGAGCTCCACAACGCCATGCGCCGTCGGATGCCGAAGCCGACAGCGGTTGACGACGATGAGGATGAGGATACAGATGAGGCCGCGCCTCTCCGACTCATCGTCCTCGAAGACGCTGGGCAGTTCTTCAAGAGGGGCGCGACCGACACACCCGGCTTCTCGCGGTTTCTGAACATGGCCGATGGGATCGTCGGACAAGGGCTTCGGTGCGTGTTCCTGCTCACCGCGAATGAACACGTCGCCCAGCTGGAGCCGGCGATCATCCGGCCCGGCCGCTGTATCGGAGTCACGGAATTTCCGCAGTTCTCAGTCGCGGAGACGCGGACGTGGTTCAAGAGTCGTGGGCTCAATGCGCCGAAACTCCCGGATCGCTCACTCGCCGGCTGCTTCGCGGCGCTGGAGACGCAGCCACCCGTCGAGGCGACGCTCAGCGGGTAGAACGCATCCGGTATACAAGGGGGATTCGATCGAGAATCCGACTGGCCCGCTGTGGGATCTCATCCGCGAGATCCGACTCACGTGCGAGTACCGCTACGTCGAGCGGAAGATCCGCCGTAAGGAGACTTATCGCCAGAACTGGCTCGATGCCCGGGATTACGGGGACTATAGCGCGAAGGACGAATCGCGGGTCGGCGAGCACCCAAAGACTCAGGTGCTATGGCCGACGGATTCATCATCGACAACCTGCTCAAAGACGCGGACCAGGCCGTCATCGACGGAAACGCGGCGCTGCCTGGGAAGGTCCGCGACAGGATCGCCAACCAGAGGCTCGTGGAACGAGAGCAGCTTCTCTTCGACGCGCTGCCGAAGTACAGCGAGCTCAAGAACGAGCTCAACAAGCTCAGCAAGAAGTCCGACGCAGACGTGTCGACACGCGGCCCGGACGGAAAGTTCATCATCACGCCTGGCTGGAAGCCGGAGACGGTGAAGAAGATCCAGGAAGCTGAGAAACGGCTCAACGAGTTCAAGCAGGCGTATCTCTGGGCCGTCGAGGGGCGTTCTCGCAATGAGAACGGCAAGTGGATCGACGATCCGGCCAAGCTGCCGGAAGATCAGCGTGCGAAGCTCAAGAAGGTCCCGGACTACGAGCCGCTCAAAAAGGCGATGAAGGGCGGCGGTTCGGGTGGCGGGTCGGCTCCGGCCGCTGAGGAGGCGGAAGCCGCTGCTGAGTAAGACTCAGGGTAGCTCCTTGGAGACGCCGGTCCGTTGTGCGATGGGTTCGAGTCCCATCGGGGCTGTAGAATGGGCGGATGCAGAGCGCATCCGCCAAGCTGCTGACTGCCGGTTACATCTACGCGCCATACATCCCGCTTTATGTGACGCCTACCAACCTCGTTCAGAAGTTCGTGAGGTTCGTGAACCCATGGAAGGTGGGCGACATCGTGTTCGTGACGGAAGGGCGGCCCTTCTGCGGGAAGATCACAAGTATCTCGAAGCACGATCTTTGTGAGATTCAGACACACCCGCGCTCTGATGAGCGGTATCACCTGAACGCCCAGACCCTTCGTCGAGCCTCGCTCCTCGAAGTCTTGGCGTGGGATTCTCAGTGAGCCAGCTTCCTGCCTGGGTCTACGAATCGGACCCCGAGCGCCGTCGGCTTCTCTGCATGGCGCTCGTCATGCGGCGCGTGCCCCGTGATCGGATCGCCATGACGATGCAGAAACTCATGGACCTGATCGAAGATGACTGCGCCCTCATCAATAAGACGCACCGCGAATTCAACTTCATCCTGTTCGCGGGCACGTCGCTCTACCAGCTGATCGACCAGATAGTCGTGGCCGGAATCTTGTTCTCAGCCACCAAGAAGGCCACTAAACGCGAGGTCACGATGAGCTTCGCGGACCTCAAGCTGGAGCGCGAGCTCAAGACCAAGGAGTTCATGGCATCTCTGCCGCCAGAGGTAAGAACCCTTGCGGACGAGCTCCCCATGTCGGCGACGGGGCTGCTTGAGCGGATCGCGGAACAGGCGTAGAGTGGTGGTGGAGAGGCTCCAGGTGCTCAAGGCCGGCGACTTCGTGGTGGCTCGTGAGTCGTTTCGCGTCAGTGGAACGATCGAGGAGGTCTTCCGTGAGGAGTGGACTCCGCAGCCCTCGTCAGGAAGCCGTCTTCTGACGAAGCACCCGCCGACCCTCCCCGGAGCCGGCCGCGTCATCTGTGCCGTCAGGCTGCGCCGGTCCGTAAACGTTCTCGAAGGCTTCGACTCCCTGCCCAGCGGCTTCACGCCCGTCCTCGAAGAAGATGATCCGAACACGGATCTCGTCTACGGGCCCATCGAGAAGCTGGAGACGCTCCCCGACTTCGCAGGGTAGAACCTCCGATGCCAGTGACGGACGAGACGCCCCGCCGCAAGCGGAAGAAGGGGCAGCCGCCTCTGCCCACGTTCTGTCCCAAGAAATTCGGCGATCACTACCTCGACTGGATCATTGCCGGTGCTGAGAGCGGTCACGGCGCGCGTACGATGCACATGGATTGGGTCCGCTCGATCCGCGATCAGTGCGTGCAGACGGGCGTCGACTTCTTCCTCAAGCAGTTCGTCGCGGACGGCGGGATGGAAAAGTACGAGACACCGGAGCTCGACGGCCGCAAGTGGACGGACATTCCAGCGTCGCCCATGAAGGCGTCGAGCTAGAATGCCGACGCCCATGCACGTCTTCGCAGACATCGCTTCGCGCTTCGGCGTGGACTCCCAGAATGCGGAGTCCGTGGACGCATTCTATGAGCGCGTCGTCCCGGCCATGAGTGCGCCGGAGCGCGAGGCGATTCTCACAGAGCTTCTCGCCCGCGAGAGCGAGCCGGCACGAATAGCCCCTGGCGAATCCAAATAGCCAGGGGCCCTTAGCTCAGTGGTTAGAGCGGCATCCTTATAAGGTGCGCGTCGGGGGTTCGATTCCCTCAGGGCCTATCGAATGAGCGATCCCCAATCCGACGCCGACAAACCTCGCGTCGTTGGCGGACACAAAGGGTTCTCCCCTGAGATCCTCGCTGAGGTAATTGGGAAGCTGCCACCTGAAATTCAGAAGATATTCGAGGGGATCACATTCGACATCAGAGTCGACCTCGACTCCCTACTGGAAAAGCCCTACCGGCCGGTATCGCTCCTCGAACAACTTGCGCTTGCGTCGTGTTCGATGGAAGACGCGGCCTACGCGATCGTCCTCCTCACCGACGACGCCGAACAGGGTCTTTTTCGCAGTTTGGAGCGGAGGGGACAAGAGCAGATGCTCCGGTGGGTGTTGAAAGGCTTCTTCCCCTCAGGCGAGCTTCCTGAGGGCCTTTGGTCCGTCCTGGAGCTTTACCTTCGACCGGAGCCCAGCGCGAGCGCAGACATGGCCGCAACCTCTGGACCTCCCGAAGCGGGCGTCCAACCCGGCCCGTAGAAATGTTGTGGTCGATCTTGGTTCGCCGGATATGAATCAGCGGGGGATTCGTTCGCTCCCTCACCAAGGGAAGGAGTGACGCATGGCCAAGGTCAAGACGCTCCCCATGCCGGGCTTTGTGAACCTCAAGAATGCCGCCGATTGGGGGTTCACCCCCAACAACATGGACCTGTTCGGCAAGGCGGAGGAGTGGCGCAAGCAGCACGGGATCAAGCCCTGCGGCTCCGACAAGGTGAAGATCGGCGTCCTCCTGATCGACGCGCAGAACGACTTCTGCCTCCCGCCCGACGCCAACGGGAGGGGCGGCACCCTCTACGTCGGTGGCCACGCCGACCCCAAGGCGACGAGCAACAACGGCGCGATCGAAGACAACAAGCGCGTCACGAACTTCCTCTACGCGAACGCGGGGCACATCACGACGATCACCCCGACCCTCGACACGCACTTTCCCTTCCAGATTTTCTTCCCCTCCTTCTGGAAGGACCAGAACGGCCAGCCGCCCGCTCCGTTCACCGCAATCACGACCGAAGACATCCGCAGGGGCAAGTTCACGGTCAACCCGGCCGTCGCCCACTTCGTCTGCAAGGGCAACCTCACCTGGCTCCAGAACTACGTGAAGCACTACACGGAGTCCCTGGAGAAGGCAGGCAAGTACACCCTCATCATCTGGCCGTTCCACTGCCTCCTGGGCACGCCTGGTCACGCGCTCAACGGCCTGATCGCGGAAGCCACCTTGTTCCACAGCTTCCTTCGGCTTTCGCCGGGCATGAAGGAAGTGAAGGGCGGCAACTTCCTCACGGAGAACTACTCCGTCCTCTCGCCGGAGGTCGTTCTCGACCAGGACAACCGGGCGTTCGGCGCGCAGAAGAACGTCGAGTTCATCAAGACGCTCCTGGAGAACGACCACGTGATCATCACGGGCCAGGCGGCCTCTCACTGCGTGGCGAGCTCCATCGGCGACCTCCTCGACGCGATCAACGCCAAGGACCCCGACCTCGCGAAGAAAGTCACGATCCTCACGGACGGCACGTCGGCCGTCACGGTCCCGGACGGCAAGGGCGGCTACTTCGCGGACTACACGCCGCAGGCGGAGGCCGCCTTCAAGCGGTTCGCGGACGCCGGCATGACGCTCGCCAAGACGACCGACCCGATCGAGAGCTACGTCAAGGGGCTCTGAGGGGAGCGCGCATGGTCCTCCAGCGGAAGCTCGTAGGCGTCGTCGAGGAAGGCAAGGAGGAGCTCGTGTCGTTCGACGAGCACCTCCTTCCGCTGCCGCAGGGCACCGAAGACGCGCCGATTCAGCTGCGCGTCGGTCTCGACGACAAGGGGCCGTATCTGACCGGCGCCAAGGTCAAAGAGGGTGAAATCCTCTTCATCAACCAGCGCCACAAGAACGGATCTGAGATCCGCGTGTCCCACGAGTTCTTCAAGGAAGGCCGCTTCCCCATCGACTTCCAGAAGTACGAATGCGCGCTGCACGTCCTCAACGCGAAGCCGTCCGCGTTCATTGAGCTCGTCGACATGTACGACAAAGAGAACCGTTGCTCGAAACGTAGTCAATCATGACCACGCCGATTCCTGCTTC
>JRHI01001618.1_pt1 | contig 18142 bp, 15 predicted proteins | sample 215371 | NCBI WGS metagenome assembly JRHI01 (sample SAMN02929681, study PRJNA255918) | sediment metagenome | biome: cave system; feature: Ice Cave; material: Sediment; isolation source: sediment from deep within a dark volcanic ice cave with no known source of... ...
GGCTTACGATTGTACGTAATCAGGAAAAGGAATGCGCCAGGCGTGATCTGTGCCTTGTTGCCGACCAACGTGACGACGCACATGCTGGTCAACCGCGAAAAGCCGCCCTTCGACAACCCGGAATTGCGGCGCGCGATGTTGCTGAGCCTCGATCGTCTGGCGTTCATCGACATTTTGAGCCTGGGCAAGGCCAACCTCGCGGTGAACATGATGCCGCCACCCGAAGGCAACTGGGGTATGCCGATCGAGGAGCTGAAAAAGCTGCCGAGCTACGGCGACCCTGTCGCCCAGCGGGAAGAGGCGCGCAAGATCATGGAGAAGCTGGGTTATGGCCCCAGCAACAGGCTCAAGGTCAAGGTCGCGACCCGCGACTTCAATACCTTCCGCGATCCGGCCGTGATCCTCGTCGACCAGCTCAACAAGATCCACTTCGACGCCGAGCTCGACGTCGTCGAATCTTCGCTCTGGTACAATCGCCTTTTCAAGAAGGACTATGCGGTCGCGCTCAATCTCGCCGGTGCCGGCATCGACGATCCTGACGGCGTCCTGAAGATGGGCTTCGCGTGCAAGTCGGAAGCGAACTTCTCCAGATACTGCAACCCCGAGATCGACAGGTTGCTGGACGAGCAGTCGCAGAAGCCTGATCCGGCGAAGCGAAAGGCGATCGTGTGGAAGATCGAGCGCATCCTTGTGGAGGACGTCGCTCGGCCGATCATTTTCCACGGCAAGCAGGCGACCTGCTGGCATCCCCACTTCAAGGGCCACGTCCAGCACGAGAACTCGATCTACAACAACTGGCGGTTCGATAACGTCTGGCTCGACAAGTAGCCTCTCAGATCCACCAGCACTGCAAGCTCTCACCGCCTAGAGAACCGTCACCGTGCGTTCGCCGCTCAGCGCAAACAGCACGCGCGCAACCTTGCCGGCATCGTCCACCACCATGACGTTCATCGGCAGTCCGAACTGAACCTCCACGTACTGACAGACCAGCTCAGTCTTCAGCTGCCCATCGTCGCGTGTAAACCGCACGCCGAACATGGAGCCATCGTCTGCAACCCCCACCATGGACAGCGGCGGCACAAAGCCCCGCCCATCGACCAATTCCGTGACCACCTCTGCGAACAACTCGCGCCGCAATCCCATCGGCATTAGCAAGCTCCTTCGGTACGACCCGCGCAATTCCTTACCATCACCGCTGCTCAAGGTGCTGGCTTTAAGGCGTTCGATGGCCAGCCCGGCTTGAGCAATAGGTACCCATCCGCAAAGCGCCACGGACGTAGGGAGTACCGGTGGCCGCACCGGTTGAATTATGCATAGTCGCCATCGGTTCATCGACTGCCGAGCTGAGCTCCGACAGCGGTCGAGGGATGACCGGACCATACGGCGACATCGCCTCAGGGAGCCCGCGTCTCTGGCACGCCGGCCCGGCTTTCGAGCAGCGAGGCGACCAGGGCCGGCGCGTCCATGCGCTTCGTCAGCTCGTCGTGCACATTGCACAGCGTGACCTTGAGGTAGCCGTGGATGGTGTGAAACTCGCTTCGACGCAGCTTTTCGTTGATCGGCATCAGGTCGAAGTAGGCTTTCACGAACGGATCGGCGATCTCGAAGGCGCGCTTGGGCGGATGCAGGCCGATGAGCTGCAGCCGGCGTCCCAACTTGGTGCGAGCCTCCCTCCACTGGTGCTCGCCCAAAGCCGCCGGCACCGGATAGCGATCGAAGACGGAGAGGACGAGCGCGCGTAGTGCGTCTAGTTGCCGGCTGCGATCGTCGCCGGCAAACGGGTGCAGCACGCCCTCGACGAGCTCCGCGACCATGGCAAGCCCGATTGGGTAGGCGCCCCAGCGCGATCGGTCGACGGCGTCCGCGAACGGCTGCTCCTTGAACAACACCTTGGCGTAGTGTCCGGCGCGGGCACGGGCGTATTCATAGATGCCTTTCTGAACCACGAAGGCGGACTGCTGATCGATGAAATCCGCCAGCGCCTTGGCGTCGTCGACAGGCGGCGGGCGCCGGAAGATGCTGTTGGAAATGGCCTTCAGCTCGTTGCCTATTATTCGAAGTGTGTGCACGGCCGCGTTCTTCCCGCTGGATCTTGGACGAAAGTATTATGAAAGTCCCTGCCCGTACAATGTTAGCCTTTAGGAGCGACTCGTGGTCCGGCGCAAGACCGGACGCAGAAGCGGCACCCGGGGGGATGTCGCATCTATCCTCCCTCTTCCGGCCGTAGCCGGATACGTGGAACCTCACAGGGAGGAAAGTAGACCCATGCAGCAATCCAATGAAGAGGTCCACTGGAAGAGGACGACCAACCTCATGTTGGCGCATCTCTTCATCTGGTTCTTCTTCGGCTACATCATCCACATGTTCGTGAATGTCCTGAACCAGTTCACCGTCCCGATCCTCAAATTTCCGCTCGGCTTCTACATGGCGGCGCAGGGCTCGCTGGTCGTGTTCGTGGTCATGCTGTTCGTATTTGCCTGGCAGCAGGACAGAATTGATCGCCAACACGGCGTTGCCGAAGACGACTGAGGGAGGACAATATCATGGCTACGCAGAGCGCCTCTGAGAAAGCCGTATTCGTCCGCAGTCTCGGACGGTTGTACGGCTTGTATACTGGCGGATTCCTGGCCTTCATCGTCCTGCTCGCGATCATGGAGCAGGTCGGGGTCCCCAACCGGGTCCTCGGCTATTTCTTCGTGTTCTTCACCCTCGCCGTCTACGGGGTGATCGGCGTGGCGATGCGCACGGCGCAAGTCTCCGAATACTACGTCGCCGGACGTGTCGTGCCCGCTCTCTACAACGGCATGGCGACTGGGGCCGACTGGATGTCGGCGGCCTCCTTCGTCGGCATGGCAGGCTCGCTGTTCCTGCTCGGCTATGACGGCCTTGCCTGGGTGCTGGGCTGGACCGGCGGCTTCGTGCTGGTGTCGATCCTGGTCGGACCGTACCTGCGCAAGTTCGGCGCCTATACGGTGCCCGACTTCATGGCCTTCCGCTACGGCGGTAACTTCGCGCGCTTCCTGGCGGTTATCGTGCTGGTGTGCTGCTCCTTCACATACGTGACGGCGCAGATCTATGGCACCGGCCTCATCGCCTCGCGCTTCCTCGGCATGCAGTTCGAGTACGCAGTGTTCGCCGGACTCGTGGGCATCCTGCTGTGCGCCATGCTCGGCGGCATGAAGGCGGTGACCTGGACGCAGATCGCCCAGTACATCGTGCTGATCGTCGCCTACCTCACGCCGATCGTGATCCTGTCCACCAAACGCTACGGGATCCCGCTCCCGGAGTTCACCTACGGGCAGGCGATCATGGAGATCACGGCGCGCGAGCAGCAATTGGTCAAGGACGGGCTGGCAACGTTGTGCACGGCCGCGAATTGCGGACCGACCACGCTCAAGCCGCACATCCAGCCGTTCATGAACTATACGCCGCTGAACTACTTCGGCATCATCTTCTGCATGATGGTCGGCACCGCGTCGCTGCCGCACATCCTGATGCGCTACTTCACCACGCCGTCCGTGCGTGAGGCGCGCGTGTCGGTGGGCTGGTCGCTGCTGTTCATCTTCCTGTTGTACTTCTCGGCGCCGGCCTACGCGGCGTTCTCGAAGCTGGAGGTCTACACCAACATTATCGGCAGCAACGTCACCAGTCTCAAGCCGTGGCTGTTCACCTGGGGTGAACTCGGGTTGATTCAGATCTGTGGCAAGAATGCCGTCAACCTCGATGCGGCGGTCGCCGCTTGCAAGGCGATTGCGGGTCATGCCGGTGTACTGCGCTTCCAGGACTTTGTGATCAATACGGACGTGATCGTGCTCTCCACGCCGGAGATTGCGGGGCTTCCGTACGTGATCTCTGGCCTGGTTGCTGCCGGTGGTCTTGCTGCCGCGCTCTCCACCGCCGACGGCCTCCTGCTGGCGATCGCCAACGCCCTGTCCCACGACATCTACTACAAGATGCTCGACCCGAACGCGCCGGCCATCCGTCGGCTCACCGTGGCCCGAGTGCTCTTGTTCTTCGTGGCCGTGGCGTCGGCTGCGCTCGCAGCGACGCGACCGTCGGACATCCTGGCCATGGTGGGGTGGGCGTTCTCGCTCGCAATGGCGGGGAACTTCCCGGCGATCGTGCTCGGGATCTGGTGGAAGCGCACGACCACGACGGCTGCGATCTTGGGAATGATGGCTGGATGGGGCATCTGTCTGTTCTACCTCGTTACCTCAAGGTACTTCCCGCAGATGGGCGTGACCTATTTCGGCATGACGTCACTCCTGAACCCGGAAACGAGCCAGCCGCTCGTCGACGTCGCCAAGATCATGGCCGATCCGAAATGGGCGGACCAATGGCCCGCGCTTGCAACGAACCCATTGGCCAACAAGGTCGGCTGGTTCGATCTCAACAACATCAACTGCGGGTTGTTGGGCATGCCGCTCGGCTTCCTGGTGATGATCGTGGTAAGCCTGATGGGCAAGCCACCGCCGATGGAGATGCAGGCTCTCCTCGACGAGATCCGCAAGCCACGCGGCAGGACGGTGCTCGAAGAAAAGACGAGCTGACCGAGCTTGGGTCTACCGAACTCGAGCGGGGTCCTTCGGGGCCCCGCTTCTCTTGGGGGCATCCTCCTTGCCGCGCGCGCCGGGTGTCGCCATAGTGTGCGGCTGCTGGAGTTGGCCGTGAGCGCTTCGTCGCCGTTGCTCGCCTATTGGTATTATCATCTGCCGAACTTCGTTCTGGCGGCGCTGATGTACACGCTGCTCGGCCGCGTCCTGCTCTCCCTGTTCCTCGACCCGGACTCCTCGAATTACATCTGGCGGTTCTTTTGCCGCGTCACCGATCCGTTCGTCGGCGCCGTCGCATTCGTGACACCGAAAGCGGCAGCGCCGGTGGTGGTGTGGCTGTTCGGCTTCGTGTGGCTGTTCTGGCTGCGCGTGCTTCTGCTCTATGTCTTCGCACTGGCGGGCGCGACCCCGCGTGTGAGCTGAGCACGCCATGGACCGCAATCTCTACTACATCGGCATCGCCTTCTTCGGGATGATCAACGGCATCTTCAATCCGCTCATGGCGTTGGCCTATGTCTTCAGCAAGGTCCTGATGAATGTCCCGCTGTTCGGCAGCGAGAGCCTCTTCTTCTACTTTGCCGCGATGATGCTATCGACCGCCACGATCATCCTCGGCGGCATTCCAGCCGCGATCTACGAGCGCTTCGTGGGCGCCAAGGACGATTCGACCGAAGCCTCGCTGTGGATTTGGCTGGCCGGTACTGCAATCCTGACGATCCCGGCCATCGGCAATTTCTTCAAGATGGGCCTGTGACGGGCGTGCGTGCACACGATTGTGAATGCATTTTCGCTCGAGATGGCCACAGAATTGCTTAGGCAGTTTTGAAAAAGAGTGCCTGCAGATCGATCAACGGACGGGGATTTTCGCCGTGGAAGACATGCGCCGAATCGCGTTCGAGACCGTGCTACGTGCGTGTGGCTTCGGTTCGCTCGCGATCTTCTGCGTGATGATCGGCCTCTCCTTCGAGCCGCGCATCGCCTTTCAGACAGGCGGGGTTCTGACCCTGGTGATGGCCGGCATCCTGATTTTCAAGGCCCAGGAAGCCCTCACCAAGAACCACCGCAAGACCGAGATGTGGCTCTATCTGCCCAAGGAGTTGCGTCCGCCCGAGGCTTCCGCCCAGCAGACCACCTCCGTCATCATGCGCGAGACTTATCTCACCTTCGCACTGTGGACCTCGGCGATCGCCATCGGAATGTGGCTGCTGGCCTTCATCTTTTCGCTGTTCGGCATCTGAGCGCCCGCCCGGCTCCAACCATCGCTCGCGCCTCCGCCGCCCTCGCACATTGTCTATAGTCAATGCCATCGGTTGCAGGCCAAGCACGTATGGCCGCGAGGTGGAATATGGAAACGCTGGCCTATTCGAGCCCCCTGATCGCGCTCGACGCCGTCGTCCTGGACACCGAGACGACAGGCCTCGATGCTCGCAAGGCGCGAATTGTGCAGATCGGGGCAGTGCGGCTCGGTCAGGGCAAGCTGATCGCTGGCGCGCGATACGACCGCCTCGTCAATCCCGGTGTCAGCATCCCGCAATCCACGACTGCGGTGCACGGAATCACTGATGTGATGGTGGCGGGCGCACCCACCTTTGCTCAAATCGCCGCTGAGCTCGAGGCCTTTGTCGGGAAATCCATGCTGATCGGCCACACGGTCTCCTACGATATCGGCGTGCTGCAACGGGAATACCAAAGAGCAGGCCGCCGGTGGCCAGGCTTTCGAGCGCTCGACGTGCGCATGCTGGCTGCGCTCGCTGCTCCAACGCTGGCCGACCACGGACTGGACCGACTCTGCGAGTGGCTCGGGATCGAGAACGCGCGGCGGCACAGCGCAATCGGCGATGCCGAGGCGACGGCGAGAGTGTTCCTCGATCTTCTGCCCCTGTTGAGGCAAAGAAATATTCGGACTTTGGCGGAGGCCGAGAAGGCGAGCCGGGAGCAGGCAGAAAATGACGCGCGCGGAAGCGGCGGGTTCTCGCCAACGGCGATAGCAGGCGTCGAGAGCGAGACGCGTCCGCTGGACCGCATCGACAGCTTTCCCTATCGCCACCGGGTTCGCGACGTCATGAGTGCGCCTGCAGTTTGTGTGCCTGGGGCGACGACCGCCGCCGAAGCCATGGCCATCCTGATAGACCGGCGCATCAGCAGCGTATTGGTGGACCTTCCATCCGGTGAAACGGGCATCGTGACGGAACGCGATATATTGCGCGCGATCAGCAGTGGGGCGGAGGGGGCGCTAGTCGCATCGCTCGAGACGATCGCCAGCAAGCCGCTGCAGACCGTGGCCGAGGATGCATTCGTCTATCGCGCGATCGGCCGGATAGAGCGGTTCGGCTTCCGACATCTGGGCGTGCGAGACGCCGGCGGTGCCGTCGTCGGGGTGGTCACCACGCGCAATCTGCTGCGGCACCGGGCGACGACCGCCATCGCTCTCGGTGACGAAATCGACGATGCGAAGGATGCAGCCGCACTCGCGACCGCCTGGGCAAAGCTGCCGATGGTCGTTCGCAGCCTAATGGATGAGGCCGTTGATCCGCGCGACATAAGCGCTGTCATCAGCTCCGAGATCCGGGCGATGACCCGCCGCGCGGCCGAGCTTGCGGAAGGTCAGTTGGCGGCGCAAGGCCACGGCGCGGTGCCGGTTCCCTATGCTGTTCTGGTGCTGGGATCGGCCGGACGCGGCGAGAGCCAGCTGGCTGCGGACCAAGACAACGCGATCGTCTACGCCGTGGGGGAGGAGGGCGGAGCCAATGATCGCTACTTCGAGCGACTTGGCAGCGCGATCAGCCAGATCCTCGATGCGGCTGGTGTTCCCAACTGCAAAGGCGGCGTGATGGCCAGCAATCGGGCCTGGCGCATGAGCGTGGCGGACTGGCGCGCAACCATCGACGGCTGGGTTCGGCGGCAAAAGCCGCAGGATCTGCTCAACGTCGACATTTTCTTCGACGCCGTCGGGGTCCATGGCGACCTCGGCCTAGCCGACGGCATTTGGAATCACGCCTACGACGTCGGGGGCAGCTCGGTCGACTTCATGAAGCTGCTGACGGAGCTCGCGCGCGAGAAAGGTCCAGCATTCACGCTGCTCGGCAACTTTCGCGTCGATCCCAAAGGTCGGATCGACCTGAAGAAGGCCGGCCTCATGCCGATCTTCACCTGCGCGCGCGTGTTGGCGATCAAGCATGACGTGCGCGCCCGCTCGACTGCGGATCGCCTCAATGGGGTGGTGGCGCGCGGAGGCGGCTCACTGGACCTGATCGGCTCGATCATCGGGGCGCAGCGAACGATGCTCGGCATCGTCCTCGGCCAGCAGCTCCTGGACATGGAGGCCGGCGTGCCGCTTTCACCGACCGTCCTGGCGAGCCGACTCGGCAAGGCGGAAAGGGCAGCACTCAAGCAGGCATTGCTCGCGGTGGATGAAGTAATCGGGCTGGTCTCCGAAGGCCGATTTTAGGGGAGACCACGGGCACGCTCAGCGTCCGCGCAATTTGTACCAGGGATGCGGGTTGCCCGGTACCTTCACGCGCAGCGTGTAAACGGACGTGTGTGCGCAGCACAGCAACGTGCGCAGATCGGGCCCGCCGAAAGCGAAATTCACCGCTTGCTCCGGCCAACGGATGATGCCGACGCGCTTGCCGTCGGGCGCAAACACCCAGATGCCGCCCGGCCCCGTGCAATACACGCGGCCGATGCCGTCGACCTTCAAGCCGTCGGGTATGCCTGACTCCGTGCCTTCGTTCATGTCGGCAAAGATGCTGCGACCGATCATGTTGCCCGCGGCATCGAGCTTGATGGCGTGGATGTATTTCGACGAGCGCGTGTTGGCCACATACATCGTGCGCTCGTCCAGCGACAGAGCGAGCCCGTTTGGATATTCGCAAAGGGCGAGCACGCTCAGGCTGCCGTCGGGCGTCACGCGATACACGGCCGCGCCATCCCACAGGTTGTCCTCGCCTGCGGCGCCGGGGATCTCGCGCTCGCGATAGGGGCGGCGCTTGTCCGGGTCGGTAAAGTAGAGGCAGCCGTTGGAATGGCAGATCACGTCGTTGGGGCGGGCGAAACGTCCACCTTTGTACTTGTCGACGAGCGTTTCCACCTTGCCGTCTGCGCCCATACGCGTCACGAGCCGGCCGTCGCCTTCGCACAGGATCAATCGGCCCTGCAGGTCGAAGGTCGTGCCGTTTCCGCCGAGCGTGTTGTCACGTACCACTTGCGGTGGCTTCCCGGGCGTCACGCGGAACAGTTTGTTCTGGCGAATATCGACGAAATACCAATAGCCGTCGGGATGCCACAGGGGACCTTCGGTGAAAATGAAGCCGGTGGCGAGTCGCTCGGCTTCGGTAGTCTCGAGCACTTCGGGCAAATAATTGGCTGCGGCCATGGTGCGCTCCTTGGGCTACGCTATTGCCCGCAGCCTGCGACGGGTGAAGCTGAAAGTCGAGCTTCGTTGGATGGCCACCCAGGGTGGACCTGACGGTCGTCACGGCCGATGAACGCCCACGCTCGGCTTGCTTGCGTTCGCGCTCTTCCGCGCAATGAGAGGTTTGCACTATTCGACCAACACGATACGCTCGCAAGAAGAGAAACGCGCGGAGGACGCCATGAGGTTCGTTGCAGTCGCTGGTGCGGCACTGCTGATGCTTGGAGTGCCGAGCTGGTGCCGGGCCCAGGTCAAAGTCTGTGACAACCCCCGCCAGATGGAGGGCTTCAAGACCTGCGCCAACATCGAGAAGGCGGAGGCGGAAGGTGCGTTCACGCTCTACTCGACCGACCCCGAGCAGGGTCAGGTCAAGCTGTTGGCCTCCTTCAACAAGGTTTTTCCCAAGATCAAGACCAGCTACGTCCGCCTGCAAGCGGGCGCCCTCTACGCCAAGGTCCTGTCGGAGCGGCAGGCCAAGTCCTACCTGGTCGATGTCATCCAAATCTCCGATATGGGCATGATCCGCGACTTCCAGAAGCGCGGCGGCTTCCGGCAGTACATCTCGCCGGAGATGGCCGCCTTCAAACCCGAGTACAAGAGCCAACCAGAGGGATACTGGACCTGGGGGTCGATCATCATGGCTGGCATCGCCTACAACCCCAACAACGTGTCGGCCGCCGAGGCACCGAAGACGTGGGAAGACCTGCTCGATCCGAAATGGGCCGACGCGGTCAACGTCAAGGTTTCGAACTCCGGCCTGCAGCACGGGGTGTGGTACATGCTGAAGCCGATCCTGGGCGACGACTACTTCAAGAAATTCGCCGCCATCAAGCCGCGTGCCTTCGATTCCTACGTCCAGCAGTACGGCCGGCTGGTCGACGGCCAGGACAAGATCATCATGGGCGCGCAGTACTCCGGCTACATCGAGTTCAAGGCCAAGGGCGCGCCGCTCGCCTTCGTCTTCCCGGAGACCGGCGTTCCCACCGTGTCGGAGACCTACGGTATCGTCGCCGATGGTCCTCATCCCAACGCCGCCGAGCTGTTCATGGACTGGTTCCTCTCCCCGATCGGCCAGCAGGCTTTGAGCGACGCCCTGCTGCTGCATTCGCCGCGCCCGGACGTGCCGGCGCCGGCGGGCAGCGTCGCACTCAAGGACATGAAGCTGCTGATCCCGGCCGACTGGGACGCCTTCGAGAAGAGCCGGCCCGAGTTCGCCAAGGAGTGGGATCGCATCGTCGGCGCGCGGCGCTGAGACGGCCCTTGGCATCGGTGTCCGGAGGCGTCTTGCGGCCGCGCTTCAACTGGCAAGCGCTGGTCACGCTCGCGGTCCTGCTGGTCGTGGGCTTTCTCGTGCTGCTGCCGGTGGTGTTCCTCGTCGAGGAATCGCTCAACACCGGCGATCCCATGGCGTTTCCACCCGAGCAGTACGGCATCGCCAACTACATCGCGATGTTCGACGAGGACCTACAGGTGCTCACCAACACGGTGATCATCGCCGTGGCGGCCACCGTGATGGCCATCCTGATCGGCTTCACGCTGGCCTGGATCCTGACACGGACCAACGTGCCTGGCCGCGAGAAGCTCGAACGGCTGATGGAGCTGCCCTACTACATGACGCCGCTGGTCGGCGCGCTCGCCTGGGCGGTGCTGGCCAGCCCCAAGAGCGGCTTCTTCAACCAGATCTGGCACTGGGCGGGCGGACGCGGCGATCTGTTCAACATCTATTCGATGTTCGGCATCGCCTGGATCATGGCGCTGTTCGAGGGCACGGTCGCCTTCGTCATGATCTCCGCCTCGATGAAGTCGATGGACCCGGCGCTCGAGGAATCTGCGCGCGTCATCGGTGCCTCCAAGCTGCGCACGGCGCTCACCGTCACCTTGCCGCTGGTGATGCCGGGCGTGCTCGGCGCCACGCTGTTCGTGTTCGCGGAGATGCTGGGCTCGTTCGCCGCCGCCCTGGTGATCGGCATTCCCGCCCGTGTCTACGTCATCACCACGGCGATCTGGGATTCGGCTCTCAGCTACCCGCCCGCCTACGGCCGCGCGTCGGCCATGGGGCTGGCGCTGTTCGTCGTCATGTTCGTCATGTTGACTTTCTATCGCTGGATCGTGGGCCGCGGGAGCTTCGCCACTATCACCGGCAAGGCGTACCGGCCGCGCCCCATGGATATGGGCCGCCTGGCCTGGCTGCTGTTCGGCGTCTGTGCGCTTTACGTTTTCCTCGCCGTGGTGCTGCCGATCGCGGCGCTGATCCTGACCTCGTTCCAGCGCTTCGCCACCGCGCTGTTGCACCAGGCCCAGTGGACGCTCGCCAACTACGAGACGGCGCTGGCGCTCGGCCCGGTGCGTGAGGCGCTGGGCAACAGCCTGATGCTGGGTTTCGGCGTGGCGACGGTGGGTGTCGTCATCATGACGCTGGTGGTGTGGATCATCTATCGCTCGCAGCTCGTGGGGCGCGGCGCAATCGAGTATCTCGTCATGTTCCCGCAGGCCGTGCCGCGCCTGGTCTTCGGCCTCGCGCTCCTGTGGGCGTGGCTCAACATGCCGATCCCGATCTACGGCACGCTGTGGCTGCTGGCGCTGGCCTATTTCACCGTCATGCTGCCGCTCGGCGTGCGCACGCTCGCCGGCGTCGTGCTGCAGATCGACAAGAGCCTCGAGGAGTGCGCCCGCGTCTGCGGCGCCGGGTGGGCCTATCAGATGCGCACCGTGACCCTGCCGTTGCTCAAGCCCGGCATTCTCGCCGCGTGGCTGCTGATCTTCATGGCGTGCGTGCGCGAGCTCGGCGCGTCGGTGTTCCTGATGGGGCCCAACGCCAAGGTGATCGCACCCTCGATCGTCAACGCCTTCGCTACCAGCGGCACCGAGCTGACCGCGGCGATGGCGCTGATCCAGACCTTCACGGTGATGGTGGCGCTGGTGATCCTGTTTCGGCTGACGCGCGGCATGACGAGGGAATTGACGTGAGTGACAGCGTGGACCGGATCGAGCTGAGCGACCTCGTCATCCGCTATGGCGATGCAGTTGCCGTCAACGGCGTCAGCTTCAATGTCGGCCGCGGCGAGCACGTGACCCTGCTCGGCCCCTCGGGTTGCGGCAAGACCACGACCTTGCGCGCCATCGCGGGGTTGGAGAAGCCGACCATGGGCAGCATCCGTATCGACGGCCAGGCGATGTACGACGCCGCCGAGCGCCGCAACGTGCCGACCGAGCAACGCGGCGTGTCCATGGTATTCCAATCCTACGCCGTCTGGCCGCACATGACCGTGCTCGACAACGTGGCCTACGGGCTGCGCGTGCGCAAACAGAGCAGGGCCGAGATCAAGGCCAATGTCGAGCGCGCTCTGGATCTCGTGCAGATGCGCCACCTCGCCGATCGGCCGGCCTCGAAGCTTTCCGGCGGCCAGCAGCAGCGCGTGGCGCTGGCCCGCGCCATCGCCTTCTCGCCCACGGTGGTGCTGTTCGACGAGCCGCTCAGCAACCTCGATGCCAAGCTCCGGGCCGAGATGCGCGTCGAGCTGCGCGAGCTGCAGCGCCGGCTCGACATCACCTCGGTCTACGTCACGCACGATCAGGAAGAGGCGCTCGCCATCTCCGACCGGGTGATCGTGATGAACGTGGGCGTGATCGAGCAGATCGGCACGCCGGAGCGGATCTACAACCAGCCGAAAAACCGCTTCGTTGCCGACTTCGTCGGCTCCGCCAACCTCATAAAGGGCCGCGTGCGCGAGCCACGGTCGGCCGCTTCGGTGCTCGAGTTTGTGACTGAAGGCGGACACGTGCTCCAGGCCACGGCGCCGCACACGATGCGCGGCAACGAGACCGAGGTCGCGGTGCGCACGGCATATATCGAGATCGGAGAGGCCGCCGGGACCAATCAGATCCCCGGCACCGTGCGCCGGCGCATGTTCCACGGGGACTTCGTGCAGTATGTCATCGACTGCCCATTGGGTCAGATGATCGTGCGCCGTCCGCCGACCAACCTCGTGGCCGAGGGGGAGGGGGTCAGCCTGTCATTCTCGCCCGAGCATTGTATTCTGCTCGAAGGGTGAGCCGGGACATCGCCAAAATGGGCTATCGGGCGGCGCCCTGTCTCAAGTGATCGCGCAATGTCGGGCCCGCATACTCGGTGCGAAAGAGCCCACGCCGCTGCAACTCGGGAACTACCAGATCGACGAAGTCGTCGAACGCGCCTGGGAAGTACGCCGGCAGGATCATGAACCCGTCCGCCCGCCCGGCGAGGAACCACTCCTCCAGCGTGTCCGCGATCCGCTTCGGCGTGCCGCAGATCACCCAGTGGCCGCGCGCCGCCGCCGTGATGTTATAGAGATCACGCAGCGTCATCTTCTCGCGCCGCGCCAGATCGAGCAGCGTTCGCGCGAACGACTGGCTGTTGTTGGACGGCGGCAGGGCAGGGATCGGCCCGTCGAGGGGATATCCCGAGATATCGTGGCCGATCCGATTGGACACCAGCGTGAGCGCATTGGTCGGCGTCAACCAGCTCTGCAGCCGGTCGAGCTGTGCCTTGGCCTCGGCATCGGTCCGTCCGACGATCGGCATCACACCCGGCAGGATCGTCATGTCGCCCGGCGCGCGCCCGTGCTTCGCAAGGCGGGCCTTGAGGCCGTCGTATGCGACCTTCGCCGCGGCGGTGTCGCCATTCACCACCGAGAAGACGATGTCGGCGGTGCGTGCCGATAGCTCCTGCCCCGGCTCCGAGCCGCCGGCCTGGATGATCAGCGGATCGCCGTGCACGGGGCGCTCGATGTTGAGCGGGCCGCGCACCTGGAAATAGCGCCCCTTGTGATCGAGCGTGCGCACCTTCGCCGGGTCCACGTAGACGCCCGTCTGCTTGCACTTGACGACGGCGCCGTCGTCCCACGTGTTCCAGAGCCCGCGTACCACATCGACGAACTCGCTGGCGATCTCATAGCGCTTGTCGTGCTCGTAATGGCGCTCCATGCTGAAGTTGAGCGCGGCTTTGTCGGAGCTGCTGGTGACGACATTCCAGGCGACGCGTCCGCGGCTCAAGTGCTGCAGCGACTGGAACGTGCGCGCTACGGTAAAGGGTTCGCTGAAGCTCGTCGAAACGGTGGCGCCGAGGCCGACGTGACGCGTCGAGACACTCAGGGCTGCGACGGTCGTCGTCGGCTCGAAGCGCGTCTGGAACGAGGGATGGTCGTCCAAGGAGGACGCGAGACTGTCGGAGATGAAGAACAGGTCGAACTTGCCTCGCTCGGCGATCCGTGCGCCGGCCTCCACGATCGGCCAGCTGCAATGGCTGTCGGCCGCGCCGTTCATCCTCCAGCCCGCGGAGTGATTGCCGGTGCCGAGCCAGAACACGGCCAGATGCATCTGGCGCTTCTTCGCGGTCATGCCATCCTCTCCTCGAGGAGCTGCTGTCGCGGCCGGCGCGCTGAAGCCGCAAAGCCGGCCGCAGCTGCAAGAACCCTACTTGTCGAGCCAGGCATTCTCCATGCGCCAGCTGTTGTAGAGCGAGTTGTTGTGGCTGATGACGCCCCTCACGTACGGCTGCCAGCAGGTGGCCGCGCGGTTGTGCAGGATGATCGGGCGGGCCACGTCGGCGGCGATCTTGCGCTCCGCCTCCCACAGGATCTGCCGGCGCTTTTCCGGATCGACCTCGCGGGACTGAGCGAAGATCAGCTTGTCCACCTCCTCGTTGCAATAGCCTGTATAGTTGCGATCGGACTTGCAGGTGTAGTTCTCGACGAGGTTCACGTCCGGATCGTCGACGCCGACACCGGTAGTGTTGAGGCCGATGGCGTAGTCCTTGCGCTGCACCTTGGCGTGCCAGATAGTCGAGTCGACCACGTCGAGCTCGCCCTCGATGTGGATCTTCTTCATCTGGTCGATGAAGATCACGGCGGGATCCCGATAAAGCGGGATGTTGCGCGTCGACACCTTCACCTTCAGCGGATTGGCCGCGCTGTAGCCGAGCCCTTCCATGATCCTCAGGGCTTCGGCTTGGTTCTTGGCGAGGTCGGGGTCGTAGCCTGGAATCTTGGCAAGCTCGCCGTCCGGCATGCTCCACTTGCCCTCGGGGCCCGGCAGCATCACCGCGCCGATCATGGACTTGCCTTCAGCCAGGATCGTGTTGAAGGCGCCCCGGTCGAGGGCGAGTGCCATGGCCCTTCTGAGCTCGAGTTTGTCGAACGGCGGCGCACCCGCATTGACGATCATGTTGATCGTGTTGTTCGACGGCACGAACTGGCATTTGGCATTCGGGGCCTGGGAAGTGACGTCCTTGAGCCCTGCGACCGTGATATCGGATACGAACGTCAGATCGATCTCGCCGGCTATGAAAGCCAGCACCCGGGTCGAGCGGTTGTCGATCACCCGATACTCGATGCCATCGAGCAAAGGCAGGCCCTTCTTCCAGTAGTCGGCATTACGCGCCAGCGAGACCGATACGCTGCGCTTGAACTCGACGACCTTGAACGGGCCCGTGCCGACCGGCTTGGCGCGCATGTTGCGCTGCGACACATGGCAGGGGTAGATCGGGGAGTAGCCGGAGGCGAGCAGGGCCAGGAAGGAGGGCTGCGGAGACTTGAGCTGGAAGGAGACTTCGTGGTCGCCGCTCGTCGTGATCGCCTCGACGTTGTGATACCAGACCCTGCGCGGGTTCTTGCGGAAGTCCTCGGAGTCGACCAGTCCGGCGACCAGATCGAACGTGCACTTGACGTCCTTGGCCGTGAACGCCTTGCCGTCGTGCCACTTGACGCCCTCGGCGAGCTTGAAGGTCACGCGCGTCTTGGGCGCGTCCCAGGTCCAGCTGAGGGCGAGGTCCGGCACGATCGTGTCGAGAGAGGACTCGAGCTTGGTCTGGTCGAACACGACGAGGTTGTTGAACACCGGCATGAACGGGAAGACTGTCGAGATCGTCGCCTCCTCGTGGATCGACGCGCTCGGCGGGTTGTCCCAGATGTAGGAGCGCAACGTGCCGCCCTGCTTCTGCGCGGCGGCGGGACCAATGCCTGCCAGTGCCGCGACCAGGGCGACGGTAAGCGAAAGTCCACGGCGATGAGACACGCGGCGTCGTCTCCGAAAGGTGTCGATTGTTACCCGTTGCTGCTTGGCCTAGACCCTATCACCTCGCGTCGGCCGAACAAGCGCGATGTGGGCCCGCGCTGTCATGGCGGGCATGACCACCGCTGAGCCTCGTATGGCGTGAGGATCACGCCCCCCGGCCGAGGACCGGCGCGGCGATGCTTTCCGTCATGACATTGATTACCGCCGGTTTGCCGCTGGCGATGGCCCTCGCGATGGCGCCTTCCAGCTGATCGGCTGCCTCCACCAGCTCGCCGTGCCCCCCGAGTGCGCTCGCCAACAAGTCGTAGCGGGCGGGCAGCAGCTCGCAACTGTGCATGCGGTTCTCGCCGTAGTGGCGTCGCTGCAGCTGGCTCTCGGCGTTCCAGCAGGCGTCATTGCCGACGATGGCAACGAACGGCAGCTTTCTTCGCAAGGCGGTCTCGATTTCGGCCATGTGGAAACCGAACGTGCCGTCGCCCATCACTGCGAAGACTGGCGCCTCAGCGTCGTGCACGCGAGCGGCCAGCGCGAAGGGCAGGCCGGCCCCAATGGCGCCTGTCACCGAGTTGATCATCCGCCGTGGGGCTTTCAGCAGGCATTGGCCCCATTGCGCGAACTCGCCGCCATCGCAGATGAGGATGGTCGCGGGGTCCCGGGCGACCACAGGGCCGAGCGCGCGAAACACTTCGATCGGATGTAGCTTGCCCGGCGTGGTCGACGCCAGACGGCCCCATGTACGCGGTCGCCCATCGATGGCCGCACGCGCCTCGGCGAGCCAACCCTGGGGGCGAGGCGCGCGCAGTTTGGCCTGCGCAATGAGCGCCTGGGCGGCGAGCATGCTGTCAGCGACAGCGCCGATTAGCAGCCGCTCGCCCCTCTCGCGTGCAGCGCGGGCAACAAGCGCACCATCGGGATCGAGCACGATCACGCGAGCGGATTCATCGGCCACCGGTGGCTCCAGCCAACGCACGGTGAAGTCGAGCGCCTTTCCCAAGAGCACGATGAGGTCGGCTCGGCGCATGACCTCGGAGAACGCGCCGATCGTCGCGTCGGCTACGCCGCGCGGGCTCTCGAGCACCACGGCGGGAACACGCGTCGCCTGCTCGAGCTCGGCGAGCAACGCGCAACCCTGGCGGCTCGACAAATATGGACCGGCGAGGATTACGGGACGGGTCGCTGCCTGCAGCGCCGCGAGCACGGCATCGGCGATACCCTCGTGCAGTGCAACGCCGGGCACCCGTTGCGCCTCCGGCCATGAGACGAGATCGCTGCTGATGGCCTCATCGAGCAGGTCTGAGGGAAGGCTCAGGTGCACCGGACCAGGCCGTCCAGAGCGCGCCATGTCGATCGCACGATTTACATCTTGCGCCAGCGTGGCGGTCGAGCGGGCCATCCAGGACGCCTTGGTGACGGGCGCCGCCATGGCTGCCTGGTCGAGCTCCTGAAAGCCGCCACGGCCGAGCTCCCAAGTGGCGGCGTGACCGGACAGCAGCACCATCGGGCTCTCGGCGCCGAGCGCGGTGAATAGAGCACCCACCGCATTGGCATGGCCCGGGCCGCCGGTGACCATGGCGACGCCCGGTTCACCCGTGAGCCTGCCCCACGCATCCGCCATGTGCACGGCAGCGGCCTCGTGTCGTACATGCACGAGGTCGATCGGTCGTCCCAGCGCGGCGTCGAAGAGGCTCATGATGTGGTTGCCCGAGAGCGTGAACAGGCGGGCCACGGCCTGCTGCTCAAGCGCTCGGATAACAATGTCGGCCCCTCGCAAGGTTTCGGCCATGTGCGGTTCACTCCGTCTTGTCGCCCTGCCGGGCGGTCCGGCAGGAGTTTGCACAGCGTCGGGCGGGCGGCGTCAACCGCTATGGTGACATGGAGCGATGGCGCTTACTCTGGCCGGGCAATACCTGAGGAGAATTTGGAGTGCACCCCACGAGGAGACGTAGGTCGTGATGCTGAAAGATCAGGTGGCCCTGGTGACCGGTGCCGGTCAGGGGATCGGTGCGGCCTCCGCCAAGGCCCTTGCCGAAGCCGGGGCCATTGTGGTCGCGGTCGATATCGACGGTGCGCTGGTTGAGAAAATGGCTCAGTCGCTGGCAGCCCACCAACATCGGATCTTGTGGCT
>JRHI01001619.1_pt1 | contig 18136 bp, 14 predicted proteins | sample 215371 | NCBI WGS metagenome assembly JRHI01 (sample SAMN02929681, study PRJNA255918) | sediment metagenome | biome: cave system; feature: Ice Cave; material: Sediment; isolation source: sediment from deep within a dark volcanic ice cave with no known source of... ...
CTCCCAGGGAGTCAGCTGGCACAGTCGTGGCCATTGCTTATTGAGCATTGGCGCCGCACGCAGACGGTGGATGGCCCGGCGCTGACGAGATGCTGGCGCCTGGATCCGGGCGCCAAGAGGGATGATGGAACTCGGCTGCCTACATCGATGCGTCGCCCGAGGGTGACTCCGAAACCGGTGCCGAGAGGTCGTCCTGTGTCGGGTAGATCGGGAGCTTCGCGAGCGGTGTCCAGGAGCGATCGCCGCGCCACGGGCGGTACGCCCGCGACGCCAGCAGACCGGCCGCCGCCGCCGCATCGATCCGCGTCAGCGCCTCGGTCCCGACTGTGTAGAGGTAGCGCCGCCCGTGCTCATCCTCGATGAGCATCGACGACCAACTGTGCGCCGCTCCGGCGACGATCCGGTACCGAGCGGCACGAGCGCGGAGCGTCCGATCGACTTGCCCTGCGGTGTCGGAAAACGCCATCTGCTCCCCCGAGCGGCGGGTGCCGTGCCATCAGTTGCCCACGAGGCACATCTGTGGCCGTAAGAGTGGCCTAGCCGCCGGTGGCTGTCAAGCGCACCCAACCGCGCAATCGCGCCGCTCGGGGAGCGAGCTGGCCGCTACTGCTCCGCGCTCGCTCCTTCCACCCACGTGCCAGACTCGTTCTTGCGGTACTTGCGCTCGACCGCACCCCAGGCGACCCGATGCGCGCGGCTCTCGTCGTGCCCATACTCCTCCAGGGCATGGTTATAGGCTTCCTTGTAGATGTCCTGGGCATGCGCCGGCAGGTTGCTGCGGACGCTCGCCGGCAGATCGGCTTTGGTCTTGTACGGCATCGTTCGCTCCTTCGTGCTCAGACGAGAACGATCCAAGTGCTGTTCCACCGGCTGCTGCGGCCCGCGTCCGGGACCAGCTCAACCGCCACTGCCCCCCACGGTTCAGGCAGAACGTGTCATGTCTGATTAAACCATTGAGCGCACGGTCGCGTGGTGGGGGCGGTGTCGTCGGCTGAGCAAGGACGACCAGGAACAGCCGGCGACGAGCGAGGCGGTGATTCGGGTCGCGCTGGTCCACCTCATGCTCAAGCGATTGGCGCCCCACTGAGCCGGTGCGCACCGGCTCTTACCCCCTTATCCCACCCCGGGATTGACACCCGTAATCGAGTGCGCGGATAATCGAGTTACGGTTCGTCTAGATTTTCACAAATGCCCACCCGATGCGACGTGAGCTTCAGCAGGAAACGGCGCGTGACCCTCCAACGCACAGACGTGTTCGGAACAATGCGCGCCGATCTGGAGCGCGTCAACGCGCGCGTCGCCCAAGCGGCGGAGGTGGATTACCCGATCGTCTCGACGCTGCTCGGGGATATCGTCCAGGCCGGGGGCAAGCGCCTGCGTCCCCTGATCCTGTTGCTGGCGGCGCGCGGCTACGAGTACCACGAGAACCTGAGCACGCTGATTACCGCCGCGGCGGGCGTCGAGCTCCTCCACACGGCGTCCCTGATCCACGACGACACGGTCGACCGTGCCGCGATCCGCCGGGGCCAGCCGACGCTGAACTCAATGCTCAGCTCAGGCGCCGTCATCCTGATCGGCGATTACCTCTTTGCCCAGTCCGCGATGCTGGCCGCCGCGACGGACAGCACGCGCGTCGTGGCCGTCTTCGCAGCGACGCTGGGCGACATCTGCAATGGTCAGCTGCGCGAGATGTTCGACGCGCAGCGGCTCGATCAAACCCGCGAGGACTACGAGCGCCGCATCTACGGCAAGACGGCCTCGCTCTTCGCCGGAGCGGCCGAGATGGGTTCTATCATCGGTCGGGCTCCGGAGCCCCACATCGCCGCGCTGCGCCGCTTCGGCACCGATCTCGGGATGGCCTTCCAGATTATCGACGACGTGCTCGACCTGACCGGCGGCACCCGGGACCTCGGCAAACCGGCCGGCCACGATCTTCGGCAGGGCACGGTCACGCTGCCGACGATTCTCTTCCTGGCCAGGGTTCGGGCGGACTCCCCGGACTGGCGCACCGTCGACGAGGTCGTCTCCGGGCACACCACCGATGATCGGCAGATCGACGCCTTGGTCCGCACGATCCGGATCTCGGGCGCGATCGACGAAGCCGTGCGAGTCGCTGAGGCGTTCGTGGCCAGCGCGAAAGAGGCGATCCAGATCGTTCCCGACGGCGAAACCCGCGACCTGCTGGGCGAGGTCGCCGAGGCCGCCCTTCACCGTGTGCGCTAGACGACGGCGCATACCTCTGACGGTCGATCGTTGTGACCGGCCGCGGACCTCATCTCACCTGATCCTCGCTGGAGCGAGTCTACAGCGCGACGAGGCTCGTCTCGTACATTCGCTGGAAGAGTCGATCCCAGAATGTGTGCGTCGGGTCGACGGTCTCGAATTCTGCTTCGAGCTCGCGCGGCATATCCGGCGTCAAGAGGATCGTCGCGAGCCGCTGCCGGTAGCGCTCGTCGATGGTGCGATCGAGGAACGTCGCCTCGTGCCAGTGGCTCGGTTTCAGTCCGATCAACACCAACAGGTCGCTGTTCGTCAACTTCTGGCGTGTCTCCTCGGTGACGTGCTTCGCGAGATCGTACTCCCGTTTCGCCTTCGGGGTGGAGAACTGCCGATCGTCGGCAGGGGCCAGCGCCTGGAGTCCGACCTCGTTCACATACGCGCTCAGCGCAAAATCGCGCCACGGCATCACGTAGGAACGCACGGCCGGGTGATCATCGGCGAGGCGATGCTGGATGAAGGTCGCGATTCGGCTCGATCGGCCGCCCGTGGCGTTGAAGATGAACCACCCCTGACCTTGCCGAAGCCGGTGTTCAAAGGCATCAAAGTACAGGCTCAGTCGCAAGAGAAGATCGCGGTCTTGGAGCGGCGCCTGCTCGATGAGTTCCGTTGTAGCGGCCATTGCCGACCTCCGGTGAAACTACCGCCAAGCCGCTCGGCGACTGGGGCCATCGCCTGTCAACGTGCGTACCATACCATTGCGCGCTTGAACATCGGCCAGGAGTCACGGTCCCTACCGCCCGGGCTGCCGTTCAGGACCAAGCTCCTACCATTCAGCTCAGCACGGCGCCCGGCGGGGCGAAGGTCGTCCTTCGATCACTCTGGCCGGAGCGCTGCCTGATCGACCTCAAGCAAGGGGAGACGAAGGGCCCGATAGAACTCCCTGAGAAAGCGCGGGGCGTCAACGCCGTTCGCGACCTTGACCGTGCCGCCTTCGGTCAGGCTCGTCTTGCCCCGCTCGTCCGCCGCGGTACTCACCGTCACGGCACCCTGTTCATGGGTCAGAAGCGTCGAGTCGAGCGCGGCGGCGAGGGCGAGCGGGTCGTGCAGGTAGAAACCCGTCGCGCCTCGTTCGAGAAAGGACCGACGACAGAGCTGAGCGACGAGCTGGGCTTCGTTCGTTCCCTCGGAGGCGGCCGCATCCCAAACGGCGCGCGCCAGCGCCGTTTGATGTGTCACGTCGAGACCGACGATCGTCAGATCAGAGAAGGGCGCCGCCAAGACCTGCGCGGCGGCCTCGGGATCGACGAAGATGTTGAACTCCGCATCGGGCGTGACGTTGCCGGGCACCGCGAACGCGCCGCCCATGATGACCACGCGGGCGAGCCACTCCGGCAACCTCGGCTCAACGTTCAGCGCGATCGCGAGATTGGTGAGCGGCCCCAGGCAGACCAGGGTCAACTCGCCGGGACGCTCGCTCGCCAAACGAATCATCGCCGCCGGCCCTCGGTCGCGCCCAGTCTCACGCCTGCTCTCGGGAAGCTGAGCGTTGCCCAGCCCGTTGGTGCCGTGGACAAAGGCGGCATCCTGGTGAGACCGCGCCAGCGGATGGCTGGCTCCGCGATGGACCGGCACGTCGGTGGCGCCCAGCCAGTCGAGGACCGCCAGCGAGTTGGCCGTCGTTCGGCCGACGTCGACGTTGCCGGCCAGCGTCGTGACCGCGACGAGCTGTGCCGATGGTGAGCCCACCGCGAGCGCGATCGCCAGCGCATCGTCGATCCCGGTGTCGACGTCGAGGATGATCGGGACCCGGTTTCCCGGCATCTCAACCTCGCTCCTGCGCCACGCCCTGCCCGACCAGCTCCTTGCGCGCGCGCAGCGCTTCGGCGGCGACCCAGGCGGCAACCGGCGGCGTCTCGGTGATCTGCGATTCCGTCACGATGTCAAGAAAGTACGGGCGGCCATCGGCCAGCGCCTCCCGAATCGCCGGTCGCACGTCGTCCGGATCCACCACCTGGCGGGCCGCAAAGCCGAACCCGCGCGCGATCGCCGCGTAGTCGACCGGATTGAAGTCGACGGAAAAGTAGCGGTCGGCGTGGTAGAGATGCTGCAGCTCCTTGATCCAGCCGAAGGAGCCGTTGCTGCACTGGATGATGACCACCGGCAGGTTCAATCTGGTGATCGTCTCCAATTCACCGACCGACATCCCAAAGCTGCCGTCGCCCGTCATCCCAATGATCCTCGCCTGTGGCGCCGCGTAGGCCGCGCCGACGACCCCCGGAATCGCGTAGCCGAGTCCGCCGTGGGCGCGGGGGATGATCGTCGTCCGGCCGGCCCGGCGCAGCTCGTACTGGGCGCCCAAGTAAGGCGTCGGCGTTCCGGGATCGGCGACGATCAGCACGTCGTCGTCGAGCAACTCGCGCATCGCGCGCACGACGCGCTGCGGTTTGATCGGTCGACTCACGCTCCGCGCCTGGCCCTCGACGTCGACCCAGTAGCGGTCGCGTTCCGCGACGAGTGCATCGATCCGCGCTCGATTGCGCGTGCCAATCTCATGGGGATGATCGACCGCCGCCAGGAGGTCGATCAGCGCGAGTCTGGCGTCGCCGGCAACCGCGACGGCGAGCCGGTAGTTGTTGCCGATCTCGAACGGCTCCACGTCGATCTGAATCGCCGCCGGACCCCCGTGGAGCGCCGGCACTGTCCAGTGGTGGGTCGTCGTGGACTCGGTCCGCGTCCCCACGAACAGGACGAGGTCCGCGTGCGCGACCGTGGCATTCGTGGAGGCCCACGCGCCGTTGCCGCCGACGATGCCGATCGCGACCGGGCTGGTTTCGGCGATGCTCCCCTTGCCGTTGAGCGACGTGGCAACGGGGATGTTGAGCGTCTCCGCCAGCGCGGTCAGTGCGTCCCAGGCTCCAGACGTGAGGATCCCGCCGCCGGCGACGATGACGGGCCGGGCCGCCCGGACGAGCGCGTCCGCGGCCCCCTGCACGAGCGCGGGATCGGGGCGGGTCCGCAGGGCCGGGGCGCCGCCGAACGCTCGGTCACCGTAGACCGAGGCATCGGGGGTTTCGCCTTCGAGGGTGTCGGTCGGGAGCGAGAGGTGGACGGCACCGGGGCGCCCGGTGGTCGCCATCCGAATCGCGCGGCGCGTCATCTCGGCCATCGTCGCGGCCGCGTTGATCCGAGCATTCCACTTTGTGATCGGGCGGAAGAGTGCTTCCTGATCCAGCTCGGTCAGGACGCCCCGGCCCTGCTGACCGACCGGCGTATCGGAGGTGAGGCAGAGGAGCGGGATCGCGGAGCCGTGCGCCTCGGCGACTCCCGGCACGATGTAGGTGGCTCCCCCGCCGCTCGGTCCCTCGCAGACCCCCAGCTTGCCGCTGGTCCGGGCGTAGACATCGGCCATGAACGAGGCCGATCGCTCGTCCCGCGTCATGATATGGGTGACGCGATCCCGCACGTCGTGGAGCGCGTCGTAGAACGCGATGCCGGTGTCCCCCGGCAGGCCGAAGATATGCTCCACACCGCTCTCGATCAGGACGTCAACGAGCGCGCGGGCTCCTTGCATCGGTGTCTCCCCTCAGTGCGATCGGGACGGCGACGGTGATCGCGACTATAGCAAGCCTGGTGCGCTTCGGAAACCCCATTGCAACGTCACGCCCCACCGCCGCTTCAGCACCCAGGCAGGCAGCGTCGGCGCACCGCGAAGTAGAGATCGTTCACGTTCGTCCCGGTCGGTCCGGGATCGACGACACCGCCCGCCGCCTGAAAGACCCGCAGGCTGTCGTTGTCGGCGAGCGCGGCCACCGGGTCGACGCCCTTCGTGCGCGCTCGCTCGGCGGTGCCCCCGTCCGCGATGGCTCCGGCGACGCCGGTCGCCCCGTCTTGCCCGTCGGTGGCGAGACTGGCCACCATCCATCCCTGCTCGCCGCACGCCTCCAGCGCCAGCGCGGCGGCGAGGGTGAACTCGGTGTTGCGCCCGCCGCTGCCGCCCCCATGCACCGTCACGGTTGCCTCGCCGCCGCCGAGCAGGACGCCGGTCGCGCCGCCGGCGGCGCGGCATTCGTCGATCCAGGCGCGACCCAGCCCGGCTGCCTCGCCTTCGCGGCCGGTCCAGATGATGCGCGATCGGAAGCCATCGCCCTCAGCCGCCGCGCGCGTCGCACCCAGCGCGGTCCGGTTGTCGGCGACGAACTCCAGGACGTCGTCGGGATGATCGTTGGATGGTGGCTGGCGGCTGGCGGCTCCAAGCGTGGCAACCACGACAGGCGGCACCCGATCGGTGACCCCGTACGTCGCCAGGAGCGCCAGCGCGGTCTGGCAGTTGGCCGCCCCAGGCAGCGTCGGACCGCTGGCGATGATGCGGGGGTCGTTGCTCAGGACATCGGAGAGGATCAGCGTCACCATCGTGGCATCCCCCGCCGCCCGGCGCAATCCGCCTCCCTTGACCAGACTCAAGGGGATCCGAACGGCGTTGAGGTCTTGAATCGGCGCGCCCGCGCGGAGCAAGAGATCGGTCGTACTCGCGACGTCGGCGAGCGTCAGCGGCGGCCGGGGCGCTTCCAAGAGCGCCGAGCCGCCGCCGGAGATCAGCGCCAGCACGACGTCGCCGGCATGAAGGCCGCTCAGGAGGGCCAGCAGCTCCCGCGTCGCCGCAACGCCGCGCTCGTCCGGGATCGGATGAGCGGCCTCCCGGACACGGATTCGCTCCGGCAGGCCGCCGCCGGCGTGGCCGTCTTTCGTGATCACCAGGCCGCCGTCGATCAGGTCTCCAGACGCGGCCTCGGCGCCTCTCGCCATCGCCACCGCAGCCTTGCCGAAGCCGACGACGATCAGCTTGCCCGTGATCGGAACCCGTCGCCCACCGACGGTGAGCGCCCGCTCGTCACGGGCAAGAACACGCCGGACCGCCGCCGCCGGCTCGGCCGCCCCGAGCGCCGCGTCGAACCAAGACCTGATGCAGGATCGAGCGTCAATCTCCTTCATCGGGGTGCCTCCGGGGTGGCACACGGCGCCCACGATCGCAGAGAAATCGGAGCCTACGTTCTCAACCGGCCGAGCCCAGTCCTGAGGTCAGGCGGAATGGCGGACTCGAACGCGATCGGGCGACCGTCGGGGAGCCTGAAGGCGAGCCGCGCCGAGTGGAGGAACTGGCGGGGCACGATCGACCGCGTCCCGCCGGTGGGACCGGAGGAGCGATTGTAGACCGCGTCGCCGACGACCGGGTGACCGATAAACGCCAGGTGGACGCGGATCTGATGGGTGCGACCCGTCTCGATCTCGACGTCGAGCAGTGTCGCGCCGTCGAATCGCTCCGTGACCGTGAAGTGCGTCACCGCGTCGCGCCCCGCGGCGATCGCCGCCATCCGGTTACGTTGCAGCGGATCGCGCCCGATCGGCGCGTCGATGGTCGCCTCGTCCGGCTCGACCACCCCGCGCACCAGCGCGACGTACCCCTTGCGAACCGCGCGCTGATTCCATTGGCTGACCAACGAGACACGCGCCCGATCGCTCTTGGCGGCAACCATCAGACCGGAGGTGTCCTTGTCGAGGCGGTGGACGATCCCGGGCCGGTTCGTCCCCGCCACCGAGATCTCCGGTGCGTGGTAGAGCAGGGCGTTGACGAGCGTCCCGCTCGGGTGGCCCGGGGCGGGATGCACGACGAGTCCGGCCCGTTTGTCGATCACGATGACGTCGTGGTCCTCGTAGACGATGGCGAGCGGTATCGGCTCCGGCGCGAGGGTGTCCGGGACTGGCGGGGGAAGGTCGACCGTGATGATCTCGCCCGGCGTCATCTTGAACGTGCGACGGCGCGGCACGCCGTCGACCTGGACCAGACCGCGCTCGATTAACTGCTGCACATAGGAGCGACTGAGCTCCGGCAGCCTGGTCGCCACGAATTTGTCGAGCCGCTGGTTGAGGTCGTCCCGGGTCGGTCTGAGCTCGACGATGCCCTCGCTGCCGACGCCGGCGGTCGGCTCCTCCGGGTCCCCAACCTCGACGTCGTCGCGCTCGTCGATCCAGACGTCGGGCGGCACATCGACCGACGGCGATCCCGACGAACAGTCGTGTCGTGTCACGATTCCGCATCGGGTTTCACGAGGCTGGTTCGCCCTGGCATGCGTTGCTCCTCCTCGACGGCACGGGGCGACCGCGCTTCCCGCGGTGCCCCGCCATCCCGTGCCGTGACGCGCCAGGCCAGCAGGAGCGCGCCGGCGGTGATCGCGCTGTCGGCGACATTGAACTTCGGCCAGACCGAGACGGCGATGAAGTCGACGACGTAGCCGAGCCGAAATCGGTCGATCAGGTTTCCGGCCGCCCCGCCGAGGATCAGCCCGCAGCCCATTGTGGTCGCCGGCGATGGGATGGCCAGCCCGCGATACAACCGAACGATCGCGCCCGCCACGACGAGCGCCATCACCGTCACGAGGATCGTCTGCCCGCGGAACAGCCCGAAGGCAACCCCGGTATTTTCGACGTAGCGGAACGCCAGCACTCGGCCGAGCATCTCCCGTCGGTGCGACGGCTGATCGGGTCCCAGCCGCTGGACGACCAGGCGCTTTGTGAGTTGGTCCAGGCCGACGACGCACCCGGCGATCGCGAACGGGATGACCGGTCCGCTCGCCAAGCCCCGCCCGCGACCAGGGTTGGCTCGATTCATCGCAGGGCCACCACGCGGCTAGATCGCGCCATAGAGCGTCCGTTGGCGTTCGAGGTAGGTCTGGCACCCGATACAGAACCGGACGTACGGAAAGGCTTCCAATCGCTCCGCGTCAATCGGCTTGGCGCAGCGCTCGCAGATGCCGAACGTGTCTCCGTCCAACCGCTGCAGGGCCGAGTCGATCTGTTGCAGCAAGCCCCGCAGATCCTCGCTGACCGTGGTGATCCGCGACTGCTCTTGGACGTTACTGCCATCCTCGGCGAGGTGATTGCCCAATGCACCACGTTCGGTCTCTTGATCGGTGCCAAGCCATTGCAACTCTTCGCTCAGCCGATCGACCTCCGTCTGGATATCGCCCCGCCGCCGGATCAAGGCGGAGCGCAGCTCCTCCATCTTGGTCGCTTCCACGTCCCTCTCCTTTGCTTCGGCGTGATGCATAGCCGCCCGTGACGCGGGCACCTATGCATATTGGCTGCCGAGGCGACAAGCGGGGACACAACCGGGGCTGGGCCTCCACCATCCCATCAGTTTCTCCTCGATGGTAGCACAGCCCCTGTCGCCGTTGCCGCTAGCACTCCGGCCGCATCGGCCTCCAGAGTGAGAGGTCTCCTATACTGCCCTGGTAGCAGGCGCGGGTTCGGGCGGTAGGTGGGACAGCGTCCCACCTGCTCTCGATACGATGGGTGAGTCGAGGCAGCCGTGGCGGGCGATCGTCCCTTGCGCATGGTGATCGCGGGTGGCGGCACCGGGGGCCATGTCCTCCCGGCACTTGCCGTCGTCGAAGAGCTTGGGCGCCGTGACGTGCTGCTCGACCTGCAGTGGATCGGCGGCGCCGGCGACGTCGAGGGCCCCGCGGCCGCTCGGGCCGGCATCCCGTTCCGCGCGATCCAAGCTGGAAAGCTGCGGCGCTACGTCGCCGCGGAAACCGTGCTCGACGCGTTCCGGATCCCGGTCGGGATCATCCAGGCGTGGCGAATCCTCCATGCCTTCCGGCCGCAGGTGATCTTTAGCACCGGGGGGTTCGTCAGCGTCCCAACGGTCGTCGCGGGCGCCCGGATCGCGCCGATCCTCACCCACGAGCAGACCGCCGTCCTCGGACTCGCGACCCGGATCAATCTCCGTTTCGCCGACGTCCTGGCGGTTTCCTACGAGCGGTCGAGCAGCCGAGCCCGGGGGTTCCACGGGCGGATCGTGCTGACCGGCAACCCCGTCCGTGAGTCCTTGCTCGGCGGCGACGCGGCCCGCGCCTTGCATCGGTTCGGCTTTACCTCCGACCTGCCGCTGCTGTACGTCACCGGTGGCGCACGCGGCGCCAGCCCGCTCAATCAGCGCATCGCGGCGACCCTGCCGGACCTGCTCGAAACGTGCCAGATTCTCCATCAGACGGGGCCGGCAACCGCGAACGCCGACGCCGCCACGCTGATCCAACACCGGTCCACCTGGCCCTCGGAGACCCAGCGCCGCTACCGAGTCGTCGAGTTCGTCGGCGACGAGCTCGCCGACGTCTATGCGGCCGCGGCGCTGATCCTTGGTCGGGCTGGCGCCGGAACAGTGGCGGAGCTGGCGTACCTCGGGAAACCCGCCCTGCTCATTCCCCTTCCCGGCAGCGGCGGCGGCGAGCAGAACGACAACGCGCGCGTGCTTGCCGACGCCGGCGCGGCCATCAGCCTGGCCCAGGACGATGCGACGCCGGAGCGACTGCGCGCCGGCATCGAGCATCTCCTGCGCGACCCGGAGCAGCTGCGCGCGATGGGCGAGAACGCGGCGGCGCTGGGTCGCCGCGACGCGGCCGCCCGGCTTGCCGACGAGCTGCTCGCGCTGGCCGGCCGCGGCGCCTGAAGAGCTATCCGAGGGCGATCTCGATCGCTTCGGCAATCGTCGCCGCCCGGCACAACTCCATCCCCTCGCCGAACGCCTGGCTGCGCCGGCCGAGCGCGGGCGGCAGCACCACCCGATTGAACCCCAGCCGGGCCGCCTCGTTCAAGCGTCGTTCGAGCTGGTTGACCGAGCGCAGCTCGCCCGACAGCCCGATCTCGCCGACCGCGACCGTTCGCGGATCGATCTGGCACTCCTTGAAGCTCGACGCAACGGCGAGCGCGACCGCGAGGTCGGCGGCCGGCTCGGCGACGCGCAGGCCGCCGACGACGTTGGCGTAGATGTCCTGACTACCGAGTCCGAGGCCGACGCGTTTCTGCAAGACGGCGACCAGGAGCTGCAGCCGACTGGCGTCCAGGCCGTTCGCGCTGCGCCGCGGCAGACCGAAGGACGTCGCCGTCGTCAAGGCCTGCACCTCGACCAGGATTGGGCGCGTTCCCTCCATGGTCACCGCGACGGTTGATCCGGCCGCATTGCGCGAGCGCTCCTCGAGGAACGCCTCCGAGGGGTTGCGAACCTCGCGCAGCCCAGCGTCAGCCATCTCGAAGACACCGACCTCGTCGGTCGAGCCGAACCGGTTCTTGACCCCGCGCAAGATGCGGTATTGGTGGTAGCGGTCGCCCTCCAGGTAGAGCACCGCGTCGACCATGTGCTCCAGCACGCGCGGACCGGCGATCGTGCCTTCCTTTGTCACATGACCGACGATCAGGACGGCCGTCTGACGGGGTTTGGCCCACTGCATCAACCGCGCGGTGCATTCGCGGACTTGAGCGACGCTGCCGGCCGCCGACGTGATCTCGTCGAGGTAGACCGTTTGGATCGAGTCCACGATCAGCAGACTCGGATTGTGTACCTCCGCTGCTGCCAGTACCTCGGCCAGGTTTGTTTCGGAGAGGACCATCACATGCTCGCCGCCGATCTCCAGCCGGTCGGCGCGCAGCTTGATCTGCTGCGCTGATTCCTCACCCGAGACGTAGAGAACGGGGCGCGCGGACGACGCCAGCGCGGCGGCCGTCTGGAGCACGAGCGTCGACTTGCCGATGCCGGGGTCGCCGCCGATCAACACGAGCGAGCCCGGCACGAGGCCGCCGCCCAGCACCCGATTGATCTCCTGGATCGGGACGACCAGCCGGTCGTGCGCGGCAGACCCGACGCCGGCGAGCGCCTGCGCCCGATTGCTGGCCCGGGTCGTTCTGGTCGCGCCGACCGGCCGGCGCTCCTCGATCGTTTCGACCATCGAGTTCCACGAGCCGCAGGAAGGACACCGTCCCAGGTAGGCCGGACTCGCGGTGCCGCACTGCTGGCAGATGAAACTGGTCTTGGGTTTCGCCATGCGATGGTCTTCCCGGTGACGCGACGAGGGGGCGGTTCGCAACCGTCCCCTCGCACCCTGAGGTGACCGACGTGTCTGCCGCTCTAGGAGACCGCCGCCAGCTCCTCCACCGGTGAGAGCTTGAGGAGATCGTCTTCGACCTCCACCCGGATGGTCGAGTTCGCGTGGTAGCGGCTGTTGAGCAGCCCTTCCGCCAGCGGATCCTCGATCAGGTTCTGGATGATCCGTCGCAGCGGCCGGGCGCCGTAGGTGTGATCGTAGCCGCGGGTCGCGAGCAGATCCATCGCCTCCGTCGTGACCTCCAGCGAGATCTCCTGCTCGGCCAGCTGCCGGCGCACCCGCTTGAGCTCCAGCTCCACGATGTGCCGGATCTCCTCCGCCGCCAGCGCGTGGAAGACGATGGTGGCATCGATGCGGTTCAGGAACTCGGGCCGGAAGGTCTGCTTGAGCTGGTTGAGCACCTTGTCCCGCATCTTGTCGTATTCGCGGCGGACGGCCTTGTCGGCATCTTCCTTGAAGCCGAAGCCCATCGTCATCTCGCGCGTGATCTGCTCCGCGCCAACATTCGAGGTCATGATGATGATGGTGTTGCGGAAATCGACCTTGCGTCCCTTGGCGTCGGCGAGGCACCCGTCCTCCATGATCTGGAGCAGCATGTTGAACGCTTCGGGATGCGCCTTTTCGATCTCATCCAACAGGATGACCGAGTAGGACTTGCGGCGGACCGCCTCGGTGAGCTGACCGCCCTCCTCGTAGCCGATGTAGCCCGGCGGCGCACCGACGAGCCGGGACACGGAGTGTCGTTCCATGAACTCCGACATGTCGATCTTGATCAGGTGTTCCTCCGAGCCGAACATGAACTCCGCCAGCACCTTCGCCAGCAGCGTCTTGCCGACACCGGTCGGTCCGAGGAAGATGAAGGAGCCGATCGGCCGCTTGGGATCCTTCAGACCGGCTCGGGCACGGCGGACGGCCCTGGCCATCGCCGTGATCGCCTCCTCCTGCCCGATGATCCGCTCGTGCAGCGCCTGTTCCATATGCAGCAGGCGCTCGGACTCCTCGCCGGCGATCCGGTAGACCGGGATGCCCGTCCACATCGAGACGACCTGCGCGATGTCTTCTTCGGTGACATAGAGCTCGTCCTCCGCCGCCTGGTCACGCATGGCCTGTTCCTGGTTGTCGATGCGCTCCCGGAGCTTGCGCTCGCGGTCGCGCAGCTCGACGGCCAGCTCGAATTCCTGGCTGTTGACGGCCGCCTCCAGCTCGCGCTGCAGCGATTGCAGCCCGGCCATCGCCTCCTTCAGGCTCGGCGGCGCCGAGGACCGGCGCATCCGGACGCGGGACGCCGCCTCGTCGATCAAATCGATCGCCTTGTCCGGCATGAAGCGGTCGGTGACGTAGCGCGCCGCCAGATTCGCGGCGGCTTTGAGCGCGTCGTCGCTGATCTTCAGCCGGTGGTGATCCTCGTACAGCGAGCGGACGCCAATCAGGATCTGGATCGTCTCCTCGACCGACGGCTCGTCGACCTGGACCGGTTGGAACCGCCGCTCGAGCGCGGCATCCCGCTCGATGTACTTGCGGTACTCGTCGAGCGTCGTCGCCCCGATCGTCTGGAGCTCGCCGCGCGAGAGCGCGGGCTTGAGGATGTTCGCGGCGTCGACCGCGCCCTCCGCGGCGCCCGCGCCGACGAGTGTGTGCAGCTCGTCGATGAACAGGATGCTCGACGTCTCCTTGACCTCGGCGACGATCTTCTTCAGGCGCTCCTCGAACTCGCCGCGGTACTTCGTCCCGGCGACGAGCGCGCCGATATCGAGGGCGATCAGACGCTTGTTCTGCAGCCGGTCCGGCACGTCGCCGGAGACGATCCGCTGTGCCAGCCCTTCGACGATGGCGGTCTTGCCGACACCGGGCTCGCCGATCAGGGCCGGATTGTTCTTCGTCCGGCGGGACAGGATCTGCATCACCCGGTCGATCTCGATCTGACGACCGATCAGGGGTCCGAGCTTGTTCGATCGGGCCGCCTCGGTCAGGTCAAAGCCGAGGGCGTCCATGTACGGCGTCTTGGTGGTCGTCTTGCCCTGGCTGTAGTTGGAGCTCTGGTTGACCACCTGCATCACCTGAGCGCGCACCTTCTCCAGGTTGACCCCCAGGCTCTCGAGCACCCCGGCCGCGATCCCCTCCCCCTCTCGCACCAGCCCGAGGAGCAGGTGCTCAGTGCCGATGTAGTGGTGGTTGAGCCGGCGCGCCTCGTCGATCGCCAGCTCGATCACCTTCTTGGCGCGCGGGGTCAGCCCGATGTCCCCGATCACCGCGCCCTCGCCGCGCCCGATGATGAACTCCACCGCCGAGCGCACCTTGGGCAGCTGGACCCCCATGTTGCCCAGCACGCGGGCCGCCACGCCGTCGCCCTCCCGCACCAGCCCGAGCAGCAGGTGCTCGGTGCCGATGTAGTTGTGGTTGAAGCGCTGGGCCTCCTCCTGGGCGAGCGTCAGCACCTTGCGCGCCCGCTCGGTGAACTTGTCAAACTGGTTAGCCATCCTCGGCTCTCCCGGTGCTCAGGGACGTCGGCCACAGCGGCCGTCCCGTTACACCCGTTGTACGCTAGAGGATACGCACCCGGCGAGTGCCCGGACGTACCGTCTGCGGAAATCCTGTCCGACGTTCGCCGGGTTGCCTGCGCCTATCATACGCGCAATGACGGCAGGCGCGGAACCGCACCTGCCGTCTTCGCCTCAATCCGCGTGGTACTTTGACCTTCAGCCGCGTGATCGGCAGGGAACGGGGCTCTGTGGTCGCTAGCTCCCACGCTCCTCACCATCGCTCGTCGTCCCTTCGGTCGTGACGATCGCTTTCTGTTCCGCGGCGTCGGTCGGGTCAGTCATTGTACCAGCCGCCGCTTGGCGCTCTGCCTCGGCGCCGGCGTCCTCGGCCATGGCCGCGTCGCCCTCGACCCCGCCGCCTTGCGTGGCCACGAGATCGAGATCAGCACCCGCTATCGCAAAAGCCATGCCCATGGCCGACAGCGGCTCGCCAGCGAGGTCCGGCGGCAGCTCCGGTGCCGGCTTCGGGGTGGCGCGCGATCGACTCGCGCTGGGGGCGGGAGCCTCGACCGGAGCAGCGGTCTCGCTGGCATGGGCCGTGACGACCACGCCGTCCGGGGCTGGAGCCTCGGTGCGCTCGGCGTGCGATTCCGGCGCCTCGGCTGGGGCGGGAGTGAAGTCGCCGGTTCCACCGTCCGTCTCGCGAGCGGTCTGGGCGCCAGCCACCTCCGACTGCGCCGGTTCGGCGGTTGCGCCATCGCCGTCGCCGCGGCTTCCGCGGCCGGAGCCAACCTCGATCCCTTCCGCCTCGAGCGCCGACCGGATGCCTTGCACAATCCGGTCTCGTTCCTCGAGGATGCCCGGACCGAAGGCGGCCACGAGATCCGTGTCAGACGTATCCAGCGCACGCCGCAGACTGAGGCCCATCCGGCGGCGCTGGGGGTCGATTCGGATGATACGCAGGATCAGGTCCTGCCCCTCGCGGACAACCTGCTTGGGATGCGTAATCCGCTCGTCGGTCAACTCGGAGACGTGGATCAGGCCCTCGATGCCGTCCTCGATCCGGGCGAAGGCGCCGAAGTTGGCCAACTGCGTGACCGTCCCGCGGACGAGCTGGCCGACCTCGTACTTCGCGGCGACACGGCTCCACGGCTCGGCCTGCGTCCGCTTGATCGAGAGGGCGATCTTCTTCTCCTGGGCGTTGATCCCCAGGACGTAGACGTCGATCTCCTGACCGACGCGAAGGACCTCGCTGGGGTGGCGCACGCGGCTCCAGGAGAGCTCGGAGAGGTGGACGAGCCCGTCAGCGCCCCCGATGTCGACGAAGGCCCCGAAGTCGCAGATCGAAGAGACCCGGCCACGCCGGACCTCGCCCTCCTTGAGCTCTTCGATCAGCCGCTCCTTCATGACGTCACGGCGCTCTTGGATCGCCTGCCGCTCGGAGAGGATCAGTCGGTTCCGGTGGCGGTTGATCTCGATCACCTTGAGCGGCAGCGAGCTGCCGATCAGGCGGGCCATGTCGGCTTGCTTGCTGGCGTCGTCGCCGCCGCGGATCTCGGAGACCTGCGACGCCGGGACGAAGCCGCGCACCCCGTCAAGGTTGACGAGGAGACCGCCCTTGTTGTAATTGGTGACTTCAGCCTCGATGACCTGATTGGCGTCAAAGATCTCTTGCAGCCTGCGCCAGCTCTTTTCCTGACGGGCGCGATCGACACTGACGACCGCATGCCCCTCCTTGTTCTCCGGCTGCACGACGAAGACGAGCACGTTGTCGCCGATCGTCAGCGCCTGCTTCTCGTCCGCGGAGAGGCTGGAGAACTCATGGGCCGGCACGATGCCCTCGGACTTCGAGCCAATATCGACCAGGAGCTCGTCCCGGTCGATCCGCATGATGACGCCGTCCATGACGTCCCCATATTTCAGGGTTTTGTAGTCATGGCTCGGGTCGCTGAGATATTGCTCCATCAGCGACAGTCCCTGGCTGGGGGCGACGTCGCCCTGGCTCGGGACCGCCATCGGTTGGCTCAGCGCCCCAGCGGTGACGTCCCTCTGCTCGCTCACGTCCGTGCCGTCCATACACCTTCCTTAAAAGACAAAAGGACATGCGGGTAACCTCCCCGGACGCGGGCCGATCGCAACAACCCACAGGAGGGAGACTTGTGTAGGGAAGTATACCCAGCATCCGCCAACGGCGCAATACGCGCGACCAATCGACCAATCCGCGGCTCCGATGAGCCGTTCCCCGACGATCGGCGCCTCTTACCACGTACCACGCCATGTCCCGGTCTTCTTGGCGTCGCTGCCGCGCAGCGACGCCAACTGGAACGTGGGTCGATCGCAACGACCCACAAAATCAGGGAGGCTTGTGGTAGGGCATCAACCCAGGGGGTTCCCCGCGACGCAACCCGCGCGGGTGGTCGTCGATGTCTGACTATCTGGATAGCTGGCGGGTGCCACCGCCGCCTGGTCCGCGCCCCCCTGCGTCAACGCGCGGCGGCTCCCACCGCCGCCGGTTCCGCCCCGAGCGAGGCAAGGACGGCCCCCAGCGCCGCCAGCGCGGCGTCGATGTCGCCCGCGTCCACCCAGCCCATATGCCCAATCCGGATCATGCGCTCCGAAACGTGCGCCTGACCCCCGGCGACGTCGACGCCATGGTCGCGCCGCATCGCTTGGATGATGCGCTGCGCGCTCAAACCGGCCGGTGGGACGAGAGCGGTGACCGTGTTCGATGCGTAGGCCTCGTCGCTGAAGAGCGCCAGACCGAGGTCGGTGACGCCGCGTCGCGTTCGCTCACCGAGATCGCGGTGGCGGCGCCAGACGCCTTCGACGCCTTCCTCGAGGATCAGGTCGAGGGCGGCGTCGAAGGCATAGCAGAGGGTGAGGGGCGGAGTCGCCGGCGTCATGCCCTGCCGCGCGTAGTCCCGCGCCGAGCCCAGGTCCCAGAAAAAGCGAGGAAAGGTCGATCGCCGGTAGGCATCCCAGGCGCGCGCTCCGACCGCGGCGATCAGCAGACCGGGCGGGCACATCCATGCCTTCTGCGAGCCCGAGAACACGAAATCGATGCCCCACTCGTCCATCAGCAGCGGCAGCCCGCCCGCGGAGCTGACCGCGTCGACGACGAGGAGCGCGCCGTGCTCGCGCACGACGGCGGCCAAGTCCGACAACGGATGGGTGACCCCGGTCGAGGTTTCGTTGTGGGTGAGGAGGACGGCCCGGACTTCTTGGTGCTCGTGCAGAGCGACGCGAAGCAGCTCCGGCGTCGCCGCCCGCCCCCACTCGACGTCGAGCCGCCGGACGTCGAGCTGGAACGCCTCCGCGACCCGCGCGAAGCGGTCCCCGAAATCGCCGCCGACGACGCAGAGCACCGGATCGCCCGGCGACAGGAGGTTGACGACTGCCGCCTCCCAACCCGCCGAGCCCGAAGCCGGCCACAGGAAGGCGTCGCCGTCCGTCCGGTGGATCTCCTTCGTCCGCCTCAGGATCGAGGAGTACAGCTCCTTGAGC
>JRHI01001620.1_pt1 | contig 18112 bp, 15 predicted proteins | sample 215371 | NCBI WGS metagenome assembly JRHI01 (sample SAMN02929681, study PRJNA255918) | sediment metagenome | biome: cave system; feature: Ice Cave; material: Sediment; isolation source: sediment from deep within a dark volcanic ice cave with no known source of... ...
TTCGCCGATCAGACGACGCTCGGCTTCGAACCGGGAATCACCGCAATCGTCGGTCCTAATGGCGCGGGGAAATCGAATTTGGTCGATGCGATTCGGTGGGTGCTGGGCGAACAGAGTCCCAAGAGCCTTCGATCCAGTAAGACCGAGGATGTTATTTTCGCCGGCAACGAACGGCGAAAGCCGCTTGGGATGGCCGAGGTCGCGCTGACATTCGACAATGCCGACGGATCCCTCGCCATCGACGCGGCCGAAGTGCAAATCACGCGCCGCGCGTATCGCGCGGGCGAGAGCGAGTTCTTCATTAACCGTCAGCAAGTGCGATTGCGGGACATCGTTGATCTGCTCATGGGAACTGGCCTCGGGCCGGGCTCGTATTCGATCGTCTCGCAAGGCCAGATCGATGCCATCCTATCCTCAAAACCGACCGAACGCCGGAGCCTTTTTGAAGAGACGGCGGGCATCAATCGGTTCCTCTCGCGAAAAACCGAGTCGCTGCGTCGACTCGAACACACCGAGCGCAACGCCATCCGCGTCAACGACTTGCTGGCGGAAATTACCGGCCGTATCCCCGAACTCGAGACCCAAGCGCGTCGCGCGCGGCGCTTTCGCCGGGCCTCGGCGCGGTTGCGCGATCTCGAGATCCTGTCGTACCTGCGCGCCAGCGCAACGCGTCGCGCTGAGCGCGAGGCTCTGGTCGCGGAGCGCGACCGGCTTGAGGCGCAGCGAACCGCGGCCGCGGCGCGCGTTGCCACCGTCGACGCACACCTCAATGCGCTGCGCAGCGAAGCCTATCTGCACGAACAGCGCCGAGAGGTGGCCCGCGCGCAAACCGGGCAGGTGCGCAACCGCCTGGCGGAATTAGAGGCGCAGAGTGCTGCCCTCCGCGCGCGGCGCGAGGCGCTGGAGCGGCAGTCGGCCGCGGTCGACGACGACCGCGAGCGTGCCGCGACCGAACGTTCCACGCTCGAAACGGAGCTTGTCGATCTGGAGGCCCAAATCGGGCCATCCAGCGCAGCGCTAAGGGTGCAGCGCGAGCACGAGCAGGCGGCGGTGCTTGCCGTGTCCGGTGCGCGCGCCGATTTAGACGCGATCTATACGCAGTTGCGCGAGGTGGAAGCGGCCGTCGCGGCGGGCGCCGCCTGCGAAGCGGAGCGCGGCGCGCAGCGCCAAGCACTGAGCGCGGACATCGACCGGCTCGAACGCGACGCGCGCGAAGCGCGCGCCGATAGCGAACTCCAGCAGTCGCAGCTCGTCGAACTCGGAAGCGCTTGCGAGCGGCTAGCGCACGACGCCGCTGATCGCGAGCGCGATTTGGGTGCCGCCGAACACGCCGTTGCCGAGGCCGATGCGCGGCTGAGCGCGGCGACCGAGGCGCTGGCCCGCGATCGGGAACGCTTCCGCGCCGCCACCAGCGATCTCGCGAGCGCCGAAGCACGGTCGCACACCATCGAGGAACTCGAAGCCAACCTGGCGGGGCACATTCCCGGCACCCGAGCGATTCTCGAAGCCGGCCAGCGCGGCGAGCTCGGTGGCATCGTCGGCGTTGTGGCCAACCTGATTCGGGTTGAGGAGCGCTATGCGCGCGCGCTCGATGTAGCGTTCGGCGCAGCGCTCTCCAATCTGGTTACCGAAACGTCCGAAGATGCGGAACGTGCAATTCAGTTGTTGCGTTCGCGGGAACTCGGCCGGGCGACATTTTTGCCGCTGGACACACTCGGGTCGCGCACCGGTCGGGACCCGGCAGGGGCTCCCGATGGCGCCGGCGTCATCGGCTACGCCCACACGCTGGTCGAAACCCAGCTGCCGTATGCCGGCATCGTCGCGTTCCTGGTCGGCCGGATCCTGGTGGTGGAAACGCTTGACGTCGGCGTGCGGCTCGTTCGAGCACAGGGCTTTCGCGATTCGATCGTGACGTTGGACGGCGATCAGATCTCGGGCGGAGGCGCGATGACGGGCGGCCGCTACAAACGCGAACGGTCGATTCTCTCGCGGCAAGCGCAACTGCGAACCCTGCGCGCGCAGATTCCTGAACTGCAGGCCGCGCTCGCCGCGGCCGAACGCCAAGCGGCTGCCGCTGCCGCCGAGGCCACGGTCGCAACGAGTGGCCGTGATGCCGCCCGTCAGCGCGCCGGGGAGCTGACGATTGCGCTGCGCGATGTTCGGTCGCAATCGGAGTCGCTCGAGGCCGAGCGCGAACGCTTGGAACGCGCGGCCGAGGTGATGGCGCAGCGCGGCGCCGAGCGCGACCGCGAAATCGTCGCTGCCCGCGAGCGGCTCGGACGGCTGACATTGGCCGCGAGCGATCCGGCGCCCCTGACGGCCGAACGCACGCGCCTTGAAGCAGTCTTGATCGACCGGCGGGCGGCGATTGCAGCCGCCGAAGTGTCTGAGCGAGAAGTTGCCGCGCGCACGGCGCGGGCCCGCGAAGCGGTCGCGGCGCTGACGGCCAAATGCGATGCGGCGCGGGGCCGGCTCGATATGCTCGACGCCGACCGCGAGCGGGCGGCGGCCGCGCGCCAAACGATGTTGGCCGACGTCGAATCGACCGTGGTCCAATTGGCTAAGTTGACGACCTCGATCCAAAGTGTTCGCAGCGAGGTCGACCAATTGGAAGCCGCCGATGAAAGTGCGCGCCGAGAACGGGATGCAATGAGCGCCCGCACCGCGGGCCTCGAATCGGATCTGCGTTTAGCGCAAAACGCCGAACGGGAGGGCGTCGGCGCCGCGGAGACCGGCCGCCTGCGATTGGCGGAAGTCGAAGCGGAACTGGGGATGTTGTCGGCCCAATTCGCGCAGAACCCGGCCACTGCCGACGAATGCGCCGACGTCGAAGCGCGTTATGTCAAGGAGGAGGGCGATTTCGCAGCCGACGTCGCGCGCTTACGCGAAGAGCTCGTGCGACTCGCGAACGTCAATCTCAATGCGGAGGCGGAAATCGAAGAGCTGGTCGAACGCGAACGGTTTCTGCGCGAACAGCTCGACGATCTGGCGCGCGCCCGCGAGACGTTGCTGGCGAGCATCAAGGAGATTGAAGCGACATCGCTCGCACAATTCAACGAGACATTCGTCGCCGTAAAGGCCGCGTTCGAAGAAGTTTTTGCCCGATTGTTCGTCGGCGGCCAGGCGCGGATGTGGCAGACCGAGGCCGACGAGCTTTCAGAGACCGGCATCGAAATTTCGATCCAACCACCCGGAAAAAAGATGACCGCCCTGCCGCTGCTCTCCGGCGGCGAGCGCGCGATGACGGCGGCGGCGCTCATTTTCGCGTTGATCAAAGTAAAACCGTCGCCCTTCTACTTGCTTGATGAAGTCGACGCCGCGCTGGACGATGCGAATGTCGAGCGTTTTTCGGATATGGTGCGCGAGGTAGCTGGGGGCGCTCAGCTGGTGCTGGTCACTCACAACAAGCAGACCATGGAACTCGCCGAGCGGATGTACGGCGTCACGATGGCCGAACCGGGAATCTCGAGTGTCGTTGCCGCCGATCTCGCGCCGGTCGAAAGCCGGCGCGGTGAGCCCGCGCTTGTCGGATGAACCCGCCCGCGTTGCGCTGATCTCGGTTTCCGATCGAACGGGCGTGGTCGCCTTGGCGCAGGCGCTCAGCGACGGTGGAACGACGATCTACGCGACCGGCGGAACCGCCGCCCACCTGCGCGAGCACGGCGTCGCCGCCCACGATGTCGGCGAACTGACCGGCTTTCCGGCGCTGTTCGACGGCCGGGTGAAAACGCTGCACCCACGCGTCTTCGGTGGAATCTTGGCCGACCGGGCGAACGCCGCGCATCGCGCCGAAGCTCGCGAACACGGCGTGCCGGACTTGGCCACGGTCGTGGTCAATCTGTACCCGTTCGAGGCGACGGTAGCGCGGGCGGGCGCTTCGCTCGAAGAGGCCATCGAACAGATCGATATCGGCGGAGTGGCGCTGATTCGCGCCGGCGCCAAAAACTACGATCATGTCACGGTTCTCGTGGATCCGTCGCAGTATTCGAGCGTCATTGAGGCGCTGCCGGCTGGACCGGATCACGCCGCCCGGCGCACGCTGGCGACGCGGGCGTTCGAGCGCACCGCGGAATACGATGCAGCGATCGCCCGCTACCTGGAAGCCGGCCTGGTCGCAAGCGAACTCCCCGGCTCGCTCGCGCTGACGTTGCCGCTCGCGGCGTCGCTGCGCTACGGAGAGAACCCGCAATCGCGCGCGGCGTTCTATCTGTCGCGAACCGAGGCGCTTCCCGAACAGCTCAGCGGGAAGGCGCTGTCGTACAACAACCTGCTCGATCTGGATGCGACGCTACGCGTGCTAGTGCGCGGCGTTCCGGCACACCTCGGCGACGCGGCGCACCTGACAGCGACGGCAAAGGTTCGCGCTGCAATCGTGAAGCACACGGTGCCATGCGGCGTTGCGGAAAGGACCACCGTCGTCGACGCCGTGCGAGATGCGCTGGAAACCGATCCGATTTCGGCATTCGGTGGAATCGTTGCCGTCGATGGGACGATCGATGTGCCCACGGCCGAGGCGCTCGGTGCATTCTTCTTGGAAATCGTCGCGGCTCCAGCCTTCACGTCTGAAGCGCTCGCGAGCATTCGAAAAAAGAAGAACCTGCGCATCATGCGATATGATCCGAGTCTGCCCGAGCGGTTGGCCGCCGGGTTGCGCGTGCGCAGCGCGCTGGGCGGCGTGTTGGCGGAAGACGATGCCCCGCTGGCGAGGCCCGAATCCTGGCGGGTTGTTTCGGCGCGCACGCCAAGTGCCGGCGAATGGAGCGATTTGCGGCTCGCCTGGGATGTGGTAAGGCACGTGAAGAGCAACGGTGTTGTGGTCGTACGCGACGGTGTGGCCCGCGGCATCTGCGCTGGCCAAACCAATCGCGTCAGCGCTGTTCGGATCGCCGCCGAACGAGCCGGTCCGGCGGCCGCCGGTGCCGCCTGCGCGAGCGACGGCTTTTTCCCATTCGCCGACGGTCTCGAAGCCGCCGCGGACGCAGGCTGCACGGCGGTCATCGCGCCTGACGGATCGATTCGTGACGCCGAGGTGATTGCGGCCGCCGACCACCGCGGCCTTGCGCTCGTGTTTTCGAACTACCGGTACTTTTTGCACTGACCGGCACAACGCGTTTCAGCTCGTGCTTTGGACGATCGCGCTGTGCTGGGGGTCACCATTTGACGCTTGGGCAGCGCCTGGGTGACGAGCGGCTCGTCCCACAGCGCCGGTGAGCCGTAACCGATGATATGGTCGAGTACACCTGGGGAACCGGCCCGCATAACGTCCTGGGTGGTTTACACGCCCCCAACTGGCTGTTGATCGGTGTCGGCATCTTTGGGCTGTTTGTTGCCGTCAAAATCATCGGATCGTTCGTCCGCCGCTAACGTTCGTCGCCGGGGCTTGCTCGGTCCGGCCCGGGCGTCATACGGGGATCGGCTTCATGGCGGGCGCATAGTGCACCCTGATGTTCCGCATGCGGACACGGGGCCAAGTCGAGCTCGCGCGATGTCTTGTCGAACAGCAAGCCCTGCATCTGCGCGACGTGTACGCCGTGGCTGCGATGATCCCGAGTTGAGTTTCGCGCGCGGAACGTCTGGTTTTGCGAACCATGAGCGGGTTGATCTGCCTGCGATGAAGTTTGAGGACAACAACATGCCGACGATTGCGACGTCGCGGTCCTTCGATCGCACCGGACTAGCGGCCGTTCATCGAACACTCCCGCGATGAGCAAAGGCCGCTTCGTCACCGGTTACCGCCTGTTGTTCGCGGCACTGACGCTGGGCGCGATCGGGGTGCAGTTTTCAGTCGGAAGCCGGTTGCCCAACTTCAATCCGATCAACTTCTTCAGTTATTTCACGATTCTCAGCGACGTTTTTGCGGCTGGGGTCTTCTTGTTTGCAGGTCAATAGCCTACCAGAGGCCGATCGTCGGCTGTTGATATGGTGCGCGGCGCGGCGACGCTGTGTATGGCGCTTGTTGGCGTCGTGTTTTCGCTGTTGTTGGCAGGGCTGGATTCGATCTTATTACCGTGGGTCAATGCGGTCGTGCACTACGCGATGCCGGTCGTTGTTGTCGCCGATTGGCTCATCGATCCGCCGAACAGGCGTATCACGCTGCAAGCGGCTCTCCGGTGGCTTGCCATTCCGTTCGTGTACGTGGCGTATACCCTGGTCCGTGGGGCCACGGTCCACTGGTACCCGTATCCATTCTTGAACGTCGATCAGATTGGCTATCGCGGCGTGCTGGGCTATTGCCTTGTGATGCTGGTCGGGGTCGCCATAGGCGCCTGGGCAGTCTCGACTGGCAATGCCCGTCGTGCACGAGGTGCGACCTGATTCGCCCACGGCGGACGTGCCAGGAGACACAAGCTCGACACTAGGGTTGCCGAGCACGACGCCCGAGCTTCCACATTGATCTACCAAAGAGGCATAGGAGACCGTTCATGAAAGAAGACCGCGCGAAACCAGCGTGGGTTCGTCTACCGAACGAAGAAGAGCTTGCAGCGTCGTTAGACGGGCAAAAACTGCCCTACCAGTTACTCATGGGCACGCAAACGGTGCCAAACATGAGCCGACTCCTCGCGGCCCATCCGCGAATTGGTCCAGCGTTTCGCGCGCTTGGCAAACAGGTGATGTGGCAGCCCGGACACCTATCTCGGGCCGAGCGCGAGATGATTGCCGCGGTGACTGCGGTGGCGCAAGACTGTGCTTATTGAACGCAGTCTCACGCAGAGTTTCTGCGTGCCGAACATGGCAACGCGGCGCTGGTTGCGGCGCTCAAGAACCGCCGGCCGTGGAGCACCGTCGAAGAGCTCTCCGAGCGAGAGCGCGCGCTGTGTGCGGTTGCGGATAAGATGAGTGCGACGCCGACACGTATGGTGGAGGCGGATTGGCAGCCGCTGCGGGACGCTGGTTTCGACGACGTCGCGATTCTAGAGGTCGCGCACGTCGTCGGGTACTTCAACTACCTGACTCGTCTCGCGGACGGTTTAGGCTTGGTGCTGGACAGCTAGTGCTATAACGCGCGCCGACCCCGATTTTCGCTCGCCCCGACCCGGGGCGCGAGCGAAACAAAGGGGCGGTCAAGCGGGTCTACGATTGGGACCGTGATCGAGCATTTCCATCCGCTCGTTGGTGAGTGGTTTTCCAGCCGCTTTGGGCAGCCGACCGAGCCGCAGCTGCAAGGCTGGCCAGCGATCCGGTCCGGGCGGGATGTGCTGATCTGCGCCCCGACGGGCTCGGGGAAGACGCTGGCGGCGTTTTCGTTTTGCCTGGACGATCTGGTCCGCCGGGCAGCCGCCGGCGAGCTGGCCGACGAAACATTCGTCGTCTACGTGTCGCCGCTTAAGGCGCTGACCAACGATGTGCGCAAGAACTTGGAAGCGCCGCTGTCCGAGCTGTTGGCCCGTGCCATCGAACGCGGGATGCTGCTGGCGCCGATTCGCACCGCCGTTCGGACCGGCGACACCACCTCCGCCCAGCGGCAGCGCATGCTGCGCCACCCGCCGCACGTTTTGGTCACGACGCCGGAGTCGCTATTCATCTTGCTGACGGCTGAGAAGTCGCGGCGGCTGTTTACCAACGTCAGTACGGTGATCGTGGACGAAATCCATGCGATGGCGCGCGATAAGCGCGGCTCGCATCTAGCGCTGACCTTAGCGCGCCTCGATCACCTGGTCACGCAAAATGGCCAGCCGAAGCCGCAGCGCATCGGTTTGTCGGCGACGGTCCGCCCGCTCGCCGACGTCGGACGCTACCTGAGTCCGACCGCCGAGATTATCGATGTCGGCAGCCGGCGCGAGATGACCATTGCAGTCGACGTCCCCGCCGACGAACTCAGCTCGGTCGCCACGAATGAAATGTGGGGCGAGATTTACGATCGCATCGCCGATTTCATTCGTGCACATCGAACCACCCTAGTGTTCGTCAGCACGCGCCGGATGAGCGAACGGGTGGCGTTTGCGCTCACCGAACGGCTGGGTGAGGGCGTGCTTCTGCCGCACCATGGCAGCTTATCGCGCGAGTCGCGCTTCACCGCCGAACACCGTCTGAAGAATGGTGAGTTGCGCGCCGTCGTTGCGACGGCGTCGCTCGAGCTTGGGATCGACATCGGAACGATCGACCTCGTCGTCCAGCTGGGCACGCCGCGTGCGATCGGCGTCGCGCTGCAACGGATTGGCCGTTCCGGTCACTGGGTCGGCGCCAAACCTGCCGGCCGGCTCTTTGCGATGACGCGCGACGAATTGCTCGAGTGTGCAGCGCTGGTTCGCGGCATTCGTGCCGGCGCAATGGATGCGCTGACGATTCCGTCGGCTCCGCTGGACATTCTCGCCCAGCAATTGGTCGCGGCGTGCGCCGCGCACGAGTGGGACACCGAGGGCCTGTACGCGCTCGTGCGTTCGGCCTACCCGTACCGCGATCTCGCCCGCAAAGATTTCGACGATGTCGTCTCGATGCTGGCCGATGGCATCGCGTCCTCGCGCGGCCGCAGCGGCGCGTACCTGCACTATGACCGCGTCAACGAACGGCTGCGTGCGCGGCGCGGTGCCCGCATCGCCGCGATTACCTCAGGCGGGGCGATTCCGGAAACCGCAAACTACAACGTCATCGCCGAGCCCGACGGGCACCTCGTCGGAACCCTCGACGAGGATTTCGCCGTCGAGAGCATGGCCGGCGACATTTTCTTGCTCGGCACCAATTCGTGGAAAATTCGGCGGGTCGAATCGGGCGTTGTTCGGGTCGAGGACGCCCACGGTGCGCCGCCTTCGGTGCCGTTCTGGAACGGTGAAGGCCCCGGCCGCACGATCGAACTCTCGCGCGAAGTATCGGCGCTGCGGACATCGATCGATCAGAGTGACGACGCGACCGCCCACGAGATGCTCGTCGCCGAGTGCGGCCTGGATTCCGCGGGTGCCGAGCAAGCCGTGGCGTATGTCCGCGCCGGCAAGGCCACGCTCGGCGTGGTGCCGACCGACCGCACGGTCGTCGCCGAGCGCTTCTTCGACGAAGGCGGCGGCATGCAGTTGATCCTRCACACGCCGTTYGGGGCCCGYATCAACCGCGCGTGGGGGCTGGCGCTGCGCAAGCGCTTCTGCCGCTCGTTCAATGTCGAATTGCAAGCCGCGGCGACCGATAACGGCGTCGTCCTGTCGCTGACCGATCAGCACGCCTTTCCGCTGGAGATCGTCTTCGAGTACGTGAAATCGGCCAGCGTCGAAGGGGTCTTGACGCAAGCGCTGCTCGACGCACCGATGTTCGGAGCGCGCTGGCGCTGGAACGCAACCCGCGCGCTAGCTATCCTGCGGATGCGCAATGGTCGTAAGGTCGCTCCCCAAATTCAACGGATGCGCGCCGACGATCTACTGGCCGCGACCTTTCCGGACCAAGCCGCCTGCGTCGAAAATCTTACCGGCCCTATCCGCATTCCGGATCACGTGCTCGTCCGTGAGACCATCGCCAACTGTTTACACGAAGCGATGGATCTCGACGGGTTGGTCGAGGTGTTGCGGGCCGTGGAGGGTGGCGCGATTCGGACGGTCGCTGTCGATACACCGGAGCCGTCGGCGTTCTGTCACGAGATTCTCAACGCCAGCCCCTATGCATATCTGGACGATGCGCCGCTGGAAGAACGGCGCGCGCGGGCCGTGCAACTGCGGCGCACGACCCGCAGCGACGTCGATGGCGCCGGAATCCTCGATCCGGCCGCGATTGCCACCGTTGCCGAAGAATCGTGGCCGGTCGTTCGCGACGCGGATGAATTGCACGACGCACTGGCAACGCTGGTCGTCTTGCCGCCCGTTGCCGCGTGGTCCGCCTGGTTCGAAGAGTTGGGCGCGCAGAAACGCGCCACGACGCTGATCTCGGGCGACGCGCGCTTTTGGTTATGCGCGGAACGCATCGCCCTGGCTGGCATTGCGTATGCGCACGCGCGCCTGGAACCGCAGATCGGGGGGTTCGCGACCACCGATTTGCCGGAGCGACCTGAGGACGCGCTCGCCGAGATCTTGCGCGGGTGGCTAGAATCGAGCGGTCCGCTTACGGCTGCCGAATTGGCCGAGCGCTTTGCGGTCGATGCTGGCGCAATCGAGATCGCGCTGGTGCGGCTCGAAACCGAAGGCCAGCTCTTGCGCGGGCGTTTTCGCGGTGGCAGTACCGAAGAATGGTGCAATCGCCGGGTTCTCGCCCGCATTCACCGCCTCACGATCGGGACGCTGCGACGCGAGATCGAACCGGTCACGACGGCCGAATTCGTCGCATTCCTGCACCGCTGGCAACACGTCGCAGCGGGATCGCGCTTGCACGGGATCGACGGCACCTTACACGTCATCCGGCAGCTCGAAGGCTACGAGATCCCGGCCGCCGCGTGGGAAGCGCACATCTTGCCTGCTCGGATCGAGGGCTATCGCGGCGAGTACCTCGATCGCTTGTGCTATTCCGGCGACGTGATGTGGGGCCGACTGTCGCCGCACCCAGCATTGGCTCCGGACGACGAACGCAAGCGGCGCGTGCGCCCGACCAAACTCGCGCCGATCGCGCTGTTTGCCCGCGACAATGCGGCCGAACTCATCATCCGGAACCGGTACGCTACCACGGGACTGTCGCATCCTGCCTGTCAAGTGCTCGATGAGATCGCACGGCACCGTGCACCATTCTTTACCGACATTCTTCGCGGAACAAAACTGCTCGCGAGTGAGGTCGAGGAAGCGCTATGGCAACTCGTGGCGGCCGGACTCGTCACCGCTGACGGCTTCGACGCCTTGCGCTCGCTCATCGACGCCAAACGCCGTCTCGGCGAAAGCGGGCATCGCGCGCGTCCGCGGTCATCGAGCGGACGGTGGACCCTGTTGACCTCGACGACCGAGCGGATCGACGCCGACCTCTTCGCTCGCCGGCTGCTCGCCCGATGGGGCGTCGTCTTTCGCGACGTGGTTGCTCGCGAAAGCCTCGCGCCGCCGTGGCGCGAACTGCTGGGCGCGTTGCGCCGCATGGAGGCCCGCGGTGAGATTCGCGGCGGTCGTTTCGTCGCCGGCTTCATCGGCGAGCAATTCGCGCTTCCCGAAGGGCTCGAGGCGCTGAGAGCAGCGCGTCGTATCGGCGACACCACGCTCGTTACCGTCGGCACCTACGATCCGCTGCAACTCGCCGGCATCATCCTGCCGGAGACCGGCAAAAGCGTACTGGCTGCCGCATCCTAGCGCGACTTAGTACGAAGTGAAGCGTCGTTCGCGCCCGGCAGCCTTCCACTAGCGCAACAAGCGCGAACTAGCTAACGCTTCGTTGCCGATCTGCCGATCGGAGAGTAAGCGGCCATAGAACGTCTTCGACGGCCTGCGCGAGGTGTGACGCGCGTCATTGCGTTTTAGTGAATTTGTGCGCTAGCGCTCTACAAGGCTATCAGGGACGCTGGTATTCCATCACGCCGCACCGCGTTCGTGTGCCAGCCGGCACATTTACCGGAAATTGATAGTACTCCGCCCGAGTCTTCTGTAGAATGGGCATTGCGGTGACCGAACGGTTGCTCTTTAGTCATCGCCTATTTCGCTGACTGTAAAATTATGCCGGAGAATCTGATGACTGTCGGCAGCCTCATCCGCGCTCAATTAAGGTGGAATTAATGAAGGCCTGGCATTGCTCAATTTCGCGCCTGTTCTGCGGCCAGCGTGGAAGCGCCGAAATTGCCGTTGAATCGGAACGGGCGAATGCTGGAATGTTGTTAGGTTCCGCTTCTCATGGCGAGCGCGGCCAGGGGCTAGCCCTAGCGGCATTCGGAATCGTGGCGCTGCTAGGAATGGCCTCGTTGGCGATCGATGTGAGTTCGTGGCGTTACCAGCAGCGGCTCGAACAGTCGGCGGCGGACAGCGCCGCCGTCGCCGGCGCAATCCGTTTGAGCTACCCGACGACATCAAACGGTGGTACGGCTCCGGTTGAGGTCACGGCGGCTGCCCAAGGCGCTTCCAAGGACAACGGCTTCACCGATGATGGAGGTGTGGGCAAATTGACGGTTACGGTCAACAGCCCGCCGTTGGCATCGCCCACTTCATACCCGAGTAATACGGCGGTGGAAGTCATCGTGAAAAAGGACCAACCTGCGTTTTTCTCGCGCATCTTCGGCAAACAGGGTTCATTCGTCAGCGCCAGAGCGGTCGCCGCGCGCAAACCAGACGGCGCCTACTGCCTCTACCAGCTCGATCCGAATGGCTCTCTGCTGATGCGTCCACCGGGTCTGGTGAACGCTGTGAACTGCGGAGTTATTTACAATGGAACAATTCCATTGGGCCACGTAACGGCGACCAGTTTATCCTATACCAACCCCGCCAATTCTCCCGGAGCCTCGCTAACGCCGCCGCTGGTTGCCCAGCGTTCGCTGCCATTCAGCGACCCATGCTCCGCCATTGCGGGCTGCGCGTACCTACAGCAGTCAACGTTTCCACCTGCGAGCCTCGCGCGCGATGCTAGCGGGTATGCCACATTGAGTCCTGGCGTTTATAACAATTGCTGTAGCACCGTTACGTTGAATCCCGGCATATACTATATTTACGGTGGCATTGGAGTCAGCGGCGCCGGCACGATCACGGGGACCGGTGTGACCATCGTTAACATCGACGGTCCGATTCGATTCAATGGCAACGGCGGAATGAATATTAATGCACCGAGCGGTCCCTATGACCCGATGACAAATCCGACGGCGGGCGTTGCGTTTTATCAGCCCCCGAGTAATACAAACGATTATTTGGCGAACGGAAATCCGGGCTTCTTTGGCGGGATGTTTTATGCGCCGACTCTGCACTATCGCACGAATGGCAAGGGCGACACCTTTTCCTTCCTGGTTATCGGCGGCACTGACTTGCGAGGAAATAAACCACTCACTGTTGATCCTTCACTTACTTCGCCGGCCATTGCGGTTTCTTCGCAGGCGACACACGTGGTGCTTTCGGAATGAATCAGAACCAAACGCGACAAACGAGCAGCAGCTCATCGTCGTTGGAGCAACGGCGTCGGTGGTTTCCTCTACTGAGGGCGTTGGCGCGTGACGATGGCGGTCAGTCCATCGTGGAGCTCGCCATCACGGCTCCGCTGCTTATTCTGTTGCTGGCGGGCGCCATTGATGTTGGCCGGTATATGTATCAAGGTATTGAAGTGGGCAACGCCGCCCGCGCCGGGGTGCAGTACGGCGCGCAGAGCTTGGTGACGGCAGCCGATACGTCACCGACCGGCGGGATGGTAAACGCCGCCAAGGCCGACGCGAAAGAAATCCCGGGTTTGACAGCGACGGCTTCGAACTCCTGCTCGTGCTACAGCTCGCCGAGCACGACCTTTGCCTGTACTGTGCCGATCGCAACGATGCCTTGCAACACGACGGGGACGGATCATCGTGTCGTTTTAGTTCAAGTTGTCGCGAGCGGAACGTTCAATTCGTTCCTCCGGTATCCCGGCATCCCGAGCACGCTGACAATCACCCGGACAGCGATCCAGCAGGCTACCCCGTGATCTGCGAAGGCCCTGACAACCAGCACCTACGAGGGCAGGCCCTGGTAGAGTTCGCCTTTACGGCAACAATTATGCTGGTACTCATCTTCGGGATCATCGAATTCGGGCGAGCCTTCTTTGCTTACGACCTCGTTGCCCAAGGAGCCCGACTGGGAACGCGATACGCAATCGTTCATGCGACGCCCTGTAAGAGCGGTGGTACCGCGCCGTGCGAACTAGCCGCGAAAAACTACATCCTGTCGAAGGCCCCTGGAATCGATCAATCAAAACTCACACCGGTCTTCACCTGGGAAGGTGCTTCCTCGACATGCCCCGGTACCGCTCAGCCGGGATGCTACGTGAAGATCGAACTCGATTACACGTTTGCGTTCGCAGCGCTGCCGCTTCCCTCGCAGACGCTGAAGAGCACCTCGCAGATGGTTATTTCGCAATAGCGTTCGTTCTTTGTGCACCGACCTGAGGAAGGGATCCTAAACATCAGCCAAGAGACGCTGGCCGAAAGGGTCGGTATGACCTGCCCAAGCGTTAGCTTCTTCCTCAACAAATTCCGGCAAGCTCGGTTTCATCGAATACAATGCAAGCTGCACGTTCACACCTCGTTGCTGAATGTCATTCTTCACGACTAGTATGCTAACTAACGGCCTACGCACGTTCATCAACAGAGAAGTTGTGCAAAGACCTGAAGTATTGGTGCGGTGTGTCAAGGGGTTAGCGCTAGCGAGTGCAGGCAATGGTAAAGTTAGTTGCGATGGGTCTGACGAATTGACTTCCTGATCGACGAAAAGCCGGGCGATAAGGTTTTTGCCAAGGCCGCACGTGAACGTGGGCCGACGGGCGGTCGCCGTGCCCCGATACCGCTTGAGTGGAATGCTGCATAAAGATCGAACTCGGGTGCTGTATGAGGATTCGGGAAGAGCAAAATGACCGGCCTGATTCGGATTGAAGCGGTCGCCCAGTTGCTGTCTCACGTGCAGCCGGAATTGGCACAAGCCCAGATGATTGAGGCGCCAACCCGATGAGGTTGGATCGCATCCGCTAGCATCGGAACAGCGCTGCGCACCTTGTCGAGGGCATCCTTGAAGTGGTGCAGAAATGCGCGAGACGTTCGGCGTCTAGACAAGGGAGCAAAGCGATGGCGGAAACTACGGCGACGTTCCGCGAGAGGCTAAAGGTAACGCCGAGCGGAGGTCCGCTCGGCGCCGATATCGCGGGCGTCGCTTTAGCAGCTGGGCTGAGTGAGGAGACGTTTACCGGAATCGAGGCCGCGTGGTTGGAGCACCTCGTTCTTCGGTTTCGCGATCAGGACCTGAGCGACGCCGCGCTCGTCGCTTTCAGCCGCCGCTTTGGGAGACTCGATCGCGCTCCCAAAGACACGACGACGACAAACTACGTTCCTGAACACCCCGAGGTGCTGGTCGTATCAAATGTGCTATTCGATGGGAAGCCGATCGGTAGTTTAGGGTCGTATGAGTCCGTGTGGCACACGGATATGTCCTACATCAACGAAGCGCCCAAGGCGAGCCTCCTGTACGCGCTGGAAGTTCCCGAGCGCGGCGGCGATACGGGTTTTTGCAACATGTATGTTGCATATGAGGCGCTGGCGGCCGATTTGCGAGCGCAGATCGAGGGACGGCGCTGCAAGCATGACGCATCACGCAATAGTGCCGGGGAATTGCGTGCCGGATTGCCGGACGTCACGGTTCCGCGCGACGCTCCCGGAGTGTTTCACCCGCTCGTGAGGACTCATCCGGATACGAAGCGCAAGGCGCTTTATCTGGGCCGACGCCATAATGCCTGCATCGAGGGTTTGCCGTTGGCGGAAAGTGAAGCGTTGCTCGATCAGCTGTGGAAACACGCGACTCAGCCGCAATTTACCTGGATCCAGCAGTGGCGATCGCGGGACATCGTCCTCTGGGATAATCGATGCGTGATGCACCGCCGCGACGCGTTCGATGCTAGCGCTCGTAGGGTGATGCACCGAACCCAGGTTCAAGGCGACCGCCCAGTTTAGCTCCGAAGAAGGGCCTCTCATGGCGAACGATCATCCTCGCGGCGAGTTTCTGCGGCGCGTCGTCGTCGGCGCGGCGACCGTCGGCGCAGCTGGCTTTCCCCTGATCACAACTGCCAAGCGCACGCCGACGGAAGCTGATACTTCCAAGCTCTATCAAGCAGCAAAAAAGGAAGGGACAGTTGTTTGGTGGACGTCGGAATACACGCAAAACGTTTGCGAGAATATCCGAACCGCATTTAAGGCAAAGTATCCGGGTATCGAAGTGTCATTGCTTCGACAGACGACACAAATTTTGAATTCACGGGTTTTGCAGGATCTCAAAGCTGGAATCAGCGAGGTCGACCTGTTCGGCACAACCGACGAAGCGCATTACGCAGGCCTGAAAAAACTTGGAGCCCTGGCTGCACATGTTCCACCAGACATCAACAAGCTTCCTCAGCAGTTTCAGGTGCTGGATTCGGATCAGCAATACCATTTGGGGTCTTTGGGTTTCGTCGTCCTCAATTATAACCCAAAGAAGGTTGTGCCGCCGCCGCAGAAATGGAACGATTTGCTCGATCAACGGTGGAAAGGCCAGGTATCGCTCGGACATCCCGCCTACAGTGGTTATGTCGCATTGTGGGCGGTGACGATGAGTGACCGCTATGGCTGGGATAGCTATTTTAGGCGGCTCGAGGCGAACCGGCCGAAGATTGGCCGCTCGATCTTTGAAGTCGTCGCTGACATCGTCTCGGGCGAAAGTCAGATCGCGTGCGGCACCGACAAGTCTGCGTACGAGAAAAAGGCAGCCGGCAACCAGATTGACGTTCAGTTCCCGCAAGATGAGGTGTAGAAGTCAGGATTTAATCGGACAGTTGGCGAATTGATAGGTGCTTCCTTCTGAGGAGACATCAATGAACAGCGAACGCAAAGTCATACGGTCGAAAGTTGGGATGCTGCAGCTCGCGAAAGAGCTCGGCAACGTTACTGAAGCCTGCCGCGTCTTCGGCTATAGCCGGGATAGTTTCTACCGGTTCAAAGACCTCTACGAAACGGGCGGTGATCTCGCCCTTGCAGAAATCACGAAGAAGAAACCCAACCTTCGCAATCGCATCGGATCGGAGGTGGAAGCCGCGATCGTCGAGCTCGCATTTGAGTTTCCGGCGTACGGTCAGGTTCGAGCGGCAAACGAGCTTGCGAAACGCGGCATGACGATGTCGCCGGCAGGCTTACGCGGCGTGTGGTTGCGTCACGATCTCGAGACGATGAAGAAACGGCTCAAGGCCCTTGAAGCAAGGAGCGCCCAGGACGGGATCGTTCTTACGGAAGCTCAAGTCGTTGCACTCGAACGTGCGAAGCAAGAAAAAGAATCGCACGGTGAGTTCGAGAGTGAATGTCCCGGCTATTGCGGCGCCCAGGATACGTTCTTCGTCGGCACGATGAAAGGAGTCGGTCGCATCTATCAGCAGACGTTCATCGATACGTATGCGAAAGTCGGCGTCGCGAAGCTCTACACGGACAAGACGCCGATCACAGCCGCGGACCTGCTCAACGATCGGGTTCTTCCACTCTATGAAGAGCATGGCATTCCGCTGCAACGCGTCCTCACGGATCGTGGGACGGAATTCTGTGGGCGTGAGAGCCACCCGTACGAATTGTATCTCTCGCTCGAAGACATCGAGCATACGCGGACGAAGGCGCGAAGCCCGCAGACCAATGGGATTGTCGAGCGTTTCCACAAGACCATGCTTGACGAGTTTTATCGTATTACATTTCGGAAAGTAATCTACACGAACGTCGAAGATCTGCAGCGCGATCTCGACGCGTGGATGCGACAATACAACGACGATCGACCGCATCAGGGCCGCTGGTGCTACGGAAAGACTCCGATGCAGACTCTAAAAGATAGTATATCCCTGGCCAAAGAAAAGCTGATCGCGTAGCACCGGGAAAGCAACTTACTGACGCCTACTCAATTCGTACGACTGTCAGATCACATACTAGCTAATACACTTTCAGAATTGGGCCCACCGCACCCATACTCAGGTACCTGATTGCCTGAGCAGTTACGATGCAGCCAGTCGCGGTAGTATTCCTTGCTCTTCGCAGTGATCGCGTAAAGGAGGCGGTAGGTAACTCCTTGTCGGCATTCCAGCGCGCGTCATAAAAGCTCTGCTCGAGAATCTTTGCGTCGGTCGTCATATTCGCTCCTTAACATTGATTCGCGTTTCGCTATAGTCAGCCAGATTCAACGAACCGTCCTCGAGGCGGCCGGTCGCCGCAGGCTCAGGCTCCTTGCTACGCAAAGCCGCGCGAGCTCCATGGGCCATTAGTCCCATTTGCACCGTTAGCTAGGCTTTCTGATCACGTATGTGTCCGCGATGGTGGGGAACCACTTTTTGGGACACCTTCGTCGAGGCAGGATGGCTTCGCTACCTTGTCATCGGCACGAGGCTATCGCGCCCAACGTTCCCACCGCCGCGTACGTTGATGGGCCCGTGCTAGTGGGATAAATGCGCAACGTGCTTGACAAAATCCTAAAGGCCCGTCGAGCGGCAGTCGACGACAAATTGCGCAATCATGCACCACCGCACGAAAGCCAACCCCCCGGTGGCCACCCAAAATGTACCACCCGTGGCCGGTTGAAAATGTACC
>JRHI01001622.1_pt1 | contig 18105 bp, 15 predicted proteins | sample 215371 | NCBI WGS metagenome assembly JRHI01 (sample SAMN02929681, study PRJNA255918) | sediment metagenome | biome: cave system; feature: Ice Cave; material: Sediment; isolation source: sediment from deep within a dark volcanic ice cave with no known source of... ...
CTTTTTTCCGTCAACCCTCCTGCGGAATGTGGGTTACAACAAGAGTTTTCGCCTCAATTTGAGCACAAAGTACCGTTATTGATGAGTAATCTACTTGATAGAGTGCTATTGTAGCCTGTTTTGCTGGCTCTAGCTCTGCCATCGCCGTTTAATTAACTAGCACAAAGCGTATGTGTATCCCAAGGCAGTCAGCTAAACCATCTTTTCTTCTTAGGTTGAGTGGCAGACTGTTGTTGAGGAGAAACAACAGGAGCAGGTTTGCGAAGATTTTTAGCGGTCTCATACGCTTTCCGCGATTCATCTAACATGCCAAGCTGTTGAAAAGCGTTCCCCATATTCTGGTGTGCATCTGCAAAAGAGGGATTAAGTCGTACGGCTTGCTGAAATGCTGACAATGCCTCATTCATTATGCCTAGTTGCACAAGTGTTATACCCATACTATTATATGCATTCGCATCATGAGGATCAAGACGAATGGTCTGTTGAAAAGCAGCCAGAGCTTCAGGATAGCGATTTTGAGCATAGAGGATAATTCCTCTACTATAGTGAGCTATAGCAAAATTCCCATCAATTTTAACAGCTGCGTCATAAGCCTCTAATGCAAGCCCTAATTGGGTTTGGCTGAATTGGATCTGGTCCCAGCTTCTATTATCAGTTATTCTTGAACTATACATACGTCGTATATTACCTATGCTGTTATAAGCTGGTGCGCAATTGTTATCTATGCTGATAGCTTGCTCATAATAGTGAAGAGCTTCCTCATAACGTTGAAGAGCATGCAATACATCCCCTTTTCCGTTGTGATATTGGGCGTCATCTTTAGGGTCAAAACCGAGACGCTCTGCCTGCTCATAAGAGCGAAGAGCATCATCATAACGTCTGAGGCCGTACAACGCGTTTCCGCGGCCAATGTGGGCTTTGGTACGCATCGGTTCGAGCAAAATAGCTTGCTCATAGGCTCCAAGTGCTTCTTTATAGCGCTTCGCTTGGAGATGTGCGAGTCCTTCGTCAAGCCACTGCTTTATGGTTTTCTGGGAGATAGGTGCGATGCTAGCTGGTATATGGGCATTAGGCGACTGTACATGTGGTTGGCTTGGAGTTTGTAAGGCTTGGATAAATGCATGAACATCTGCATAGCGGTCTGCACGCTGTTTTGCCATTGCTTTCAATATGGCTTGTTCCACATAAGACGGTATAGTTGGGTTCAGTTGTGAAGGAGGTGTAGCGTTTTCGGTTGCATGGAGAAACGCCATAGAAATCATATCGGGGGCCTGGAAGGGGATGCGCCCTGCTGCTAATTCGTATGCAACGCAACCGAGTGCGTACTGGTCGCTCTCTTTGGAAATGATCCCTTTGAATTGTTCTGGTGCCATATATGGAGGAGTACCGATGAGACTTGTAGTGTATTTCATGCTGGCAGTGGAGAGTGCGGTAGCGATGCCGAAATCCGCGAGTAATGTTTCGCCTTTGGCGTTAAAGAGAATATTTTCCGGTTTGATATCACGGTGAATAATGTTTTGTTCATGTGCATGCTGCAGCGCCTGTCCGACTTGTGAAAGGATGCTTAGCGTTTCCTGTGGTGATAGTAGTTGGAAATGTTGACGATTGAGACGGTCTCGCAATGAGCCGCCAAAAGCATATTCCATTATGATGTAGGGAATATTGTTATAGATGCCAACATCCAAAATAGGTAATGCATAAGGATGTTTTGCTTTATCGAGTAAGAGAGCTTCCTGCATAAACTGATCTTGTTGCTGCTGTGAGTTTAAATGTGCTGAATGCAGTAATTTAATAGCAACAACACGATTGAGCTTGTTATGCTGCGCCAGAAAGACGCTGCCAAAGCCACCGCTAGCAAGTTCTTTGGTGATCTGATAATTATTGATCTGGACGCCAATATAACTGTTGCCAGGTGTCATATGGCTCTCCCTGAAAGGCTTGATTATTCATAGGAGTATGGGCGTTAATCGATAGTTCATTGAATAATACTATAACATGGGATGAGTTACTGTCAACCTTTCCCCCTCCGTCAACCCATACAACCGATACACAATCTGATCTATAACCCGCTCTGTGCTCTCAATGCGCTGCTCAAGCACTGCTATCGGTGGCTGATAGTTGCGGTAGACCCTGACGAGTGCCACGAGATCGGGCTTGCCCAGGCGTCGTTTGAGGAGCCATTTCCATTGCTCTTCGTTGAGTTTGCTGATATCTTCTTTAGGTTAATGTTGCTTTGCGCCAGTGGGCCGAGTATCTCTTGCGCCTCCGCCAGCTTCTTACCATTCTCTGCGCCATTGCCGTTTTGTGTTTTGGTCGTGTGTGGTGGTGTCCACAATCTGCCAAGCTTGTCTAGCTCAGGAGCGGTGAGCACACTCTCCAGGCCGAGCATGAAATTCTCCAGTGCCTCGCGCCGCTGTTGATGTAGAGCCAGCATGCTCTCAGCCAGCGCGACCAGCACATCATGCACGACATCGCTCTGCTCAGGTGTGCTGGCAAGGCATGCTTCTACTAATGTGAGCAATGCATCATGCTGTTTGCTCGTGTAGAGCGCGATGCCCTGTTGAGCAAGGGCTGTGCGTTGTTCTGCCGGTGTGGTGAAGGTGATGCGACGAATAGGAGTATGCACAAGTGTTTGTGCTCGATACTCTAAAAAGTCTCCTCTCAGGAAGGTAAGCTGATTGCTCAGGAAATGGAATATAGCACTGGAGTTAAAGATGCTTAAAAGGTATAAATCCTCGGTAGGTATGAAGAATGTTTTGTCGTTGGAATAATATCCTTCTTTTGTAAAGGCGAACTGGTTATAGATAGCGATAACGGGCCATATAATCTTTGGTTTCTCAAAATCATTGTAATAATCGCATGCGCGAAGTTCCCACCAGTGATTTCCTTTATCCCAACGTTTTTCAAGTTGTGTTTGATACTGCTTGAGATAAGCAAAGATAGCCGGATAGCGTTCAATGGGCGTGCCAATCTTTGTCAGAATGATGTAGGTATCCTGGTAATCAATGTCATAGCGTTTCACATCACGCCCAACAATGAGAGGTTTAATGATCTCAGCACTATTAGAGTCTTCGGCGATGAGGCGGTCACGAGTGCGGCGGTCAATGACGAAGGCTTCGTTAAAGCCTGTCTTGATGCCATAGTAGATTTTGTTGTGAACATATTCGCCCAATGGGATACTGACCGCCTTCATTTTAGCGATGATGGCCTGAGTCTCGGCTCCTGAGAGGGACCAGCCTGTACCTGTGAGGGCTGTGCGTGCGATCTGCGTTTCAGCGGCGGCAATGTCGGCGGCGAGTTGGGCAGGGTGGAGCTGTTTGAGACGTGTGTATGAAATCTGCGTGTCGTCAATATCCTCGTTGCTGGTGAGGATAATCATGGGATAGGTCACAGCATCGGGAAAGACGGGCAGGTCGCCGAAGTCTACGATGCGTTCGAGGCGCACCTGTTGCGTGAGGAAGGTACGCAATGCTTCGCCATAGTCGGCACGCACAAATTTGTTGGGGAGGATGAAGCTGAAACGCCCACGTTCTTTGAGGAGGGTGTTGCCCAGTTCGACAAAATAGGTGGAGAGGTCGGCGGCACCGTGATAGACGCGGTAGCGGCTGGCAAGCGCGGCCTTGTCCTGGCTAAAGGCTTCCTGGCGGATCCATGGCGGGTTGCCGAGAACGACATCGAACCCTGCCTGTGTGCCCTTTTGCTGACCGTGTTTGTCGAAGAAGACTTCGGGGAACTCTAGCTCCCAGTGAAAGAAGCGATGTTTGGGGTCGCGTGCAAGCATGGCGGCCTCGTCAAGCCACTCTTCAAATTGTGGAGCCGTCGGGTCGGTGCGTCCAATGGCAAAATCGACGATGGGTCGCCACAGCGTTGTATCAACTGGAACACCGTACTGCACGGCAACGACGAGATCAGCTAGGTTGCCAAACTTGACGATCAGTTCCTGGCGCATCGACTCATAGAGATATTCTTGCTGTTTGACCTGTTGCACGGTTTGCGTGGGGCCACCCTGCACAAGCCACATCAAGTCAACGGCGGTGGTCACGCTCTGGCGGAAGTCATCGTCCTCGAAGAGCGATAATTGTTCTTGCGGAGCTTGTGGCTGCTTTGTTTTGCGTCCACTTGTGCCATAGGAGACCTGTGAGAGATCGGCGAGTTGTGCACCAATAACAGCGTTGCCTGTGCGCAGATGGTGATCCAGGAACGAAAGCGGGCGATCTTTAGCGACGGTCGTGAGCCAGAGCGAGAGCTTGGCAAGTTCGACGGTCAGCGGATTGAGGTCAACACCATAGATGCAGGATTGCACAACGCGCCGTTTCCAATAACTTAGGTCTACAGGCGCCGAAGTCTGGTGAGAGGTTGGCTGAACATCCAATTCTACCAGGAAGCGGGCGATATATTCGGCGGCTTCAACCAGAAAATGACCGCTACCCATAGAGGGGTCAAGCACTTTAAGAGAGAGAATAGCCTCAATTTTGGCTGCATCATCGCTCAGGTCTTTGATGGCTGCCAGGAGCAGAGGGCCTAGCGTCTGCTCCACCATATATTTGACGATATAGTCCGGTGTGTAGTAGCTACCTGTGGCCTTGCGTGCCTCACCCTTATCGTTCAGCAGGTCAACTTCCCAGCCGTTGTGTGGCTCGATACGATCTAGGTGATATTCTAACAAGCCCTCGTAAATGGTGCCCAGGTTGCGCACTGAGAGATCGCGATAGTCTACGAATTGTTTGCCCTGTCCCGCAACCTCAACACGTGCTAAGAGATCGATGATTTGTTGTACAGCGGCATCGCTAATGGCATACTCTTCCAGGAAACGGTGATGATGATGATCGAAGAGGCCACCATTAAAGGTTGATATGTTTAAGGGCGACTCACCTTTATTGATATAGCGAAATAAGTCTTTCAGTTCTGCATACACACGGCCACTACTGGGAAGGAGCCTTTTGCCCTTGTTGAAGATGCGCTCGACACCTCTAGCGATGGAATGTAGGCTATAGAATTCGTTATACATCTCATTATCATCAATCGGTAGCAGGTTTCTGGACTCTGCGTAGAGGATAAAGAGCAGGCGATACAAGAAGATCAGCGCGTTATCATACAGGTCTTTCAGCATCGCTGGATCGTCCAATTTTTCTGGTAGCGCAGGGTCTTCAGGATGGAATTCGTTGGGTGGGTAGTCGATAAAACCTTGTGCCGCTAAACGCAGAGCACTATACACTTGCTTGTTGAGCGAATTGCCCACGCCCTGCGCATAGGTGATACTTTCTTGTAGAATAGAAGAGATGCTTAAAGGATGCGAGTTGAAGGCAGCGCGGCGAAAAAAGGCATAGAAATACAGAAATTGCTGCACATCACCGCTTTTGAGGAGGGCCGATAGATCGACCTCATAATAATAGTCGAGCTTGTGTGCCGTATATATGTGATAGAGCCGCCAGAGCCGCCCATTGGTGAGGATACCCCATTCTAGCCCACTCTGCTGCATATAGAAAAAAATCTGATAGGAGGGATTCTTGTTGGAGAGGGCATCAGCCCCTTTTTGCTTCGTTGCCACATCCAATGGGCAATCCCAATATTTCGCATCGCCGACTGCAAAGGCTCCCTCCTGGGCTACTGTATCATCCAACTTTTTATTTTTATTCGCGTTCAAAGCATCGAGGTCGCGGTAGAACACGTAGTCTGGTGCCTTTGTGCCATCCGCCGTTTTCAATGATGCCTGTACCTCAAACGTATGCCCCAATAGCCTCAGCACAGGCTTGACGAATTCCTCTTCCAGCTGTGCTTCTTTGGTCGATGGCTTATACTTTGCGAACAAGGTTGCAATCTGCGCTTGGACTGTTGCTGCCTCGTCATATAAAGCCTCCCACTCCGGCATGTGGGGAAGGATTTGATCAAGGTAATAGTCAGAGAATAGCTGGTGGTTGTTGTGCGACTTTAGCAGGAGTTGCGCCATGATATTGTTCTGCTCCCCTATCGACATAATGTTATGATAGTAGTCCACCAATCTTCAATCGACAGGGCAGGAACATGGCGTCGTAGGGGCTACATTCATGGCGCCCGTCGTGGGCATGGACGATATTGCCGATGTGGACTATGCCGACGACGGGCGCCATGAATGTGGCCCCTACGACGGTTGATCCCATACCGGAACAGTATAGGGGAGAGCATGGAATATTGCAAGAGATGGGGAGTGGTTGCTTATTATACGTCAGAGTATGACACATTCTTAGTACAATGGTGAGTTATTTAGGCGCGACGCCTTAGACTGCGGTTCCACCAACACATCCCTTTCCTTGCCTTTAGGCGCCAAAACTCCTTTCCCTTTCAGGTAGAGATAGAGCCACAGACTAACGCCGAGTAGGAAGCCACCAAACAGGTAGCCACCCAGAACATCGCTGGCCCAATGATCACCCAGATAGATACGTGATGGTCCAACCATCACCACAAAAAACGCAGGCACAATCAAGAGCACATAATTCCACCAACGGTCCCGCTTGAAGAGAATAATCCCTAACGAGAACAGCAACCCAAAAAAGGCCACATACGCCATCACATGCCCACTAGGAAAACTTTGTCCGTTCGCATGCTGAAAAATGGTTACAAACTGCGCAGTTGGACGAGGACGCTCAACAATCAACTTGATAACCACATTAAGCAGCGAACTGACGGCAGACAACACTACAATCAAAATTGCCTCTAGACGCAAACGCACGAGCCAGAAGCACAATGCAGTGAGCACAATCAGAGGAATATACACCTCCATATGATAACCTAAGTAGCTCATAGCTTCCATCAACCACTGCAACCACGGTGCTTTATTCTCTTGAAACTCCCGTGTAATGGTGACATCAACAGGCAAAATCGGATGCATATGCACAAACCACGCCAACAGCGCGAACAGCACAAATTCTAGCAGATAAAACACAATAAAGAAACGAGCGCGTCTAGAAGCAAGATACCACGGTTGACGGCTACTACGTACCTCTTCCTGTGCCCGTTCGACAATATCTTGTACACCCTCTTTTATCTGTTGGTCGGGAGCTTTTTGTTGCACAATGGGTTTCCTTTAGTAAAGGATGCTCCAAAGAGCATCTTATGAGATGGTTAAACATATCTTTAAGGATACTTCTAATACGAAGCAGCGTGAAAAAACGTTTCTCTTGACTTGACTCACAGAGCTTTTCTCGCTATAGTTCCAAGAGAGAGGACACAAGTACATGTCACAGATAGAGGTTAGACCCGCACGGGCAGAAGATCATGAGGCGGTACTCGCATTTTGTGCCCATACTTGGGAATGGGGCGATTATATTGAGCGCGAATGGGAGAAGTGGCTGCACGACTCACAAGGGGTATTGCTCGTCTGCACAAACGATGGGCAACTAGTAGGAGTTGCACATCTGCATATACTCACCGCCATCGATGCTTGGCTCGAAGGTCTGCGCGTTGATCCAGCATTTCGCCAACAAGGGTTAGCCACTGCCCTCACCGAGGCTGCGATGGTCGAAGCTATACGACGCGGCACTACCCATATCCGCCTTGTGACCCATGTTGAGAATACAGCAGCCATACACATCTTCAAAAATGCACACTTTCGTCAAGTAGGCGGCTTCGTGCCATTTACGGCTCTACCGTTGCCACAAACTCCAAGCCGACGTTATGCAGGAGAAACAACGCAACTTGCCACCCTGGATGATCTGGACGATATTATTGATTATCTCAACGCCTCAAATATCTTTCCACCCGTTGGGGGTCTCTACTATGCAGATTTCACCGCCCACGTCATCACAGCAGCATTATTAGAACAGCATCTTCACGCACAACACATCTATCTGCTCAAACGCTGGAATCGCCTGGATGGGCTAGCCATTGCAGAACCGCGCCAGGACTTCCGTGGCAAGTATCTCTCACTTGGCTATATTGATGGCATGACGATAGAAGTAATCAGCTTAATCGCCTACGACCTGCGACGTCGCTTGACTCCGCTGGGTCTGGAAAGCATCTATGTGTACGCGCCCGATCTCGTGCTAATACGCGACGGTCTCACAGGCATTGAATACACGTGGTCTGGAGATGTGTTCTACACCTTTGAAAGAGGTTTAACATAAAAAACACGCATTTCGCGCATGGGCAATGCCCATGCGCGAAATGCGTGTTTTTTATGTTTCCATAGGGTTAAGCACTGCATCAGGATTTTTTAGGCCGTGATAGCGTAAGAGCCAACATCCATAACTCATACCGCCACCAACCGCCGGTAATGCCATCCATTCGCCGACGTTGAGGTGGCCCTGGCGCAACGACTCGACTAACGCGGTTGCAATACTAGCATTGGAGAGGTTGCCGTAATAGCGGAAATTGTCCACCAGTTTATCCATTGTTGAGGAAGGCCAACCATAATCGTTAATCAGCAACTCGCCCAGCCGATGGGTAATACGTGAGTTGGCCTGATGTGGCACAATGTGCGCTACCTCATCAGGTTGTAAATCAGCGTGACGACACAACGCATCAACCGATTCAGCCATAGCACGCGGTGCCTCGCGATACACCTCTTTCCCGTTCATCTTAGCATAGCCAATAAGATATTGAGAAAGTATCTTATTCAGTTCTTTCCCATTACCCTCTCTATAAAGCTGGCGCATTTTGATATCCACCTCCGCCATTTCTATCACATCTTTACGTAACGGCGTCTGATAATAGAGGGCCGCAGACTGATGCGCGTCCGAGCCATTGATTACATAGGTATCTTCGTCGCCCACCTCTAACAAAAAGGCCGCGGCTCCTTCACCAAAGAGAGAACTGGTTTTCCAATCAAGCACATTCATAATGTTGGAAAGCAGGCCCTCAGCCGTCACCAGCAAGACCAATTTCGCAGACCCGGCGGCTAACACCTCGGAGCAGACCTGAAATGCCTCTGTTTGACAGGCACAAGCCCCTCTTAGCATAGTGGCACGTACTGGCCCAATGCCAAGGCGCATTTGCACCAAACCAGCAATAGTCGGGAAGGCGTCATTGTCGGATGAAGAGGCTCCAATCACCGTATCTACCTCTTTTGCACTACGTCCCGCACTTGCCAGCGCACGTTGAGCAGCAATCACCGCCATATCTGGTAAGGTCTCATCAGGATTTGCCTTGGGGTCATCATACAGACCAGGAGCATCTTCTCCAGCCATCGTACGACAGAGGGCAAGCGTACTAGCACGCACATAGCGCGTACTGAGGCCCGTTACCCGCTCCAGGTCTTCCGGGCTACGTGAATCGCCAAGGCGTGTCGAAATAGCGGCAAAGAACTCATTGGTGATATAGCCCTTTGGTGCGTAATTGCCCAGACCAATCAAACGAACTTTCGCCTTCGTAAATATTTCTGGCACAATATAGGTGTACTGCGGCCACTGGCCCTCGCGCATGCGTGTCATAGTCTCCACAACCTCCCTGTACAAGAAAACTGGTTCATAAGTGCTCTTAGTATAGCACATCTCATCTCAGACACAGCAAAAAAGGGCATCCATTGGATGTCCTTTTTTGCTGTGTCTGAGACGAGATACTTTTACCAACGGTTATCGCGGCGGTCACGACCATACTCGTGACGATCACGACGGTCACGGCGCTCACCGCCACCAAAACTATTGCCATCACCATAGCTGTTGCCACCGCCATAGCTACTACCACTGTAACTACGCGAGTCATCACGGCGCGGGCGAGAGGCACGTTGCGCCTGAAAACAATCACTACAATAAATGGGACGATCTTCACGAGGAATAAATGGGACAGAGGTAGAGCGACCGCAAGTGGCACAAGTCGTTTCGTAGCTTTCACCACGCGGTGTACGGAAGGACGAGGAGGTAGATTGTGTGCCACGACGAGCGGCGCGGCAGCTTGCACAACGACTGGGAGCGTTGGTCAATCCTTTGTTAGCATAAAATTCTTGTTCGCCAGCACTGAACGTGAATTCCTGACCACAGTCACGACAGATAAGGATGCGATCCCGGTAGTCGCCATTGGACATCATAGGTGGTATTTCCCCTTCTTGAAATGTGCGTTCCGCCTACAATATGCTCTTGATTTGCGCTGGGGATTGGACGATCAGGATATACACCTTGTTACAGCCTCTAACAGAGGAATACTACTCCTGGTGGTTCTCAGGTAGTTATGTCCCAGGAGCCGGACGACGGAACAAACCGGGACTCGGATATGACATACCATTTGGGAGAACACATTCCCTCACCACACTTCCATTGTACCATACAGATAGGTAAATTACAGTATCTTCTTGCACCAAAATGATAGGATAGGGGAAGACATTTTTGTCACTGTGGGAGGGCGAAATTGGACGATACTTCAGCACAGCAGGTACAAGAAACAACATGGCAGCCGCGCCAAGTACATACTATTACAGATCGTTTCTCAATGGCGAATACCTATCTCCTGAATGATACGCGATTTGTCGTCGTTGATCCTGGTTCAACTATCAATGTACGCTTGCTCGTCTACTATATGCAGGCCTTCCTGCGACGTAGTCCCAGCGAGATTGATCTGATCGTCTTGACTCACTTACACCCTGATCACACCGCCGGAGTCGAGTCGTTGCGCAGTTTCTGTAAAGCGCCTGTAGCAGCATCTGTCGCGGTACGTCATATGGTTCAGGCAGAGGAGCATGAAAGCTGCTCCATACCGAACATCACACACCTAGCAACACGAGCCATTCCAGGCGTATTCCAACACTTCGACCTATTCCCACCTGCCTATACGCGGCAAGCAAAACTGATTGACCTCTGGCTTGAAGACGTTGTTGAGCTTCCAAAGCATCCCAATTGGCGTGTCATCGCCAGCCCTGGTCACACCCCTGAAAGCATCTGTCTCTACAACCCCTTCACCAGCGAACTTTTATGCGGAGACACAGTCATCACCATCTCTGGTGGCACCCCTCTATTACGTAGTGGCACCAACCGTTCTCAGATCGAAGAAACGCTCCGTGTCCTCCGCAACCTACCAGTACGGTATCTCTACCCCGGTCATGGCCGCGCCATCCTCTCTCACCACCCACTAAACAATGCCGAAGTAGAATGGTAGGGGCAGCAATTTATAGCGCCCTGCAAGGACGAGCGTAGCAATGTCCTTGCATGCCATCACCCAGACGAGCAGGAACATCGCTACTCGTCCCTGCGGGGCGCTATAAATTGCTGCCCACACGCATCAACCTAACGTGGATGAGCTTGACACACAGAGAGCCGCCGTTCGTGCCCGTAGGGGCGGGGGAGGCATGGCGGGATGGGTCCCCCGCCCCTACGGGCACGAACGGCATTTCCGTCACATAACCCCATACTTTCTCTTCGCTTGATGCATATGGGGCGCTATGAATTGCTGCCCCTACCACAAAAAATCGAGATAACATATTGACGAAGGTATGTAAATGTGCTATTATCATCCCACTGAACATGGGTGGCTAGCTCAATGGCAGAGCAAGCGACTCTTAAGTGCGCCCAAATAGGATACGAACCTTGTCGTAACCGACACCACGGACGCAATGTGGTTAAAGCACCGCCTTACCTGAACTCGAAAGAGAGAGGGAACAACAGCATGGCGGCAAAAGGCGAGTCATAGGATGGAGTTCCCCGTTCCTGCCTCGTCAGCTAGGTTGCATATGGTCAAGGCAACATGCTTGAACCTTAGATATGGCGATGTGATCGCTCATCCATAGGCACGGAACCTAAGCCTATGCCCTGTACCGTAGGGAAAGATTAAGAGCCACTACGGAGCGTCATACAGGGGCCAACCTACAGGAAGTAGGAAAAGTCGTATAAGGGACCTACGTGCAAAGATTTACAGGTTCGTGTAGGAAGTTGGGGATCACCTAAACCTAGTAATAGGCATGGTGACGGAGTGATCATAGTACCCAAACGCTTGCGGTAATGCGCAAGACATGAGGAAGGGTCACAGGAAGAAAAGTTCTAGTATGGACAGGTTGTTTCGGATGAAACAGCAGACCTCGACAGGCTAGAAACACTCAGGGACTTGAAAGACAAAAAAGGAGTGAATGACCCGAAAGACAACGACAAGCCCTTGACATAACCTGTGGAGACAAACTAGGAAAGGAACACTTTCAGGATGGAAAAGGTTGCTTCGAATGGAGCATCAGACCTCGACAGACTGGAAACACTCCGCAAGCTCAATAGCCAGCGGGAGTGGGTCAACCGAGACCTATACAGGTTACTGTACAAGCAGGATTTGTATATACTAGCTTACGAACGCATCAAGTCCAAGCCAGGAAATATGACTTCTGGCACCGATGGGGAGACACTAGACGGAACATCCTTGGAACGTATCAATGACATCATCGAAACGATGAAAACAGAAAAGTTCCAGTTCCAGCCAGTGAAAACAACGTATATCCCAAAAGCAAATGGTAAACTGAGAAAACTCGGAATACCAAGTATCAAGGATAAGCTGGTTCAAGAGGTCATACACATGATCTTAGAGGCCATATACGACAGCCCCCATGGAGCGTTCTTTAAGGAGCAGAGTCACGGCTTCAGGCCACGACGAAGCTGCCATAGCGCACTCAGAGACATCCAAAGAAATTGGTCAGCAACAAACTGGCTGATTGAGGGAGACATCAAAGCGTGCTTTGATGATATCGATCATGAAATACTGATTGATCTCATAAAGAGGAAGATAAAAGACGAACGGTTTGTCAACCTCGTCATAAAGCTCCTCAACGCGGGATACCTGGACCTGAACGGGGAAAGGAAAGATAGCCTGGTTGGAACTCCGCAAGGGGGAATAATCAGCCCAACACTAGCAAACATCTATATGCATGAACTCGACATATGTGTCGAAAAGCTACAGAGAGAGCTGGAAAAGGGAGAGCAAAAAGCCCGCAACTCGGAATATAGAGCAATGGCTACCAGAAGGGCAAAACTAGCCAAAGAAGGGCAAACCAAAACTGCTGAATTTCGAGAACTCGGAAAGAGTATGAGAACCCTACCCTCAGTGGATGTAGACGACCCGAATTTCATTAGGGTCAGATATGTACGCTACGCTGATGACTGGATGATAGGGCTATGCGGTAGTCGTCAACTCGCAGAGGAAATAAAGGAAAGAGTAAAAATCTTTCTCAAGGAGGAACTCTCCTTGACCCTAAGCGAGGAGAAGACAAAGATCACCAATGCTAGGACAGAAGAGGCGGAATTCCTCGGAACTCTCATTGGCATCGGTAGAACCGTAGAAACCCAAAAGCAAACCATCTCTACCAACGGCTCAGGAAGAATGTTCAAGAGACGTTCGACTGGCTGGGAAGTGGTAATTAAGGCCCCGATGAACAGGCTTATAAAGAAACTTGAAGAACGCGGGTTTTGTACCACGAGTGGAGAGCCAATAGGCAAAGGCGGTTGGCAACATTTGGATATAGACCAGATCATAGGACTCTATACCTCTACGAACAGAGGAATACAGAACTATTACAGGTTTGTAGACAATTGGAGGGAAATCAGCAGAATTCAGTACATCCTTGAATACTCGCTCGCTAAAACGCTGGCAAGTAAACTAAAGATATCCGTAGGTCAGGTATTTGACAAATATGGAGATTCGATAAGCGTCAAAATAAAGAGTGCAAAAGGCGAGAGAACAGTCAAGTTTTACAAAAACACGGATTGGAAGACCAATAGGGCTGCTTTCACAGATAGTCCTTCGATTGATCTAGTCCGTACCGCAATACGAATGCGAACACGTTCTAAGCTAGGACAACCATGCTGCATATGTGGAAATCCAGACGATGTAGAAATGCATCATATAGAGCATATTCATAAAATGTCGGAGAAGCAAGCCAGTAGTAATGATTTCGCGCGAATACTAAGGGCACTGAACCGCAAGCAAATACCAGTATGTAAGCGTTGTCATAGGAAAATTCACAGAGGTGAATACGACGGTCTGAAGTTATCAGAACTCGCGTACGACCCTCGCAAGCCAAACAGCAATTGAAGCTCTGAGTAGAATCTTCTGGAGAGCCGGATGCGATGAAAGTTGCAAGTCCGGTTCGGAGGGGAGAAGTTGGATATCCTTCGACGGGAGGAACTGGCCTCTTACCCTACTCGCTAGGTTCAGGGTTCGACTCCCTGGCCACCCACCAACATTTTTTGAGGAGAGAAAAGCATCATCTGTGGCAATTGCCACAGATGATGCTTTTCTCTCTTTCCATCCTCTTGCGTTCAGCGTTATTGCTTGATATACTGGTGCTGCTGCTATATCACTAAGGAGAAAAAGAATACTCATGGCTACCATCGGTAGGCCGATCAGATCAACTGCACCAACTCCCCCACCGAAACAGGCGGGACCAATTATATACGGCAACTCGGACGTTCTTCAGCGTTGGTTGACACACTACTGGCAAAAATTGTTGCTCCCCGCTCAAGAACTTCCCTTGCTTGCGACTACGCAAGACCGTCAGGAGTATATGCGCTGGACAGGAAAACGGCTCAACACCATGGCTCTCGGCTGCTATTGCTATCTTCCTGCCCCCTCGCAAACATCTGCACGAATGCGGAGGAACGGGATGATGGGAGGAAAGGAACCGCTCACCCATCGTCATCTCATCTTTATTGAGCCGGATATGCAACCACAATCGATTGAGGTCACGGTAGCCCATGAACTAATTCACCTCGCAGATCGCGTCAATGGCACACCACGCCGCCATCACCATCATGGCTACGATTCTATCGCCGACGATGAGGCAGCGATTACAGGCTATAGCCCAGAAGAATTGCGCAATTTGCTGCACGAAGAAAGTACACGTCGTGAACAGATGCGGCGTGAACATCGTCCCATTCGCTACCTCTATGAATGCCCCAACTGTGGAAAAAAGTACCCGCGCACACGCCGTTATTCTCAAGCGGTCTCGTGCAGCAGTTGTGACAGAAGCTACAATCCCCGCTATCGTTTGCTGCTCAGGTCGGGTAATCCGTAGGGGCGGGAGTGGCGGCACAATGGGAGTGGGGACCCAAGGGTCGCCCCTACGGGGTACGAGCGATCTCTCCACCGTTCTATCTAGGAGTGGAGGCCAACTCCGTTTGTAGTTCGTGTAACCAATCGAGGAGAGCACGTGTCTGATAGATACGGCTACGTAAGACAACGTGATCAAGGAACGCCTCTTCATGATGATTAACCCTGCTATGTTGTCGCGCTTCAAGGTGTTGCAGGAAATGTTGGCAAGCCAGTATTTGCTGATCTATGAGGGAAGAGGTTTGCTTAGACAAGAATTGTTGCACAAAATAAAGCTTGATGAGGAAGAAAATACGAATGTCACGTGGCTTCTCAACGGGTTGGTTGAGCCAGAGCAGGAATACATCCCGACCTTCCTGCGTAAGATGAAACACCTTCCGTGGCGGACGTACACCTTGTGTTTCTAGTTCCGCTTGAATATAGTGCAGCTTTTCCAGTTTCTTGAGAAAGGCATAGAGCTGGCTCATTTCGATATGCACAATCTGACCTAGCGTCCCTCCTTGAAACTCCTGAAACATCTCATAGCCATGCATAGGACGCTTTGTGAGCAGTCCCAGGACAACATATTCAGCGGGTTCACTGATCTGCATACGCATTCTTCCTTTTTCTCGTGAGGCCATAAGCACGAGACTATTATAATGTACATAACAACATTGGGCAAGTAGGTTCTGCAATATACAAAAGTACTTATTCAGGCATGTGAATGGACAGAAAAGCACACAAATATTAATATGTAGTATATTCATCTCGTAACTATTCTAAAAAGAGGGACATACTTCATACACACAAAAGTGTCTGCTTAGTCGTCCAAAGTTATATACGTTTTATTCGTTCTTTGTAAGCATTGGTCTAGCGAACTCTCCGAGTTGCTTAGTTTACTTGTATGGGGAGATGTAAGGTGGTGGAAGCAACACATTTTGAGCGGGAGCAGGAGACAAGAAAGGTCCTCCTGTCTTTTGCCAAAAGTATCCAGGAACGTGATATCGTGACATATGAGCACTCACGCCGAGTAGCTACCTATGTTCAACGCCTCGCCCGCTATCTCGGTTGGACACGACGTGCAGCCCGTGATCTTGCGCTGGCAGCCTTAGTACACGATCTAGGCAAAACATGGATTGCGAACGATATCTTGAATAAATCAGCAGCTTTATCAGAGGAGGAACGCCGCAAGATGCAAGGTCATCCGGTCATCGGCGCTCGTATTCTGATTGGCTGTGATGTACATCCTTTTTATGTAGAGGCCGTCCTCTACCATCATGAAGCATGGAACGGACGCGGTTATCCTTCTGGCTTGAGTGGAGAGGATATTCCTATTAGTGCTCGACTTCTGACTATCGCGGATGTGTTTGATGTTCTTACCTCGCAACGTCCCTATAAAGCTCCACTTTCTATCGAGGATGCATGTACACGTCTCCTTCAAGGCTCAGGAGCGAGCTTTGATCCCACACTTCTGCGTGCCTTTCTGCAATTACTAGATGCCACGCCGAATTTTACACTGACTCAACATACATGTGCCTTTCCCTATGAGATAAAGGAAGAAATGCCTTCTCTAGTAGGATTATAGGAACATGGATCAACCCAAATTTTTTTCGGAAGCCTGAAGGCTTCCGAAAAAAATTTGGGTTGATCCATGTTCCTATAATCCAAATTCTTTCAGATCAAAAATGGGGCCATCACGACAGACGAGCTTTTGACCTGAACGCGTCTCAATACTACACGCGAAACAGGCACCATTTCCACACACAAGAGGTTGTAGGGCTGTTCCTTGTGCGAAATTTTTTCCACGCAGGCGCTCAAAGCGGGCATAGAGGGTGTGCAATGTTTCATGTGAAACACTACAGTACACAGCATCAGCCCACTGCACATAGGGTGCGAGTAGAGTTGCTATATCTCCTTGCTGACCAGAACTTCCATCGGCGGTCACGATATGATATTCCACCTCTTGCGGCAATAAAATCGGTGGATACACTTCATCAGCCGAGCGTATCTGACTCACTAATGTCACTACACATTCCTGTTCGAGAGCGACCTGTGCCAGGAAAGGGAGGGCTGTCATTGCAGTATCTTCGCTCACGAGCAATACATTACGCGTAGTAGAGTGTAGCGTCCAACCATGACCAAGAGGTCCCAGCAGATCGAGTTGTGTACCTTCCCGTTGCTGTACAAGCCATTTCGTGCCTCTGCCCTGTGCATGGACGAGCAACGTGCAACGCCCCTGTGTACGTTGCACTCCCTGAATGAAAAAAGGGCGCCGCAACAAAGGATCAACTGCTTGAGGGTGGCAGCAACGAATCATACAATATTGCCCCGGTGTAACAGCCTGGGCCAATTGTGGTACGTGTATATCAATAAGATGTACGCCAAGACGTATGAGCGTGTTCGTAATAATGGTAGCTGTATGTAAACGCATAGACGTAATTGTAACACATCTAGGAGGAGGGCACCCGTAAAGGGATGCCCCTACAATGATACGAGGCCACCTCTGAAGCATCGTCATCTTTGTAGGGGCATCCCCTTGCGGGTGCCCTCCTCCTACTCTACAAAGTCAATCCAGCTATCGGATACTCTGGTTGGAAAATCTCATAACCCGCAATGGCAATGTGTTGATAGGGTGTGTTTGTGTTCTTGAGTACCTTCTCTAATGTTGCAATTTGCGCCATGCCTGTGGGGAACACAAAACCAGGATTAGCGGTAGCCTTTACCATTGCTCTATATAGTTTGTAGCGATCAGTTCCATGCATGAAATTATTACCATCAGTCCAGATGTCACCACAAATCAACCGCTCATGCGTCTCAATGATCAGCACGTTACATGTCCAATATTCAGAATAAAAACGGGTGATATGCATCTGCTCTAATGTGTGCTCAAGTTGGGTAAAATGTAACTGTTCCGTTTGCGCCTCTGGTATCTGTGCAAAAATTTGTAGTGTCGCTCCTAAGCTCAGCACGATTCCTCCAAAAATAATGCTCATACGCAAGGCAAAAAGCGTACTTTTCAATAATCTTTGCACACCTCCAACGGACGCCCATAAGGGTCCCACCACCCATCGTGCCTCTCCCCCGTCCCTACTGGTAGATGAGACGGGCGACCGCAAGGGCATTGATTCCAACTAATAGGGAAAG
>JRHI01001623.1_pt1 | contig 18104 bp, 15 predicted proteins | sample 215371 | NCBI WGS metagenome assembly JRHI01 (sample SAMN02929681, study PRJNA255918) | sediment metagenome | biome: cave system; feature: Ice Cave; material: Sediment; isolation source: sediment from deep within a dark volcanic ice cave with no known source of... ...
GGACACGACCTGGTCGGCGCTCCTGGACCGGGTTCGAAGCGCCCGCCACTCGCGCCTGCTGGTGTTCGACGGCACGCTGGACGAGGTGCTCGGTGTGCTGTATGCGAAGGACCTCTTGCCCGCGCTGATCAACAGCGAGGAGCCGGCGGGCGGGTGGCTCGCGCTAGTACGACCAGCGACCTTTATTCCCGCCACGAAGAGCGTTGATGCTCAGCTCGGCGACTTCAAGTCGTCACATCGTCACATGGCGATTGTGATCGATGAGTATGGGGGTACCGCTGGCATCGTCACGCTCGAGGATGCGCTCGAATTGATTGTGGGAGAGATCCGCGACGAGTACGACGTGGAGGAGGCGGCCGTCGTGCGGGAAGACGGTGATAAATTCTGGGTGTCGGCTAGGCTTTCGTTGGAAGAACTGAGCGAACTCACGGGACAGAAGTTCATGCGTGACAGTGTGCGGACGGTAGGTGGACTTATCTACGAAATCGTGGGTCGTGTGCCTCGAAATGGTGAGGCGCTCCAGTTGGGACAGTACCGAGTGGTGGTGGAGCGGGTTGTTCGTCGACGCATCGAGCGCGTGTATCTCGAGCGTTTGCACCTCACGGCAAGAGGAGCTGCGTGACCACGCTGGGCATGATTTTCCTGCTCGCGCTCTTGGTGGCATGGTTGACCGCGGCGGCGACGTCGCTCCGGTCCGTCAGCAGGATCTGGCTGCGGCACTGGGCAGAGCGCCAGCTCGCGGGATCCGGCACGGCCACGCTGTACATCGAACGTCCGCAAAGACTATTGCTCGCCGCCGGAACGGGCATCGCCGCCACCGTGTTCGCGATGGGAGCTTTTGTGGGCTTGCGCGAGGACCGGCGTGGTCTGCTGCAGTATCTGTTGCTAGCGGCAATTCTTTTGCTCGTGATAGGCCAACTCGTACCGCGAGCCATCGCGCGCCGGTGGGCGACGCCACTCGTCCCGCACTTAATTCCGGTACTCCGTGTGCTCGACTGGCTGTGCTCGCCGCTCCTCGACTTTGCGTCTCGGCTCGTGCATCCTTTCGTCGATCGTGTTCGTGGCTCGGCACAGTTTGGGACGCGAGATTCTCTTGAAGACTTACTCCGGGAAGGTGAGCTCGAGGGAGTCGGTGAGGCGTCCGAGAGCGCAATCATCAGCGGGCTGGTCGAGTTTGGGGAAAAGCGGGCGGCAGACGTCATGACACCGCGCGCAGAGATCGTTGCGGTCGAGCGTTCCATGCCCGCGGACGCAATCGCACGGTTGGTGGCGCAATCAAAATACAGTCGTATTCCTGTGTATGACCGGGACATCGATCACGTGGTCGGGCTCGTGCACTCTTTCGACGTTCTCGCTCGTCCCGGGGCCGCGGTCGAACCACTGCGGAAAGTCGTCCAGATACACTCCGACACGCCATGCCACGCTTTGATGCGGCGGATGCTTCGGGAGCGCGTGCACCTTGCAATCATCCAGTCTGCGGAGGGAGCCACTTTGGGTCTGGTTACGCTCGAGGATCTGGTCGAGGAGCTCGTCGGTGATATCCGCGACGAGCATGATGAGCCGACCTCCGTGCCGGGTTGACCAGGCGTGAGGGCAAATTGACCGCCGCATCGCTTCCCTCGTCTGCGCCCGTTGCGCTGCAGCTACTGTTCGCGGATTTTGCGGCCGGCAAGAACGCCGCGCTCGCGCGGGCCGTCAGCATCGTCGAAAACCGACGCCCTGGCAGCGATCTGCTGCTCGCCGCGATGCATCCGCTCATCGGCCGCGCTCGGCGCATCGGCTTTACGGGACCTCCAGGGGCGGGAAAGAGCACCATTACCACGCAGGTGGCGCTCAATCTGCGGCGAGCGGGCCTTCGCGTCGGAATCGTCGCAGTCGATCCGACGTCAACATTTACCGGCGGCGCGTTGCTCGGTGATCGCGTGCGCATGGAGCCCATCGCGCTCGATCCCGGGGTGTTCATCCGTTCGATGGCCACCCGCGGTGCCCTCGGCGGGATTGCGGGCGCCGCCCGAGAAGTGTGTGATGTACTCGACGCTTTCGGCATGGACCGCATTCTGGTCGAAACGGTCGGCGTCGGACAGAGTGAACTCGCGGTTGCCCACGCCGTCGATTCAACCGTCGTCGTGCTCGTGCCCGAGTCCGGCGACTCCATTCAGACCCTCAAGGCAGGTGTGATGGAGATTGCGGATTTGTTCGTCGTAAACAAGGCTGACCGCCCGGGAGCAGACCGCCTGCGCGGTGACCTCGAATCCATGTTACGCCTGCGGGAGGGACTCACGAGCGATGCCGCGAGCTCGCATCACGGCGTCACACCGACCGGCGCCGCCGTACGGCCATCTCTGTTGGAGCCGATGGCGGTCCCTGTCAGTGCGGGCACGTGGATGCCGCCGGTGCTCCGCTCGGTCGCGACTGCGGGAGAGGGCATCGATGAGTTGATCGGAGCCGTCGACCTGCATTTCGCGTATCTTGAACGAGCGGGTATCCTTGAGCAGCGACGTCGGGCGCGCCTGCGTGACCGGGTAGTGAACGTCGTCGAGGGGCGGGTCAGTGGTCGCCTGTGGGCGGACGCTGCGACGATGGCGTGGCTCGAGGAGCGGCTGCTGGACTTGGAGTCGGGCCGTACGAACCCGTACGCAGTCGCGGATGCGCTGCTCGCGCGGAGCACTTTACTATTGGCCGGAGCGAACTGACATGGCTCTGCTTCGTGATGTAGAGTCGGTGGTCAACGAGATGCAGGAAGAGATGGAGCGCCTTCGCAGCGAAGTCGAGTTGTGGCGCAAGAAATTTGAGAGCTCGCCCACGCGAGACCTCTCGTTCAGTAATTCGGCGCATGAATTGAATCCACTTTATACGCCGCTTGATCTTGTTGATTCATCAGGCAGTGCGTTTGACACGCCGGGGAGATATCCGTTCACGAGAGGAATTCACGCCACCGGCTATCGCGGAAAACTTTGGACGATGCGGCAGTTCGCGGGATTTGGCAGCGCGAAGGAAACGAATGCGCGGTACAAGTTTCTGCTTTCACATGGTACGACGGGACTGTCCGTTGCGTTTGATTTTCCGACGCTGATGGGTTACGACTCCGACCACGCGCGTTCCGAAGGCGAAGTGGGTAAGTGCGGTGTAGCGATCAGCTCGCTGGCCGACATGGAGACACTCTTCGATGGAATCCCGCTCGGCGACGTCTCGACATCGATGACGATCAACGGCCCGGCCATCATCCTCTGGTGCTTCTATATTGCTGCTGCTGAAAAACAAGGCGTTCGCGCGAACCAGCTGCGCGGCACGGTGCAGAACGACATCCTGAAGGAGTACATGGCGCAGCATGCCTGGTGCTTCCCGATCGAGCCGGCACTGCGTCTCGTAGTCGATATGTTCGAGTGGGGAGCGACGAATGCGCCGCAGTGGAATACCGTTTCCATTTCCGGTTATCATATCCGGGAGGCGGGTGCGACCGCGGCGCAGGAGTTGGCTTTTACGCTGGCCGATGGATTCACCTACGTTGAACGCGGCATCGCGCGCGGCTTGAAGGTCGATGATTTCGCGCCGCGGCTGAGCCATTTTTGGGATATTCACAACGACTTCTTCGAAGAAATCGCGAAATTGCGAGCCGCGCGGCGCATTTGGGCACGGCACCTGAAGGAGCGTTATGGTGCCACCGATCCGCGCAGCTGGGTCATGCGCTTTCACTCGCAAACTGCTGGTGTAACCCTCACCGCTCAGCAACCTATGAATAATGTGGTCCGGGTTGCATATCAGGCGATGGCGGCCGTTCTGGGGGGCACGCAGTCCCTGCACACGAATTCGATGGATGAGACGCTCGCGCTCCCCACGGAGCACGCCGTCCAGGTCGCGCTACGCACACAGCAGGTTCTGGCGTTCGAGACCGGTGTGCCAAACGTCATCGATCCGCTAGGGGGTTCATTTTATGTGGAGAAGCTCACGGACGATCTTGAGCGGGATGCCGAGGCGCTATTTTTGCAAATTGAGGAGGAGGGCGGCGTCGTACGCGGCTTGGAGACCGGCTGGTTCCAGCGGAAGATCGCTGAGAGTGCCGCGCGACAGCAGTGGGAGATCGAGCAACACCGGCGTGTTATCGTAGGTGTCAACGAGTTTGTGTCACAAGCCGACGAGCTGACGATTCCACTGCTCACCATCGATGATCGCGCGGCTCAAGAGCAAGCCGCTGCGCTGGGCCGCCTGCGAATCGACCGCGACAACGACCGTTGCGGACGGAATCTTGATGACCTCCGAGTAGCGGCGGCCGGAGAGGTCAACGTCGTGCCGTTCATCCTCGACTGCGCGCGATCCTACTGCACGTTGTACGAGATCCGACGCGCCTTAGAGGATGTCTTCGGGGCGTACCGGGAACCAGTGTTTTTCTAGAGCCAATTTCCCGGCCGTGACCGATTGGTGGCGCACCTACTTCGACGAGCAGTATTTGCTCGAATACGAGCCTATTTTTTCACCCGAACGGGATCGGCTCGATGTCGCGCGCATCGTAGACGTGCTCGGCCTACCCCAAGCGGCGAAACTGCTCGACGTCCCGTGCGGACAGGGACGGCATGCCCACCTTCTGGCGGAGGCCGGATTCGACGTGACCGGCCTGGATTATTCGCGCGACCTGCTGAAGCATGCCAAGGCCAGGGGGACGGGAGCGCGTTTGCGATACCGGCGCGGAGACATGCGAGCCATGCCGCGCGAATGGACAGCAACGTTCGATGGTGTGCTCAATTTGTTCACCAGCTTCGGCTTTTTCACGCACCCGAACGAAGATGCACAAGTCATCCGCGAGTTTTCTCGCGTCCTCAAGCCGGGCGGGCTCTTGCTGTGGCACGGCGGCAGCCGTGACGGCGTCGTTGCGAAGTTTGTTGTTCGCGACTGGTGGAGCGTGAAAAACGGTACGATGATCGGACATGAAAGAAGCTTCGACCCGCTCTCAGGCGTTCTGACAGTCCGGACCACTCTCCGCGGTACGCGAAGGTGGGTTGAGCGAGAGCATCGAATTCGACTATACACCGCAACTCGCCTTTCGGAACTTTGCCTAGAGGCGGGACTTGTCGTGGAGCACGCATGGGACGGCTGGCGGCCTCAAAATCTTACACGCCAGTCGAGCGAAATGCTGCTCGTGGCCCGAAAGGAAGGCTGATGTCTTGGTTGCTCTGCGCTTGTCCTGGACGCTAATTCAGCGAATGCATCGCCCCATTCGTGTTCTCGTCGCGAAACCCGGCTTGGACGGTCATGACCGTGGCGCCAAGGTCGTCGCGGCCGCTCTACGGGACGCGGGTATGGAAGTCATCTACACGGGACTCCATCAAACGCCGGAAATGATCGCCACGGCCGCGATACAGGAAGATGTGGACGTGGTGGGGCTGTCGATACTGTCTGGTGCACACATGACGCTCTTCCCGCGAGTGGTCGAGATGCTCAAGGCGCAGGGACGAGACGATATCCTCATTACGGGCGGTGGCATCATCCCTAAGGAGGACATGGAGACGTTACGGCGATTCGGCGTAGGTACCCTGTTCGGACCTGGGGCCTCGACGAAAGATTTGATATCGTACATTCGTGACTGGTTCGCCCAGCATCACCCGCAGGAAGTGTGAGCGAGCGACTTCGTCAGTTGAGTCTGGCAACCCGGGCGCTGGAGGCCCGGCTCCGAGAGGGCGGCGGCGCGGAGAAGGCGGCTAGGCAACATCGCCAGGGAAAACTCACGGCGAGGGAACGTGTCTCGCAAATCATCGACGGTAACTCCCACTTTCTTGAGATCGGGCTGCTCGTCGCCTCTGATAAGTACGACGGACAGGCGCCTGCGGCAGGCGTGATTACCGGTATCGGCGTTCTCGAGGGTCGCGAATGCGTTATCGTCGCGAACGACGCGACCGTCAAGGCGGGATCGTGGTGGCCGGAGACCATTAGTAAGATCCTTCGGGCGCAGGAAATTGCGATGCGATGTCGCATCCCGATCATTTATCTAGTGGATTCGGCTGGCGTGAATCTGCCATATCAGGGCGGAGTGTTCCCGGGGCAGTACGGTGCCGCCCGCATTTTTTACTACAATTCCCTGATGCGGCGCTATCTGCACATCCCGCAGATCGCAGCAGTAATGGGCCAGTGCATTGCCGGTGGGGCCTACCTTCCTGCACTGAGTGACGTCATTCTGATGGTCAAAGGCACCAGCTTCATGGGACTCGGCGGACCGAACCTCGTGAAGGGGGCTACCGGACAGACCATTGACGCAGAGACGCTCGGAGGAGCAGTCACCCATACCGAAATTAGCGGGGTGGCGCATTACGCCGTCGACAACGATCCGGCGTGTCTGAGGAAAATTCGCGACCTGGTGTCCAGGTTGCCGACCACGGCACGCCCCGTTCCCGTGGAGGCGTCCGCCGTCCAGCAGGATAGCTTGTACGACGTCCTTCCCTCCGATCACCGAATGTCGTATGACATGCACCAGATCCTCAGTCGAATCGTCGACGCGAACTCCCTCGACGAGTTTCAGGAGAATCTGGCGAAAGAACTCATCTGCGCCGACGCACGGATTGAGGGCATCCCGATCGGCATCGTTGCCAATCAGCGAGGACTGATTAAACCGCGTGCCGGCGAAAAGCCGCGATTCGGCGGCATCGTCTATGCCGAGAGCGCCGAGAAGGCAGCCTATTTCATTGATCGCTGCAGTCGACAGAAGCTACCAATCCTCTTCGTACAGGATGTGTCCGGGTTCATGGTTGGAGTAGAGGCGGAACACGAAGGCATCATCCGCGCCGGTGCGCGTTTTGTGGAGGCGATGGCCACCTGCACGTCGCCAAAAATCGTTGTTACGTTGAATCATGCGTCCGGCGCGGGGTACTATGCCATGGCGGGACAGGGCTTCGATCCTGACTTCATTTTTTCGTGGCCTACCGGGCGCATGGGCGTGATGGAAGGGGAGGCGGCGATCCACGCGGTGCACGGTCCCGCTATTGCGGAGGCGAAGAAGACCGGAGCCTCCGTCGAGCCGGAGGTCGCGGCCTCGATCAGCGACATGCGCAGCGACTACGAGCATCAACTCGACGCCAGATACGCGGGGGCACGTGGCTTCATCGACGCAATAATTTATCCTGAAGACACGCGTACCGTACTGGGGATGGCGCTCCGCAGTGCGCTGCACAACGATGGACCGCATCTTGGGCCGTTCGTGCTCCCGTCGCGGCTCGGTGAAGGGTGACGACCGCGTCAACGCTCGTTCGTGTGGCGGGCGCGCAGGGTTTCTGGGGTGATTGGCTTGAGGCGCCTCGCCGCCAAGTGGACGGAGGGCCTGTGGACTATGTGATGCTCGACTACCTCGCCGAGGTCACGATGTCCATCCTGCAAAAGCAGAAGGAGCGCGATCCTGCAAAGGGGTACGCGAGCGACTTCGTCGGGGCAATGGAGAGCATGCTCGAAGCGGTGGCTCACAGGGGAGTCCGGGTGGTGGCGAACGCGGGAGGCGTGAATCCGGAAGCGTGCGCGGCGGCCGTTCTCCGTATGGCCTGTGATCGCGGAGCAGAGCGGAAACTCCGCATTGGGGTGGTCACCGGCGACAATCTCCTTCCGCGGCTCGATACGCTGCTTGCCGAGGGCCACGAATTCCGAAATATGGACACCGATGAACCGCTGGCTGCGGTCCGCGAGCGCGTCATCGCTGCCAACGCCTATCTGGGGAGCCGCCCGATCGTCGAAGCGCTCGCGCGAGGGGCCAACGTAGTGATCACCGGTCGTTCCACCGATACGGCGCTCACGATGGCGCCGCTGCGGCATGAGTTCGGGTGGGGCGATGCTGACTGGAACCTCTTGGCAGCCGGTATTATCGCCGGGCATATTATCGAGTGCGGCGCGCAGTGCTCTGGGGGAAATTGCCTGCACGAATGGCGAACGATTGAGAACCTCGCGGATGTCGGGTATCCGATCATCGAGGCGCAGGCCGACGGCACGTTCGTCGTCACAAAACATCCCGATACGGGCGGCCGAGTCTCGGTTGAATCTGTGACGGAACAGCTCGTATATGAAATGGGTGACCCCAACGCGTACATCACGCCGGACGTTGTTGCGGACTTCACCTCGATACGACTGGAACCGGCGGGTTTGAATCGGGTGCGCGTCTCGGGTATCGTTGGGCGCCCCGCCACGCAGAAACTCAAGGTTTCGGTCGCGTATCGCGCGGGCTTCAAAGCCGTGGGGTCGCTTGTTTACGTATGGCCCGACGCCCTCGAAAAGGCGCAGCTGGCAGATCGAATTCTGCGCGAACGGCTCGATCGGCTCGGCCTGCGTTTCGAGCACGTCCTCTCTGAATACGTCGGAGCTGGGGCCACACACGGACCGTTGGCGGGTATCGACCGCGGTCTGCAGGCACCCGAAGTGCAATATCGCATCGGGGTGCGCGATGCGGACCGGAAAAAGGTCGAGCGATTCACCCGTGAAATCGTCCCGCTCGTTCTTAACGGCCCGCCGAGCGTGACAGGCTTCGCGGCGGGTCGGCCAAAAGTGGAAGAGATCGTCGCGTTCTGGCCGGCATTGATCGACAAGTCGGCGGTGCATGCGAACGTGGCGGTCCTGTCATGAAGGTACGGCTGCTCGATGTCGCACACGCGCGGTCGGGCGACAAGGGCGATACGGCCAACGTTGGTGTAATCGCTCTTCGCACGGAATGGTATCCCTTTCTCGAGCGCCAGCTCACGCGCGATCGGGTCGCAGCGCATTTTCAGGGACTGCTCACCGGAGGCGTCGAGCGTTTCGAATTGCCTAATCTGCGGGCCCTGAATTTCCTGCTCCATGGTGCGCTGGATGGGGGCGGGACGCTCTCGCTCAAGACGGACGCGCAGGGAAAGGTCTTTTCTACTGCGATGCTGCGCATGGTGTTGGACGTTACCGATGAGGACGTAGCGTTGCTCAGTCTTCCGACGATCCTGTCGCCCGGCCCCGCTGCATGACGCCGCGGGTGCGCGTCGGCATCGCCGGAGGCGTGGGACGAATTACGCTTGCGCGTCCGGAAAAGCAGAACGTCCTTGACCAGCAGGCAGCGCACGAGCTGACGTCCGCACTTCTGGAATTCGAAGGTGACGATCAGGTTCGCGCGGTGTTGCTGTCGGCCGATGGGGAGGACTTTTGTACCGGTGCTGACATCGAGGCGCTGGCCGCCATGGTGCATGAGCCACCCGATGTACACACGCGGGATGCCGCCGATTTTGGTCGCATGCTGCTGACGATTCGAGGCATGACCAAGCCCGTCGTGGCTGCGGTGCACGGAAAGGCGCTCGGGGGTGGATGCGGGCTTGCCACCGGATGCGACGTGGTACTCGCGCATGAGGAGGCACAGTTTGGTTATCCGGAAGTGCGCATCGGCTTCGTGCCGGCAATGGTCATGAATCTGCTACGGCGCTCGGTGGGTGAAAAGCACGCATTTGATCTCGTGGCGAGTGGCCGTCAGATCGGCGCTGCAGAAGCGGAACGCATCGGACTCGTCAGTCGCGTGCTCACCGCGAGCGGATTCACACACGAAGTCGAGCGCTACGTTCTCGGCCTCGCCGCGCACCCGACGGTATCGATGGGTATCACGAAGCGGTTGTTCTATCGGCTTGATTTGCTGTCGTTCCGCGACGGTATCGCCGAGGGCGTTCAGGCGAACGTGGATGCCCGACAGACGGACGATTTCCGCACCGGCGTAGGGCGTTTCCTGCGGAACAAGTAGCTCTTCATGAACCCTGATTCATCGGTGTTGTTGCTGTATGGGGCTACCGGATATACGGGACGCCTGGTGCTTGCAGAGACGCTGGCACGGGGAATACGGCCCGTGCTGAGCGGACGTGACGCAGTCGCCGTGCGGTCGCTGGCTGAGCTATACGGTCTTTCGGCGCGTCCCGCGAGGCTCGATGACGCGGCCGCGCTCGATGCCGCGCTCAATGGTGTCGGGGCGGTGCTCCATTGCGCTGGACCCTTCTCCAGTACCTCGAGGCCCATGGCCGATGCATGTCTGCGCAACCGAGTCCACTACCTCGATATAACTGGTGAGATATCGGTGTTCGAATCATTGGCTGCGCGCAGTGTGGAAGCCGAGCGGACCGGAGTGATGCTGTTGCCGGGCGTCGGGTTTGACGTCGTGCCGACTGACTGCCTCGCGGCGCATCTGCACGAACGGCTTCCGTCGGCTACTTGGCTCACGTTGGCTTTTCACGGCGGTAGTGGGCTGTCACGCGGTTCGGCGACCACGATGGTGGAGAATATCGGACGGGGCGGGGCCATTCGCCGCAGCGGGAAAATCACTCGCGTTCCCGCCGCGTGGAAACAGCGCGACGTTGATTTCGGCGACCGAATCCGGCGTACAGTCACAATTCCGTGGGGAGACATCTCCACGGCCTTTCACAGCACCGGTATTCCCAACATCGAGGTCTACAGCTCCGCCCCCCGCTCGGCCCTTCGTGGGTTGGTTCTTGCCCGCTATTTCGGGCGGGTGCTGGCGAGCGCCCCCGCCCAGGCTTTTCTCAAAAGTCGAATTCGATCCCGCGCGCCGGGGCCGAGTTTGAGAGAGCGCGAGAACGCCGCCGCGCGACTTTGGGGCGAGGCATGGGACGACGACGGCCACCGTGTTCAAGCGCGCCTGCGCACGTCTGACGGCTATACACTGACCGCGAGCACCGCGACCGCCGCTGCGGCAACCGTGCTCGCGGGTGGCGCGACTCCCGGGTTCCAAACGCCATCGCGCGCGTTCGGCACCGATTTCATCCTCAAAGTCACGGGGGCAGCCTGGGAGGATCTTCCGAATCCCTCGCCGGGTATTCCATGAGGCTGCCCACCCCGATGAAACTCGCGCTGGCGGGCAGCGGCGTTATACTTTTCGGCGTTGGTATTCGATCAGGGAGCACGAGGCTTCGCTGGCTGGGACTTTGCCTCGTTGCCGTAGCATGGCTCATGCGATTCGTGAAGGACACAAAAGGTACTTGACCAGGAGGAATGGAATGCGAACGATAATCGGAGTTGTGGGACTGGCCGTTCTTGCATCCACCGCTGCAGCGCAAGCCGGTGGAGCGACGCACCAGATGAAAATGGATCCGGATAAGAACGCGCAGCAGGCTGCCCCGATGCCGGCGGGCTGGAAGGGTCGTACGGACCGCACCACGCAGAAAATCGAGAATGCGTCGTTGACTGCCATGGGCAAGGGCATGCACGTCAAGACCGGTCCCGCAGCAATTTTCTGGAATCCCGCTAACACCGCCTCGGGATCGTATTCGGTGGGCGCGACATTCACGCAGAGCAAGGACGCGAACGCCGAACACTTGGAAGCCTACGGGTTATTCTGGGGCGGCTCCAATCTCGATCAGGACGGCTCGTCGTATCTCTATTATGTGGCTCGGGGTGACGGGAAGTATCTGTTCAATCATCGGGCAAACTCGACTACCGTTCACAAAATCACCGACTGGACGGTCAGCCCCGCGCTCAACAAGTCCGATGCAACGGGCAAGGTGACGAACGCCCTCGAAGTTCGGGTCGGACAAGATTCCGTCCGGTTGTTTGCGAACGGCAAGCCGGTGGCGGCGTACACGGCTTCCGGAATGACAGGCGGGAATGCTGGCATTTTCGGCCTGCGCGTTAATCACAACCTCGATGTGCATATCGAGGGATTCGGCAAAAAGTAACGCAGAGTCGATTGCGCAGCTCTTCAGAAAAGGCGGAGGCCGCGTGGAAAGCGGCCTCCGCCTTTTTCCGTGCCCGAGGTCGATGACGCGCCGTGACATGTCAACTCTTTGTCCACATCACCAAAACTCCGCAGGTGCCCCGCTTCTCCGGGAATTGGGGTGGAATCGTTCCGGCACCACCGTAGTACTCCATGCCGTGAATCACATTCGGGGGAACGCTGTTGATATCGAAGAGCAGTTCCCCGGGAAGGGCGCTGAATACCGCCACGCCGTCGACGTACACCGTGGCGTAACACTTCCCAGGATCGGCACCCCTGTTGAGGTCGGTGCGCTCGACGCGATAAAGTCCACTGGAGAACGCCCCGCGGCCGGCCGCGATCCAAGCGGCACCGCTGACATGTGAACGGACGATCGACGGACCGGGAATAGTTCGAAGAACGTCATCGGTTCGGCGGGACTGCATGTTCGCAAGCTGTTCGGGACCGATGAACTGGCCAAAACCCGACCGCCGTCGGTCCTCAAAGCCGACGAGGCGGGTCGGACTACGCCCTCGTGCCCGTATCTCAACCCCCTTGAGACGGGCTACAGTCGATGCCAGAAAAAAATCCGCCTCAAGAGTGTCACCGCCCGCAAAGGTCAATACGGCTCGCATCGGCGCGAAACCGAGTCGTCTGACACTAACAATGGCCTTTCCTGATGGGACGCTGCCGATCAGGAAGTGGCCAACCGAGTCGGTGATGGCGGTGATTCGTACGCCCTGAATAGTTACCTCAGCACCCAGCACGGGTACTTCCGTGGAGTCACGCAAGACCCGACCGGAAAGCGTGGATAGCGACTGCGCCCGGCCTCCTCTCGGTACCGCGAGTGTTAACGTGCCCGCAAGGGCGAGATGAGCGAGTCGATGAATGATCATTAGCGTCGCTGAGGTGGGCAGCGGAGCAAACATTGACAATGCTACACGGTTGTCAATCCGGCCGCTGCTTCGAGTCCCACCAGCTCCGTTCCGTAGCACAACCTCACGTAACAGGCCCTATCACATAGCCTCGCCGGACGTCCTGCGCGCCAGAGCGTGCGCCGAGTCCTACGCTCACTCCGAACACGAGCGCTGTGCCGCCACCCACCATCCAGCCCAGAACCGGAATCCAGTGCAAGAGCGAAACGAGGGGTAGCGCGACCAGCAGCCCCAAAAATCCTGCGATGAGAGGTGCAGCGGGCTTCATCATCGCGTCGACGTAACGCAGCCGCTCGCGAACGAATCTTCGTGCCGCGCCATACCCGATCCAAGAGACGATGAAACTGACACCAAGAGTGATTATTCCCCACATATTTCCTCCTCGTTGAACAGACTACGACGTGAACGCCGACCAGGTTTCACCCGATCGTTCCACGGGGCGGCGTGCCCCTCGCGCTCCGGCGCGCGGCCCGACACCTTTTGTCGTTATGCATCAGAGACTCGAGGAAATCGGGGCGTATCTTGCCGACGTCCGCGAACAACTGACCGCCATCATTGCGGCCTCGCCGACCGTCGCGCTAACCAGCCGCCCAAGCGAGAACGCGTGGAGCAGTGCCGAGATCGTCCATCACCTCGGACATGTGGAGGGCGCAACGACCAAGATGCTCGAATCGCTCTTCGCGCGGGCACTCGCGGACGGCTTGCCTGTGGAAACGCAGACGACGTCGCTGCTGCAGTGCCTCGATACATATCACGTGCTGGACCGCGGGCGGCGGCGCATTGAGGCGCCCGAACGACTGCGCCCGCCGCGCGATGCCGATCTCGAGCGGGCCTGCGAGGTGCTGGGCCAGGTGCGGGAACGTACGCTACGTGCCGTCGCAACCGTGGACGGCCGGGACCTCTCTGCCATCTCTGCGCCGCATCCGGCTCTCGGTGTGCTGGATGGCTACCAGTGGGTGCTCTTCCTTGGGCAACACGAGGCTCGACACCTCAACCAAATTCAGGAGAACCTGACTCGCACGTGAACGGCTTCGCGGCGTGTAGATTTCCATCGTGCCCCGACCCGAACTATTGAGCCCTGCCGGATGCCTAGATGCGGTACGCGCCGCCGTTGCGAATGGTGCCGACGCGGTATATCTGGGAGTCGAGAAGTTCAACGCACGCGACGAAGGTGCGCAGCTGTCGCTCGACGAGCTGGAGCAGGCATGCTCGATGGCGCACAGCGGTGGAGTGCGCGTTTATCTCACGCTCAACGTGCTCCTGAAACCACAGGAGTTACAGGATGCGCTCGAACATCTTGGCGCTTGCATTGCCCGGGGCATCGACGCGGCGATCGTGCAGGATATCGGGCTCGTTCGCTTGATCCAGCTGGTGTACCCGGGCTTCGAATTGCATGGCTCGACGCAGATGACGGTTCACGATGCCAGCGCGGCCGCCGTCATGCACCAACTCGGAGTGCAACGCATCGTCCTGGCGCGTGAGAATACACTCGACGACATACGAGCCATACGTGCGGCGGTACCTGGCATCGCGCTCGAGACGTTCGTGCACGGTGCGCTCTGCATCGCGTACTCGGGCCAGTGCTTCATGTCCGGCATGATCTCCGATCGGAGCGCGAACCGCGGGTCATGCGCGCAGTCATGCCGCAAGGACTACGTGCTGACGGACGCAACGAATGCCGCGGAGCTTGATAGGGGCTACCTGATCTCTGCGAAGGATCTCGGAGCATACGATCACCTGCGGGAGATTGCGGACGCCGGGGTGGGGTGCCTGAAGATCGAGGGACGAAAGAAGAAGCCGGAATACGTGGCGACGGTAACCCGCTCCTATCGCGCATTCTTGGACGATGTGGGTCGCGGTACCTTCGTCGGTGCGACCCCGGAAGAGGTGGAACCGCTGGTGCAGATCTTCAGTCGCGGATTCACGGGCGGCATGTACGGGGGTCGCGCAGGGCGGAACTATGTAACCCGAACGCAATCCGACAATCACGGCGTGGAACTGGGTACCGTCGTTGGCCACGAAACAGGGGGCCTGATCGTGGAGGTTCGCATACCCGTGGCTCTTCATGACGGCCTTGGATTCGAGTCGCCCGCCGCTGCTCCGCCGTCGAAAAGCAAAGGGTTTTCAGTCACCGCGGTGCGGACCCTCCCCGGCAATGGACCGCTTTTGCGTCAGTTTATCGCCTCCCGGATCAGGGTGCCCGTGGGTTGGCGAGTTATCCGCAGCGCTGAGCGCGCATTACTCGACAGGGCACGACAAAGCTTTTCGTCACTGGCCCAGCCGGCGCAGTCACAAAAACGCGCTGTTAGCGTCCGGGTCTTCGGGGGCGCAGGCGGACCGCTTAAGGCACTTTTCACAGCGGATGAGTTTGAAGTGACCGTCGTTTCCGTTGCACCGCTTGCACCTGCAGTGAAGCGCGCTCTCGCAACGCCGCTTCTGCGCGAGCATCTGGGACGCCTCGGCGACACGCCGTTCGTGCTGTCCTCCCTCGACGCGTTGGGACTGGGTGGGGGACTCTTTCTGCCGATCAGCGAACTCAATCGGATGCGGCAGCGGGCGGTGGCGGAGCTATCGGAGCATGTTCGAGCGGCTGGCGTCGTGCGTGAGACGGACGGCCGACGTCGTATCGCCAAGGCCATCTCGTCGGTTCTTGCGGTGCCGCGCGCGCGCGAGGGATTCCCCTTCGACCTCCGAGCGGAAGTGTGGAATGTTGCTGACGCACACGCCGCCGCGGCATCCGGCGCGACGGAAATCGTGTTCGATCCATTCCTCCGGCATCCGGCGCCGCCGCGCGCCCGCGTGCTCGCACTCGCCGCCGAGCTGCGAGCCAGCAACATCGCGCTGCGACTCCGTACACCTACGATCGTGCGTCCCGAGGAACGGCTCGCGGTGGACAAATGGCTTGATCTCGACCTCCCAATTGTGTCTGGTCACGTCGGCCTGTTGCACGAGCTCGCGAATGCGGGGCGCGAGGTAGTGGCCGACTATGCCGTGAACTGCTTTAACGCGCACACGGCGGCTGAACTCTTTCGCCTCGGCGCCCAACGGGTTACTGCTTCCATCGAACTCACCACGGACGAGATCGAAGCACTCGTCGCCCCTTGGCAGGGAGTTGGTTTTGACGTCCTCGTCTACGGCCGGCCGGAAGGGATGACGCTTGAGCATTGCGTGCTCTCGGCCGCCTTTGATCGCCAAGTGAATACCTGCCGGGATCTATGCGTGCAGAAGCATCCGAATGTCGAGCTCACCGATCCGGCTGGTTACACATTTCCTGTGGCGACCGACAGCGCCTGTCGTAACCGACTGCTCCACTCACGCCCCCTCGAGGGTTCAGAGTTTGTTCCGCGATTGTGGCGCGCTGGCATTCGCGGGTACAGGGCGGTGTTTAACTTGCCGGGGCAAGGCGACACGATTCGCCACATGATTGGCGCGTACCGCGGACTGCTTGAGGCGCTGTCCACGGATGCCCCGGCCGACACCGCGGCGGTTCGTGCGCTCGTCGGCACCCAGTTCACACGAGGTCATTTCGCGCGGTCCGTCTGAGGGCGTTGGATCGGTACGACCGCGTGGAATTACGGTGCGACCGAGCGCGACGACCGGATATGCTTCTTCGTGACGGCGAACATGCTTGATCGGGCCAGGCGGGTGTTGCGCGAGCAGTTTGGGCACGCCGATTTCCGCCCGGGACAGCAACTTGCCGTGGAATCGTTGCTCGCGGGGCGCGACACGCTCGTGATCCTGCCTACCGGTGGAGGTAAATCCCTCTGCTATCAGGTTCCGGCGTTGCTCCTCGACGGTCTCACCGTGGTGCTGTCTCCGCTGATCTCGCTGATGAAGGACCAGGTGGACGCGTTGGAGGCCCGCGGCATTCCGGCAGCATTCATCAACAGCTCCCTCAGCAGCGCACAAATCAGCGACCGATTGGCGCGAGCGAAAGATGGACAACTCAAAATATTGTATATGGCGCCGGAGCGATTCGACGTCAAACACGCCGCGGATCGGATCACGGCGGCCGGAGTTTCACTCCTCGCGGTGGACGAAGCCCACTGCATAAGCGAATGGGGACACGACTTCCGGCCCAGTTACCGTCGAGTGCGCGACATCCGCGCCAGGTTGGGTGCACCCGTGACGGTCGCGCTCACCGCCACTGCGACTCCCGCGGTGCGGCGTGACATCGCCCGCGTCCTGGACCTTCGCAGTCCCGTCGTGATCCTCACGGGATTTGATAGGCCGAATCTCCGCTGGCACGTCGTGCGAACCAAGAACGATGCGGAAAAAGATGGAACGGTCGTCTCGCTTCTTGAGCGTCACGAGGGTATCGCCATCGTATACGCTGCCACGCGCAAGACCGTGGACCGCATGACTCACCTCCTTGTTCGCATGGGGATTCCCGCTGCGGCTTACCACGCAGGTCTCGACGACGAGCGACGTAGGGAGGTGCAAGAAGCGTTTATGCTGGAGCGCGTGCGCGTCATCGTTGCCACGAACGCATTCGGCATGGGTATCGACAAACGGAACGTGAGGCTTGTGATACATCATGCCATGCCGGGTTCTCTCGAGGCCTATTATCAGGAAGCCGGACGAGCCGGACGTGATGGTGCGGTCGCGGACTGCTTCCTGCTGCATGCATTTCAGGATCGATTCACGCACGAATTTTTCATCAGGGGTGCTTGCCCGGAACGGAAGGTGGTGGAGGCGGTGTACTCGGCCGCATGTCGCCTCTCGGGCCCCGGCGGTGCGGTCGCGATCGGCATCAGTGGACTGGCCGCCGCCGCCCAGGGCAAGGTGTCCGATCGAGAAGCCGAATCCTCCCTGCGCCTTCTCGAGGCGGCTGGGGCCGTCACCCAATCGTCGGGTTCAAGCAACCGCGCACACGTCCGGATGACCGCCATACCGGCACGCATCCGCGCAGAGCTTGGCGGGGAAGAATCGCAGGGACTCGGTTTGCTCCGGGCGCTCTGGCGCGTCACCAAGGGAGCAATCGCGACCGGAAGCGTAGTGGACCTCGACGTATTGCCGCCGGGACTCGCTGGCGGAATGGGTGCGAGCACGCTGCTCGATGAGCTGGAGAGTCGCCAAATCTTGGTGTGGTCACGGGTCGGCGAAGGCATCACGGTCACCGATCGTACTGCTCCCGTGGGCCGGTGGACCGTTGACTGGGAGAGCCTCGGACGGCGGCGCCGCGCCGAGACGGCTCAACTTGACGTCATGCAGAAATATTCCTACAGTGGCGTATGTCGGCGAGGCTTTGTGCTGAACTACTTTGGTGATCCCGCTGCGACGACCCACTGCGAGCAATGTGACAACTGCCTGTCGATCGACCACAAGCCCGTGACCGCGCGCTCACCGCGCCGAACACAGGAGCGACAAACGACGGTGACCAGTCAATCCGAACGAGGAACGCGCAGCCCAGCTCTCATACTTGCAAATATGACGGATCACCAACGATCGCTGCTCGAGGCGTTGCGCGTCCTGCGAACCAGCATCGCGCGTCGTGACGC
>JRHI01001624.1_pt1 | contig 18095 bp, 15 predicted proteins | sample 215371 | NCBI WGS metagenome assembly JRHI01 (sample SAMN02929681, study PRJNA255918) | sediment metagenome | biome: cave system; feature: Ice Cave; material: Sediment; isolation source: sediment from deep within a dark volcanic ice cave with no known source of... ...
AGTTAGGCCGCTCCGGTCGGGTCTCAGGCAGCGGGCTGGTGATCGGGACAGTCCAGACGAAGCGACCTGTCACCGAAAGCGGCGTCGACGAAGGCGCAGTGATGCGGCAGGTCGGAATCGGCGTGAGCATTGGGCCGGAAGAATCTGCAAGTGACGCACATTCGAGCGACGGGAATGCGGCCCTGCCGCTGGAGAGCGAGGATCATTCGCACGACCGCGCTCAGCAACGCCTTCTGCTCTTCCAAACTCAGTTCGTCGAGCGTTGCTCGGAGCAGGTCTGGCCACAGCGCGATGCGAATTGCCTCGCGCCGGCCGGCCGGGGTGAGGGACAACGCCACGAGACGTCGGTCGGTTTCCGGTCGCGCCTTGCGAACCAGCCCTTTGCGTATGAGTGTAGTTACAGCCTCGCTTACGGTGGCGGTCCCGACACCCAGTTCGCGCGCGACTTCCTGGAGTGCCGCGGGGTGGCGCCGTTCGAGGACCTGGAGAATTTGTGCTTGGGTGGGCGAGAGCCCCTGGGCCATGGCACTGTGCCAGATTTCCTGGCGCAGTGCCATGGCCACCTTGGCCAGACCCGTGGCCAGCCGGTCACCGATGGGTCGACTTGCTTCCTCGAACGCCCTCGCCTTCACCAGTCCTCGCCCGCGTAGGGAACTGACCACAGGGCCACCTGGAGCACCACGGACTTGAACCAGGCCTGGTGCATCCGCTCGACCTCGGCTTCTGCATGCCCCTTCTTCGCCAGGAACTCGCGCATGGTTGCGGTGATGGGATAAATGAACGCGATCAGGAAACGGAGCGGGATCTGCGGGACGGAGGCCACCCCATCAGTCTGGTTCTTCTTCGTACGGTGGTGCCGCAAGCCGATCTCATGGGCGTAGGCGAGCCACTCCTGATCGTAGGGGCGGGTGCAGGTGTCCAGGATCCACCGCCCGAACCGGCTCCGAACTCGGGCCAAATAGCCTTGATCCGGGCGTCCGTCAGGGCCGGAGAAGTAGTGGAGCAGGTGCGGGTGTGAGCCCACGAATCCATACCAGAGGTCCAGAATCTCGTCCACTTGGTCCGCTAAGACCTCGCCTGCCAGCCTCAAATATCTCACGTCTTCATCCGTGAAGAGCAGCGTGGCCTCGAGGCTTCGGAGCTCTTCGGGCGAGACCGGGGAGGGGGGCAAGCTCGAAGCGCCGTAGTCGTAGCCCAAGCTGTCTGATTGGTCGATTTGCATCTGCCGCCTCCTGATTCGAATAGTTTGGAGTCCGAAGTTATCAGACCACACCGGTCTAGTCAAGGAGCGGGGTACATCCGGTCAGGATGTCGTCGCTGGCCGTTGGCAACTCCAAGCCTTGCGGGGAGCGGTTCGCTTGTGCGGGGGCGAAGGTGGCGGGGGTCGTCTGCCGGCGGCCCCTAAACTTCTATTCATGGCCACCCGTGTGTCGAAGCTGATCTCCCTTCGCTGTCGTGAATGCGGCAGCGAGTATCCCGTGCAGCCGACCCACGTGTGCGAGATGTGCTTTGGGCCCCTGGACCCCGTCTACGACTACGACTTGATGCGCCGCCGGGTCTCGCGGGCCTCGATCGAAGCCGGCCCGGCGTCGATGTGGCGATATCGCGATTTGCTGCCGCTCGACGATGAGGTTCCCGAGGTGACTCTGGGCGAGGGCTTCACGCCGCTGGTCAAGGCGGAGCGTCTGGGGGCCGAGTTGGGCCTGCGCAATCTGTACATCAAGAACGACACGATGAATCCCACCAACTCCTTCAAGGACCGGGTGGTTAGCGTGGCGATCAGCTGGGCCCGAGCCCACGGGTTCGAGACGATGGCCTGCGCGTCGACCGGCAACCTGGCCAACTCCGTGGCTGCGTACTCGGCCCGGGCCGGCCTGGACGCCTACGTGTTCATCCCCTCCAACCTGGAGCCGGGCAAGGTGATACCGACGTCGGTGTTCGAGCCCAACATCGTCTCCGTCAGGGGTAACTACGACGAGGTCAACCGGCTGTGCAGCCAGCTGATCGACCAGTATCCGTGGGCGTTCTGCAATGTCAATGTTCGCCCCTTCTATGCCGAAGGCTCCAAGACCCTGACCTTCGAGACCGCCGAGCAGCTCGGCTGGCGGCTGCCCGACGAGATCATCATCCCGATCGCTTCTGGTTGCCAGTTCGTCAGGCACCGGAAGGCGGCCGCCGAGTTGATGCTCACAGGCCTGGTCGCGGAGGGGAGGTTACCGCGGCTGACCGGCGCCCAGGCGCTCGGCTGCAGCCCGGTCTACCGAGCGTGGAAAGATGGGTCCAGGAGGGTTCAGCCGGTCAAGCCCGACACCATCGCCAAGGCGATCGCGATCGGCAATCCGTCGGACGGAGGTTACGTGCTCGACATCGCGCGGGAGACCGGGGGCACTATCGAGGCGGTCACCGAAGAGGAGATCGTCGAGGCGATGCGGCTGCTGGCGCGCACCGAGGGCATCTTCACCGAGACCGCCGGGGGGGTGACCATCGGGGTGCTGGCCAAGCTGGCCCGGAGCGGCCGCTGGACGGGCGACGAGGTGGTGGTGGCCTATGTCACCGGGCACGGGCTGAAGACCTCGGAGGCGGTCGCCACCCCGCCCCGGCCGGTCTTCGAGATCTCCCCAACCATGCGTTCCTTCCGGGAGGCGGTCCCGGTCTGAACGCCCGGGATGGACTCGACGGTTTCGGAATTCAGGGCGTCACGATATAGGTTGAGGTAAGCGCGGCCGCCGCCCGGCCGCGAGACCCGGTCGCGCAACCCGCGGCCCCATGCTCAGGAGGATCAGCTTCAGATGGCCGTATTCAGGATTCCCGGTCCGCTGCGCAGCGTCACCGGTGGACAGTCGTCGGTCGAGGTCTCCGGTGCGACTCTGCGTGAGGCGATCGACAACCTCGACAGCCTCCACCCCGGCATCAAGGCCAGGCTGCTCGACGAAACCGGAACCCCCCGCCAGTTCGTCAACCTGTACCTCAACGACGAGGACATCCGGATGGGCGAGGGGGTCGAATCCAGGCTCGGCGAGCGGGATGAGATCGCGATCGTGCCCGCCGTGGCCGGAGGGAGGTAGCGGCCCGGTGAGCCGGCTTCGGGTTCGCCTGGGCTTCTCGCCGGAGAAGGTCACCGAGCCGGTCATCTATCAGCTCGGGCACCGCTTCCAGATCGTCACCAACATCAGGCAGGCAGGGGTCACCCGCGAGTCGGGTTGGGTGGTGCTGGAACTGACCGGGGAGGCCGACGAACTCGAGCGGGGAGTGGAGTGGCTGCGCGGTGAAGGCGTGGATGTGGCCGCCGCCGACGGTGATTCGGCGGCCGGGTAAGTGAGCCGAGTCCCGGTCGGACGGAACCGACGGCTCCGGATCGCGGTCGCGCTCTCGGGCGGGGTCGACTCGAGCGTGGCGGCGGGGCTACTCAGGCAGGCCGGGCACGAGGTGGTCGGGGTGACCCTCCAGCAGTGGCCGCGCGATCGAAGCGGGCGCGAACCGGAGCATGGTGGCTGCTGCTCGCTGAACGCGGTCGAAGATGCCCGCCGGGTGGCGGCGGTGCTCGACATCCCGTATTACTGCTGGAACCTGGAGGCCGAGTTCGGGAGCCGGGTGATCGAACCCTTCCTGAACGGTTACGCCAGCGGCTCCACACCCAACCCGTGTCTTCGCTGCAATCAGCTGGTGCGCTTCGACCTCATGTTCCGCCGGGTTTTCGATCTGGGCTTCGACGCGATGGCCACTGGCCACTACGCCAGGATCGTGGACGGTCCGCGCGGACCCGAGCTGCATGCCGCCATGGATGCGGCCAAGGACCAGTCGTACATGCTCTACCACCTGGACCGCGAGCGCCTGGCCCGGCTCATCTTCCCGGTTGGCGAGATGCTCAAGCCCGAGGTCCGGGCGGTGGCCCGGCGGCTGGGGCTGCCGGTGGCGGCCAAGCCTGACAGCCAGGAGATCTGCTTTGTGCCTCGGGGCCGGACCGCGGAGTTCCTGGCCGGACGGCTCGATCTCCACCCGGGCGAGGTGGTGGACCGGGCCGGCCGCGTGCTCGGCAGGCACCAGGGCGCAAGCCGCTTCACGGTTGGCCAGCGGGCCGGCCTTGGGGATCTCGCCGAACCGGGTCCCTGGTACGTGCTCAGGGTGCTGACCAGCAGCAACCGGGTGGTGGTCGGTCGCCGCGAGGAACTGGGGGCGACCGAGGTGAACCTGGAGGCCACCACCTTCATCGACGGGCCGCCGGTTGGGGCGCTCTCCTGCCAGGCCCGACTGCGCTACCACGCCGACCCGATCCCGGCCGTCTACCATGACCACCACTTGAGGCTGGGTCGGCCCTTTGCCGGAGCCGCTCCCGGCCAGGCCGCGGTCCTCTATGACGGCTCGCGGGTGCTGGGCGGTGGAATCATTCGGGCGGCCTGAGCGGGAAATGCCCCGGCCCGGGCCGGAACCGGCGTGCCGCCGGTCGATGACGCCGTGCGTCGAACCCGGGCAGACCGGGTAGGATGAGTTCGATGGCGTGCTCGCCATTCGGAATGGGCACGAAACTGTGAAGATCGGGCTGGTGCTGGGTGCCGGTGGGGTGCTCGGCGGGGCGTGGTTGGTGGGCGGCCTCCAGGCGCTCGGCGAGATCGGGCTCTCGGCCCGCGACGCGGAAGTTCTGGTGGGCACCAGCGCGGGGGCGGCGGTGGGCGCGATCGTGATGGCCTCCCCCCGCCGGTTTTTCTCCCACAACGGCCACGCCCCCGCCGGCCGGGACCTGGAGGAGCAGGCCCAGGCTCTGGTCGCCACCTTCGAGCCCAGCACCCAGGCGATCGGCAGCCAGCGCCTCCCATCCCTGCTGCCGGGTTCGCCCAACCTTTTCCTGGCCGCCCTGCAGGGGAGGGCCAGCCGGCCGGCGTTGAGCATGTTCGCCGGCCTGCTGCCGGCCGGACGGGTGTCGACCGAGCCGCTGAGGCGGGCGGTCGAGGCCAACGCCACGCACCTTCCCCGGGGCTCCCACTTCTGGGCTGTGGCCTGTGACTACCAGACCGGTGAAAGGGTGGTGTTCGGCCGGAAGGGAGCCCCGCCGGCCACCATCGAGCAGATGGTGATCGCTTCCTGCGCCGTGCCCGGCCACTTCCAACCCGAGCTGATCGCCGGCCGCAAGTACGTCGACGGCGGTCTCCACTCGGTGTCCAACCTGGACGTGCTGACCGGACGGGGCCTCGATTTGGTGGTCAGCCTGACCCCCATGACCTCGCCCTATCCCAGCCGGAGTTTCAATCCGATCGCCCGCGCCTACGCCGCGTTCGGCAAGGATGCCCATGACCAGTTGCTGAGGGAGGCCCGTCCGGTGCGCGAGGGCGGCACCCGGGTGGTGCTGATCGAGCCGACCCCCCGAGACCTGGCGGTGAGAGGCTGGAACCTGATGGATCCCGGGCCCAGTGATCTCGTGCGGCGCACCGCCTACCGCACGGTGTCGGCTCAGTTGCGACGGCTGCGGCTGGCCGACATGCTCACCAAGCTGCGGTAGAGCCAGCGGCTCCGGGCGGTCGGGTTGCCCTAATCTATCCTTTGCGATTGGTGTAGCCTGCCCATCCCGATGCGGCGGGATCGCGGGGCGGGCGCGGCGAGCAGCGGCCCGGCCGGATTCGTATCGGGCACCTTCAAGTCTTGGGGAGCACAGAACACTTGACGATGCTTGCGGTCGAGCTTGCCGCCAACCCCAGGTTCGGGTTCGATCCGGCTTCCCAGATGTACTGGGTGGTCCCGGCTCTGGTCCTGGTGCCCCTGTTGGTGGCGGCGTTCATCGTTTCCGGGGTACGGACCCGGCGTGGCGCTGCCTCCGCTGGCATGTTCGGCGTCACCCTGCTCGCGATCGGGGTGGCCTACTCCTGGCTGGCTTTCACCCGGGCCAGAACTTCCTTTCAGGTCTCAGGCCAGTGGCTCAGCTACCAGGTGTCGTCGGTTGGCCAGGCTGAACTCCAGAACCTGCTGATCGAAACCGGGCTCCGCCTCGACAAGCCGGCGCTGCTGGCGATTGCCGGGCTGGTGGCGACCGCCTTGATCGTGATCGGATGGGCGAGGAGGCTCCCGGCTGCCGAACCGGGACAGGTCCGCATGCATGCGCTGCTCTCCCTGCTGCTGTTCAGCGCGATCGGGGTGGTGCTCTCCACCGAGCTGTTCGAGATCCTGTTCTTCTGGGGGCTGGCCGGCTTCATCTCCTACTTGCTCCTGGTCAACCGGTGGGGCTCCCAGGTGGCGCCCTCGTGGCCTTCGCTGGCCGCGCCGGCCCTGCCCGACCTCCTGCTGTTGGCCGGGGTCGGGGTGCTCTATTCCCGCTATGGCGAGTTCGACCTGCAGCGTCTGGTACCGGCACTCCACCACGTCCCGGGGTGGGGTCTGCGCAGTCTGACCGGCGCCGTGATCGCCATCTACGCGGCCGGACTGGGCAGGGGGGTGGGCTTTCCGCTCCAGCGGTGGACCGGGGCGCTACGCTTGGTCCAGGGCCCGTCTTCGGCCTTGTTGATGGCGGTGTGGCCGGTGATGGCGGCGATGCTCGTCTACCGGATTGGGCCGGTGGCGGCCCAGGCCGGTCCCCAGGCTCGGCCGGCGCTCGAATTGCTTGGGTTGGGGCTGGCGGCGGTGGCTCTGTTCCAGGCCCTGCTCGCGGCCGATGCCCGGCGGTTGCTCAGCCTGCCTGCGGCGGCGGCGGTGGCTCTTGGGCTGACAGCGATGGCCGCCGCCCCTGGGCTCGGTCTGCTGCTGGTGATCACCGCCACCCCGCTGCGAGCGGCGGCGGTGATCGGTTCGACCGCACTCGAAGAGGTCTTCAAGGGACATGACCTGGTGCTCCTGGGTGAGGGCTTCAAGAGGCTGCCGCGAACCACCCTGGCGCTCTGGGTGACCGCCGCCGGCACCGTGGCCGCGGGAGCGGTGGCGGTAGCGGCGTTGCCCGCCGGCCGGGTCCAGCTGGCGGCCGGCGCCGGTCTGGTCGGGCTCGGCTATGTCGCCGTGCGGGCGCCACTTGCGCTCACCTTCAACCGACTCCGCAAGCGGCGCGCCTTCGAGACCTCCAGGGTGCGAGAACCGGCACCCGGCCTGGTCACCGCCTTCCTGCTGCTCGCCCTGCTCGGGGTGGTGGCGGTGGCCGCCGCCGCGGTGCCGGGGTGGCTGCCGCGAGCCACTGGTTTGGCCGGCGCGGCGGTAGGCAGGCTGCCGGTGCCGTCCCTGGCCGGGCTGGCCGGGATGGTGATGAGCTTCACGGTCCACATCCTCAACCCAGGCTGGAACGGGGAGTTGCAGGCGGGCTGGCGCTCGGCGGCGCTGGGCGCCTGTAACCGAGCCCAGGCGGTCTGGTCAGCCGGCATCCGGGCGGCGGCGGCTCGGAGCGAGGTGGCCGGGACTCCGGCGCCGGTGGCGGTGATCCCGGCCGCGCTGGCCGAGCTGGGCGGATTCCGCGCCTCGGGCCGGCTGGCGGTGGTGGCGCCGGTGGCGGTGGCCGTGATCGGCATCGCCCTCGGGGTGGTGGCGGGCCGATGGCGCTGATCTCCAGCCTGCTGCTGGCGGTGCCGACCCCGGCGCCACCTGCCGGCGGCGCACCCGCCACCACTCCGCTGGGGGCTGATGTCTTCCCGCATAGCTTCCTGCTCAGCGTCACCGTCTGGGTACCATTCCTGGTCGCCGCGCTGCTCGCACTCCTGCCCAATCCGCTCGGCAAGTACGATCGCCAAATCCGGCTGACCGGCTTCTGGGTCACCTTCGGTCTGGTCCTGGTGGTGGGTGTGAACTACAGCCAGATGGCCGCCGGCACCGGCGGCATGCAGTTCGTCGAGCGCTTGTCCTGGCTGCCGGTGAGCGGTGTCGAATATCACCTCGCCGCCGACGGTCTGTCGCTTACCGCTCTACTGGTGGGGGCGCTGGTCATGATGGTGGGCTTTCTGGCGATCGGGAGCACCCGTCGCCGGGTCCAGGAACTGGTGGTCCTCATGCTGGTCCTGCTGGGCTCGGTCGACGCCGTCTTCGTGGCCCGGGACGCGCTCCTGCTCGCCGCCTTCTGGACGACTGGTGCCCTGGCCGCCGCCGGGCTGGTGGCCGGTTCGGTCGAGGATGCCGGCTGGGAGCGCTGGCGTCACGGCTACGCGCTCCACCAGCTGATGGGCGCGGCTGTGCTCTGGTTCGCGATCCTGCTCTGGCGGGCGGGCGCCGGGGGTGCCAGCTCCGACCTCGACAGCCTGCTCCAGGCGCCGCTGCCACAGAACGGGCAGGTGACCATCGCCGTGCTGATCGGCCTGGCTTCCGTCACCCGGCTGCCGCTCTTCCCGTTCCACACCTGGGCCCGAGCGACGTGGTCGGAGGCGCCCCTGGCCACCTCGGTGGTGACGGCCGGCCCGCTCGCCGCCAGCGGCGGCTATCTGCTGCTGAGACTGGTGGTCGGGGGCCTGCCGGCTGGGCTCACCCGGCTCGCCCCGTACCTGGCCGCCATGGTGGTGCTCACTGCGGTTTACGCCGCCGCCCGGATGCTGCTGACGGCCGACCTTCGGCGGGCAGCGGCGGTGGCGGCTCTGCTCCCCGGCACCCTGATCTGGCTGGGGGTTGCCGGGGCGACCCCGCTCGCCATCCAGGGCTCGGCCCTGCTGGTGGCGGCTGGGGGCGCCGGCCCGGCGCTGGTGGTGTGTGCCGGGCAGGTGGCGGCGGTTCGGGCCCAGACCCGTTCGCTGGGCCTGCTGGGCGGGATCGGCGTGCGGGCCCCCCGTCTGGCCTGGCTGGTGATCCTGGCCGCGGCGACCGTGATCCTGGTTCCCGGCCTGGTCACCTTCCTGGCCGGGTTCGAGGTGGTGGCGGGCAGCGCCCGCAGCCAGGGGCTGTGGGTGGGCGCCGAGTTGGGGGCGATGTTCCTGTTCATGGTGACCGGGTCCCGGGTTCTCTACCGGCTGGTTTTCAGCCCCGCCCATCCGGAGGCGCCCCGGGTGAGCGAGGCGGGAACCCTCGAACTGTGGACCCTGATCGTGCTGGCCGCCCTGGTGATCTGGGTGGGAATCCTGCCGGGAGGACCGAAGCTGTTCGGTATCCCCATCCTCGACCCGGGAGTGGTCAATGTGGTCGGCCCGGCTGCCTCTGATCTCAGCACCCGGTACGCGCCGCCGGCGCAAAGGGCGGCCAGGTGAAGTACGATCCGTCCTTGCTCGCGGCGCTGATTCCAGATGTGATCGCGGGTCTGGTCCTGGTGGTGACTTGCTTCCGGTGGCGACAGGCCGGTCGAGGCCGCGTGCGCCTGGCCTGGGGAGCAGCCGCGGCGCTTGTGCTGGCCCTGGCCCTCGAGTTGTGGCTGGGGGCGGTAATCCACACCTACCATGGCGTCTATCGTCAAGACCGGTTCGCGCTGATCGTCAAGGCGATGGTGCTGGGCACCGGGGCGGTCGCGTTCGCCGCCCATCGCTCGCGGCCGGAGGCCTGGACCCGGCTCTGGCCGGCCGGCCTGGCGGTGGTGGCCGGGCTCGAGCTGGCCTCCAGCCCGAACCTGCTCCAGTTGGTACTGGGCGCCGAGGTGGCGGTGGTGGCGGTCGCTCTCCTCTCCAACCGGATGTCGCGGCCGGCTGCGGAGTGGGTACCGGAGATCGCCGCGCCGGCCGGACTGGCGCTGATCGGGGCCGTGCTACTCCTGGCCGCCGCCGGCACCGGCGATTTGAACCAACTGGCGACGAGCCTCCGCCGGCCCCAACCCAGCCTGCTGGCGGAGATCGGCTCGTCCGCCCTGGTGGCGGCGGTGGCCTGGAGGGTGCTGCTGGGACCCACCCTCAGGTTGCCCCCACCCGCGGGTTCGGCCTCGGACGAGCCGATCCTGTTCCGCAGCCTGGGCGGGGGGTTGCTGGTGGTCACCCAGCTGGCCCTGCTGGCCCGGCTGCTGCCGGCGCTGGCGCAGGCAGGTGAGGGCTGGTCGCTCTTCGCGGCCGGCTTGGCGGCGCTGATGGCGCTGATCCTGGCGGTCACGGTGATCGCCGATCGGCGTTCCGGGGCGGGTCTCGAGCAGCTCAGATTGATCCAGGTGACATGGGTGCTGGCGGTGCTCACCGGCCGGGATCGGCCAGCGGCGGCGGCGGTCATGTTCATGATCTTCGGGCTGGCCCTGGCCGGAGCCGCCTTGCCGCTGGCCGGCACCAGGGCCGCGACCCGGCTGCCGGGCTGGCCTGATCAGCTCCAGCGCGGGGCCCGCCTGGCCCTGACCGGCTCGCTGCTCGGGGCGCCCCCACTGGCCGGCGGCTTCGCCCTGGTGGTGGCCGGGACCGGTCTCGCGGCGGGGGGCCGGTTCTGGCTACTGGCGATCCTGCTTTTGGCCTGGTCGGTGTCGGCAGGCGTCACCCTGGTCCGTGCCTGGGGCGAGCCGAGACCGGCGCCAGAGACTCGGGTCCGGCTGGGCGGGCCCGCCGTAGCGATCTGGGCGAGCGCGGCCGGGCTGGTGGCGATCGGTCTGCTTGCCTCGCCCATCCAGGTCCTGGCCCGGCAGGCCGCTCAGTCCGGCTGGCCGCACTGAAAGCGCTTCGAGAAGCTCTGGGATGGGCACCCGGTAATGTTTCGAGCGGCCGCAGCGTTTAGTGTGTTGGTAGGCCCGGGCTGAGCCCGCCGGCCGGGCGCCGCTTCCGGCGCCTCCAAATTCCCATCATGAGCAGAGATCAATCTCGCGGTCAGCCGGACCGCCCGGGTCCCCTGCCGGTGACCCCCAGCCGCGCCCGACGCTCGTTGCCGTCTCGAACCCGACCCCGCTGGTTTCGCTGGCTGGCGGGCGGCCTGATCACGCTCGCCGCGGTCGGCTGGATGGGCAGCCTGGGCACACTGGCGGCGAGTGCCGTCTTCAGTCAGGACCTTCCCTCGCTGAACGATCTGACCACCGCCGGCCTCGATCAGACCACGCGGATCACCGATCGCAACGGCAAGCTGATAGAGGAGATCTACAAGGAGAACCGCACCGTGGTCCGGCTCTCCCAGATCAGCCCGAACGTGGTCCAGGCGAGCGTCGCCATCGAGGACCACCGCTTCTATGAGCACCAGGGCGTCGACCCGCAGCGGATCGCGGCCGCGCTCGTGTACGACCTCACCCACCGCAGCGCCGCCCAGGGGGCCTCCACCATCACCCAGCAGGTGATCAAGAACCGGGTCTTCGCCAGCCAGGCCGGCCAGCGCAACTGGGACCGCAAGATCCGCGAGCTGCTGCTGGCCGAGGAGATGGAGCGCCGCTATACCAAGGACCAGATCCTCGAGCTCTACCTGAACGGCAACTACTACGGCAACGGCTATTACGGGATCGAGGCGGCCAGCGAGGGGTACTTCGGGGTGCCCAGTTCGGCTCTCGACGTGGCCCAGGCGGCGATGCTGGCCGGCATTCCCCAGAGCCCTTACTACTACGATCCGTACGGCAGCCCCGAGCAGGTGCAGGCGATTCGCGACCGACAGCGAGCAGTGCTGAACGCCATGGTCACCTACCACTACATCAGCTCCGAGCAAGCGCAGAAGGCGGATGCCGAGGACATCTGGAAGGTGGTCGAGCAGCGGCGCCCCAAGGCCGCCGCCCGCAACCGCGATCCGGTGACCGCACACTTCGTCGACTACGTGCGGGCCTATCTGGAGAAGACCTATGGCGCCCAGCTCTACACGAGGGGCTTCACGGTGACCACCACCCTCGACCTCAATCTCCAGCGGCAGGCCTATCAGATCGTCACGTCGGCGGTCGACGCCAGCAAGAAGCAGGGCATCAACAACGGCGCGCTGCTCGCCATGGATCCCAAAGATGGCGAGATTCTGGCCATGATCGGGTCGGTCGACTACAACAACGAGGCCATCTACGGTGACACCAACCTCACCGACACCCGCCGCCAGCCGGGCTCCACCTTCAAGCCCTACACCTACGCCGCCGCCCTGGAGACCGGTCACGTCAACCCGGCCACCCTGCTCGACGACCAGCACGACCGGATCGGCACCGCGAAGTTCAGCGACTGGGATGGCCGGTTGCTCGGCATGATCCCGCTCCGCCAGGCCCTGGCCGAGTCGCGCAACATTCCCGCCCTGTGGCTGTTCAGCCGCTACGGCAACCAGACCGCCGACCTCGCCCGGCGGCTCGGCATCACCACCCCGATCGATCCCTCGATCCTCTCCAGTACGATCGGCGCCGCCGAACTGAAGATGACCGAGCACCTGGCCGGCTTTTCCGCCTTCGACAATGGCGGCTACCGGGTAGAGCCGCACGCGATCCTGAAGATCACTGATTCCACCGGCAAGGTGGTCGAACAGCTCGACCCCAATGCGCCCAGGCCGCAGGCGATCTCTCCCCAGCTGGCCTACATGATCACCGACATCCTGCATGGGCCGCCCAGCATCTACCTGGGAATGGGCAATCGGCCGGTAGCGGCCAAGTCGGGCACCACCGAGGCCTGGACGAATTCTTGGTGGATCGGCTACACGCCCGACCTGGCGGTGGCGACGATGATGACCCACATCGAGCGTTCGGGACAATGCAACTCAGGCTTCGCCTATCTCGCCAAGGGCTCGGCGCTCACTCCTAGCGGCTGGATGTGCCCCACCAATTACGTCTGGGGCGAGCAGACCGGACGCCTGATGTGGAAGCCGTTCATCGAGAGCTACTACAGCGGTCGCAGCTGGCCCAAGAACTGGACTGCCCCGCCCGGTATCGTGCGCGCGGCCGTCTGCAGGGATGGGTCACTGGCCGATCCCGGGCTTCCCGTCGACCAGGTCCGGATCGAGATCTTCATGAACGGAAAGGAGCCGACCACCCACTGTTCGCCGCCGCCCTCGCCCTCGCCCTCGCCCTCGCCTTCACCGTCGCCGACCGACACGCCTTCCCCCACCGCCAGCCCGACCGGGATCATCGCCATCAGTCCGTCGCCTTCGCCGTCGCCTTCGCCGTCGCCCGGCGCCAGCCCGGGACCGTCTCCCAGTCCCAAGCCGAGCCCCTCCGGCTCGCCCACCCCCAAGCCATCGCCCTGAACTCCTGATGGACCTGAGGGAGGAGGCTCGACTGATGCTTGGCCCGGCCCGGGTCGGCTGGGTGGGTGGCGTGGTCTTCGCGGTCGGGGCGCTGGCCGCCACGTGGGTGTTCGGTCCGGTGGCGGGGCTGCTGATGGTGCCCTTCGCGATGGCCGCGGCGGCGTTACCCCGATTGGCGGATCTGGTCAGCCTGGCCCGTGGCTGGCTGGCGATCCCGGCCGCCGCCCTGGTGATGCAGCAGAACTTTCGAGCTGCCCTGCTGTTGGGCGCTCTGGCCGGTCTGACCGACTTTATCGACGGGAGGCTGGCGCGTCTGCGGGGCGAGGTGACCCAGGTCGGCGCCGCCCTCGACCCGCTTTGCGACGGAATTCTGTTCGTGGCGCTCGCGTACGCGCTGACGGTGGTCGGGCTGGTCGACCGGCTGGGGGTCGGGATGATCGCGGCCAGGTATGCGCTGCCGGCCCTGGCCGTGGCCGGACTGTATCTGGCCGGCCGCCGGCTGTCCCTCCAGCACACCCCGCTGGGACGGCTCTCGACCGCGGTCATTTGCGTCGGACTCGGCGCGGTGTGGATCGCGGCCGGAATCGGCTACCGAATCGGACCCTGGGTCGAGGTGATCATCATCGTGCTCTCGCTGGCGGCCCTGGCCAACCTTGCCTGGGCCGCCTACCACCAGCTACGCGCGTCCAGTGCGCCGGCTCTGACGGCGTCGGTTCCGCCGGAGGCGGAGAGCTCCGGCGGCCTCGCCGACCGCGAGGCTTGAGGCTCCTCAATTCAGGGGGGCGGGTCAGGGGGGCGGGTCAGGGGGCGGGCCGCCGATCGGCTGGTAGAATTCAGGATGGTCGCGCTAGACGGGGGACTGGCGGTACCCTGAACCGGCAATCCGCCTCAGCCGGGTTGAATTCCCCCTCCGAGGTCGTAAGCCCTGACGGCCTGGGGAGCGATGGTGTTGATGGTCGGGAGCCGCGCAGCCTGGAACTTCGAACCCCGTCAGGTCCGGAAGGAAGCAGCGGTAAGGAGCACTCCGGGGGTGCCGCGGACCAACCTGGCCTGAGCCGTGGCTCCCGAAAGCCCCGGGGTCACTGCGATCGAAGAGGGGGTGCGCGGCCGTTCCAGTCCGGGCGAGGCTCGGGCCCACCCGGCCCGGGAGTCGGCTCGCCCTGCTCCGGGCCAGGTGGGCCCCAGTGTGTGACCGCACTTGTTCTCGCTTGCCGGTATCTTCAAGTAACTGATGACTTCGGTTGACTCGCGGGCCGGCGCGTGAGCTACGAGACCCTTTACCGCAAGTACCGTTCACGCACCTTCGGGGAGCTCATCGGCCAGCGCGCGACCATGCTCGCCCTGCAGGGTGCGATCGCCTCCGGAAGGGTGGCCCACGCCTACCTGTTCAGCGGCACCCGGGGCACCGGCAAGACCACCAGCGCCCGCCTCCTGGCCAAGGCGGTGAACTGCCTGGAGCGGCCGCCGGGAGCCAGCGAGCCGTGCAACGCCTGCGCATCGTGTGAGGCGATCAACCGCGGCGCGGCCCTCGACTTGATCGAGATCGATGCCGCCTCCAACCGCGGAATCGACGAGATCCGGGAGCTCAGGGAGAGGGTCAATCTGGCTCCGGCCATGGGCCGCAGCAAGGTCTACATCATCGACGAGGCTCACATGCTGACTACCGAGGCCTTCAACGCATTGCTGAAGACCCTCGAGGAGCCGCCCGCCCACGTGGTCTTCATCCTCTGCACCACCGATCCGCAGAAGGTGCCGCTCACGGTGCTCGGCCGCTGTCAGCACTTCACCTTCCGCCGGATCGGCGAAGAGCAGATCGTCCGCCACCTGGCGGCGATGGCGGAGGCCGAGGGCGCCGCCGCCGATCCCGAGGCACTCCAGTTGGTGGCCAGGGTCGCGCAGGGCTCCATGCGCGACGCGATCGGTCTCCTCGACCAGCTGATCCCGGCCGCGGGTGGCACCATCACCGCGCCGCTGGTCCGTGACCTGCTCGGAGTGGCCGATCCGGTGCGGCTGGAGGCGCTGGTAGCGGCGCTCAACTCCGGCGATGCCTCCGCGGTGCTGCGGATCCTGGAGGAACTGTACGAGTCGGGCGCGGAACTCCGGTTGATCGTCCGTGGGGTGATGGAAACGGTGCGCGGCCGCCTGGTGGCGGCGCTGGAGGCGGGCGATCAGCCGGCCAGGCGCCGCCTGTCGGCGGTTCTCCGAGAGTTGCTGGTGCTGGACGGCGAGGTGCGCCGGCACGCCGAACCCCGCTTCCTGACCGAGGCGACCCTGGTCCGGATCGCCGCTGGCGACCTGGTGGAAGCGGCCGAACCCGGAATCCAGCCCCCGCCCGGGCCGGCTGGGCCGGCCGCCCCCGGGCGGCCGGCGGCTTCTCCCGAGCCGGTCTCCGGCCCGGACGCGTCGCCCGCCCAGCCGCGCTCCGTCTCCGCCGCCACCCCCGGTGGTGGCCAGCTGGCCGCGTGGGAGACGGCGATGGCCGGCCTCAGCCCGCTCGAGCGGGGCTACTTCCAACGAACCACCGTGGAGCGAGGTGAGACCGGCTACGTGGTGACCTTCCGCTACAACTTCCACCACGGCCGGGCGATCCTGATCAGGGACAAGGTGCTGGCGGCGCTGGCCGCCGCCGATCCCGGAGTCACCTCCCTCGACCTGCGGCTGGCCGCCGTCGATGCCCGCCCGGCGCCGGCCGCCTCCCCCGAGCAGCACCCGGTCGTGCTCGAGGCCTCACGGCGGCTGGAGGCCACCATCACCCGGGTCGAGAAGGTGCAGAGATGAAACCGAAGCAGGGGATGTTCAAGCAGATGGCCCAGATGCAGGCTCGGATGGCGAAGCTGCAGGAGGACCTGGAGAACGAGACGGTGGAGGTATCGGTGGGCGGCGGCGCGGTCACCGTGACCGTCACCGGGACCCAGAGGATCAGGGCGATCGGGATCGATCCCGAGGCGATGGAGGATCCCGAGGTGCTTCAGGACATGCTGGTGGCGGCGGTCAACGAGGCCATCGCCAAGGCCCAGGCGCTGGCGTCGAGCCGCATGCAGGCGCTGACCTCCGGTCTGGGGCTGCCGCCGGGACTGATCTGAGAACGGATTGAGCGAGTTCCCGGAGCCCCTGGAGGCTCTGATCCAGGAGTTGGGTCGGCTGCCCGGGGTCGGTCCCAAAACCGCCCAGCGACTGGCGCTCCACCTGCTCAAAGTCGACCGTCAACGGGTGGAACGCCTGGCCCGGGCGCTGATCGAGGTCCGCGACCGACTGGGCCGGTGCACCCGTTGCTACAACATCGCCGAGGGCGAACTCTGCACGATCTGCGCCTCTCCTCGCCGGGAGGACGAGGTGGTCTGCGTGGTGGAGAGCCCGACCGACCTGATCGCGATCGAGCGGAGCGCGGAGTATCGCGGGCGCTACCACGTGCTGCACGGCGTGCTCTCACCGCTCGAAGGGGTGGGCCCGGAGGATCTCCACATTCCCCAACTGGTGGAGCGGATCCGTGGTGGCGCCGTCCGCGAGGTGATCGTGGCTACCAACGCCGACGTGGAGGGAGAGGCGACCGCCGTGTACATCCAGCGCAGCCTGAGCGATCTCGGCGTGCTGGTGACCCGGCCCGCCCGGGGCCTGCCGGTGGGCGCCGATCTCGAGTACGCCGACGACCGCACCGTGGCCCGGGCGCTGCTCGGCCGTCGGGGGCTCTAACCCAGTTACCTGGGTGGCGGGCCGGCTTCGAGGTTTGACGCGGGGGTTCCCGAGGTATACCAGTAAAGCCGGGCGGCGGAGCCCCAGCGACGGGTTCGGGCCGGGTTGGGCGTCAGCCCCACCGGGCCCGCACGCCGGTGGGCGACTTCGCTAACATATGGAAGCGGAACGCGGCCGGGTAACTCCGGAACGCCGAGGCGACAACCGAATAGCCCGCCTCGTTTGCACGTGGCTCCGCAACCTTGATAGAATCGAGGTCTTGCCCTGGCACTGGGCGGAGCACGCTCGTGGGGCAGACAGCACCTTGACAACTGAAGAGTGGGAGTGACCCCTGGTCGTAAGACCATGGAGAGATCCTGGGGTCCTCGCAAACGACGGAGAGTTTGATCCTAGCTCAGGGTTAACGCTGGCGGCGTGCCTAACACATGCAAGTCGAACGAGGGCTTCTCCTCCGCAAGGAGGTGGAGTTCCTAGTGGCAAACGGGTGAGTAACACGTGGGCAACCCGCCCTGTCGTGGGGGATACCACCGGGAAACCGGTGTTAATACCGCATGAGGTCGTCCATCGCATGGTGGGCGAAGAAAGCAGTGATGCGCGACAGGAAGGGCCCGCGGCCTATCAGCTAGTCGGTGGGGTAACGGCCTACCGAGGCTATGACGGGTAGCTGGTCTGAGAGGACGACCAGCCACACGGGGACTGAGACACGGCCCAGACTCCTACGGGAGGCAGCAGTTAGGAATTTTGCGCAATGGGGGAAACCCTGACGCAGCCACGCCGCGTGCGGGATGAAGGCCTTCGGGTCGTAAACCGCTTTTCTCAAGGAAGACACCCGACGGTACTTGAGGAATAAGCAACGGCTAACTACGTGCCAGCAGCCGCGGTAATACGTAGGTTGCGAGCGTTGTCCGGATTTACTGGGCGTAAAGCGCGCGCAGGCGGTTCCGAAAGTCCATGGTGAAAGCTCCCGGCCCAACTGGGAGAGGCCCGTGGAAACTCCGGAACTTGAAGGCGGGAGAGGCAAATGGAATTTCCGGTGTAGCGGTAAAATGCGTAGATACCGGAAGGAACACCAGTGGCGAAGGCGATTTGCTGGCCCGTTCTTGACGCTCAGGCGCGAAAGCTAGGGTAGCGACCGGGATTAGATACCCCGTTAGTCCTAGCCGTAAACGATGGGCACTAGGTGTTGTCGGTATCGACCCCGGCAGTGCCGTAGCTAACGCATTAAGTGCCCCGCCTGGGGAGTACGACCGCAAGGTTAAAACTCAAAGAAATTGACGGGGGCCCGCACAAGCAGCGGAGCGTGCGGTTTAATTCGATGGTACGCGAAGAACCTTACCCAGACTTGACATGTACGTGGTACCGATCCGAAAGGTGAAGGACCCGCAAGGGAGCGTACACAGGTGTTGCACGGCTGTCGTCAGCTCGTGTCGTGAGATGTTGGGTTAAGTCCC
>JRHI01001625.1_pt1 | contig 18068 bp, 18 predicted proteins | sample 215371 | NCBI WGS metagenome assembly JRHI01 (sample SAMN02929681, study PRJNA255918) | sediment metagenome | biome: cave system; feature: Ice Cave; material: Sediment; isolation source: sediment from deep within a dark volcanic ice cave with no known source of... ...
TCCACGGCCTTCAGCGTTCGTTCTTTCTGACCTTCGTTCTTGCCGCAACCGCAGCGGCATTCGCACAAAGCGATTACAAGGTCGTTACCGTCTCCAATGGAGGCACAATTTCCGGCACCGTCAAATGGTCCGGCCCAGTCCCGCACGCGCTGGATTTTCCCGTCACGAAAGATGCACAGATCTGCGACCCGGATTCAAAGAAGACGGTGGACCTCGAGCGATTGATCGTGGGGCCGCAGGCGGGCCTGGCCAACACGGTGGTGTACCTGAAGAATATCTCCAGCGGGAAAGCATTGGACTTGCCTGAGCAACGGCGGCGCCTGGACCAAAAGCACTGCCGTTACGTGCCCCACATCCTTCTGGTTCCGCAAAATGCCGTTCTCGATATGCGCAGTTCCGACGCCACCCTGCACACCGTTCACATGGATGGTGCAGCGACGTTCAACCTGCCGTTCCCCTTCCCTAACCAGATTTCGTCTCGCACCATGGCAAATGCCGGGCTGGTCCATCTGCGCTGCAATGGTGGCCATGTCTGGATGAATGCCGAAATGTTCGTAGCCCCGCATCCCTATTACGCCGTGACGGATGAGAGCGGTCAATTCGAGTTCACCGACGTTCCTCCCGGAACCTACCAGATCGTGGCCTGGCATGAAGGATGGGGCGTCACAGGCAAGTCAAACGCTTATGACGTTCTAACCCAACGGAAGGTCGACCGGCCGCTTTTTACCGAACCGCAGATTCTGGAAAAATCAGTTACGGTGTCGGAAAACAAGGTCAGCTCGGTGAACTTTGTGATTGCCAACAAGTAAGGAAGATCGAAATCAGATGCGATAAGCCTGTGCGGTTGCGTCCGACGCGAATCGCCAAACAAAACTCCTACGCGCGTCGCTTATAGAGAACGGCAAACTCAAAGCCCGGGTTTGCCGGAAAAAGCCCAGCCACATGCCTGAGCCGTTCCGCCAGGGCTGAGGGCGCCAACAGCGGATAGTCGCGTTCCCGTAGGTCGTAATAATCCACGTCGAGATAGAGAGAAAGCAGATAGATCGAAACCGTGTCGGAGAACGTCGCCTCGAAATATTCGTCCTTAAAGCGCTCCACATCGGCTCCGGCCACGGTTGCCAGCTTGCGGGCTTCCCAGGCGTCGAGCGAAGTTTCGCCACGAATGCCGGCGTCCACCTGATTCCAGGCCAGTTCGCTGAACTCGCGGGACACGCCTACCTTTTCCACCAAAGCATGGCCAACGTTAATAAAGAACTCGAAGGCAACGGAAAACTTGTCATCCATCAGCCGAGTGGAAATGAATACGCACTGTGAATCGCCCAGGTTTAGATTGCGATGGCAGACCGCGTTGTCGCTAAGGGCCACGTCGTAGCGGTCGGCGATCACAGTCTCCTCTCCCTGGCTCACGGTCAGAGGGACAAAGTAGTAAGCCTTGCGTTCCAGCGCTGCCGCGACTTTGGTGGGAACGGCCGCAACCATGCGCTCCAGGTCAAACGAATTCACCGCAGTCTCACCCGCTACGGCATAGCAAATCCCATTGGCCGCCTGCGAGACAGGCGTCTGCCGGACCACTTCTGCCGGACTTCGCGTAATTGCTGGGGCCGCCTGCGACATGCTTTACCTTTTATACACCAGTGGCCGTCCGGTAGAGGCGCGGCGCTGGAACCAAAGAACGTCGCATCGGCTGCTGTGTGGCCTGATTTTCCCTATCTCGCCTTCGACGCTGTGGATGGTATAGGTTAGAAGTATGCCTCGCCCGTCCAGTACGCCTCGATCCCGCTGGTACGGCATGCCGGTCCGTATCTTGCTGGTAACTTTTATCGGCACCTTGCTCTGTTTCGCGGTGAGTCTGCTGCTCGGAATTATCGGCACTGTCGTCATGTCGAGAATACGCGGCCTACATCCTGATATGACCTTGGCGTACCGCCAGTTTGCGATACCTATGGCTGTGGTCGCCGGGACCATCATTCTTGTCCTGACGATTGCGATGGAGATTCGTCACCGTCGCCAGACTAAGACTCTGTCCGCCATCGAGAGGATGAGCTGACCTCATGCCGCCCCGCGTCGCCATTCCCATGCCGCATTCAGAGGATCGCGAGTATTCGGAACGCTCCATCCCGCAATACGAACGCGCCGTTACGCTGGCCGGCGGTGAGTCCGTTCGGATTCCTCTGGACCAGACTCCGGCGGCAGTCATGAAACTCATAGAGCATTGCGACGCGATCCTTCTTCCGGGGAGCAAAGCTGACGTCGATCCCGCTAAGTTCGGGTCTGCGCGCTCTCCGCAGGCGGCTGCTCCCGACCCGGAGCGGGACACTGTCGACGAATTGCTGCTGCAGAATGCCTATAACATGCGTAAACCCATCCTCGGCATCTGCTACGGCCTGCAAACGCTGAATGTGTATCGGACCGGATCGCTGATCCAGCACATTCCGGATTTCTTGCCGGAGGAGACCCGCACCCGCGTCAATCACGAAGCCGGACGTACGGTCGCGGTGGCGCACGCAGCCGAGATTGAAGGCGATTCCAAGCTGGCAAAAATTATGCGTGGTAAGAACGGGACGGCTTCAGGGGCGGAAAGCGACAAAATCATCGTCCCGGTAAATTCCTCCCACCACCAATCCGCCGACTTGATTGGCGACGGACTCCGCATCGTTGCCCGCTGCCCCGACGACGGAATCATCGAGGCTATTGAGGGCACAGCTTCCGATCACTTTGTGCTGGCGGTGCAGTGGCATCCCGAACGCTCGGTGGACGAGGACGCACCGTCACGGGCCATCTTCAGGGCTCTGGTCGAAGCCGCTGGTATGCGCCGTCAGCAGATTGCGGGGGATTTTGAAAGCGTGAAGTAATTGCGGGGGGCGGCTTTAACGACGGCGGACGCTCACTTCTTTCGGTTGCTCTTCTTTGTACTCTTGCTGGGCTTCTTCCCTGTGGCGCTCTTTTCCAGGAGCACTACAACGTGCGCCAGCGCAGCGTTTTCCAGATTGAGCCCTTCCGGGGTCTTCGCCTTGAGCCCGACGGATTCGCGATCCACACCTAACAACTCGGCCACGCGCATGCGGATTGCGGCGCTATGTGGTCCGATTTTCGGGGCGGCGAGGATCAGGGTGGCGTCCAGGTTGGCGATATCATAGCCGCTATCCCGCACTCGCTTGAGCGCCTCGCGCAGAAAGATCACGGAGTCCGCACCCTTCCACTTCGGATCGGAGGGCGGGAACAACGCTCCAATGTCCGGCGCAGCGACGGCCCCGAGCAGCGCGTCCGTTATCGCGTGCAGCAGCACGTCACCATCCGAGTGCCCACCAAGACCCTTGTCGTGCGCCAGAGCGACGCCGCCAATCCTCAGCGGAATTCCCGGGCGGAACTCGTGGGAATCGAAGCCGTAGCCAATTCTCATGCGGAAACCCTGGCCACGAATCTGCACGGATTTTCACGGATCTTTATCTTTTTAGCGGGCATCGCCAACGATTCTACTTGGCAGGGGTGTTGATCTGCGAAAATCCGTGGCGATGGGTGGCTCATTTCGCTAAGTAAAACTCGGCCAGTTCCATGTCCGCGGGCGTGGTGATCTTGATGTTTTTCGGCGAGCCCATAACCACTGCAACTTCCTGTCCCGATCGCTCTGCCAGGGAGGCCTCGTCGGTGCCGAGGAAGCCGTCGGCCGCGGCCTCGTCGAAGACCTTTTTGATCACGCCGTAACGAAACCCCTGCGGCGTCTGGGCCATGACCACGCTGGCGCGCGGGATCGTGGCTTTGATCAGCGCGCCCTGGGCGGTTCGCTCGACCTGCTTCACCGTGTCCACTGCCGGCAGGCCTGCGATGGCGGCGCCATACTTCTTCGCTGCTTCGACTACATCGAGGATGATCTCGGGAGTCACAAACGGACGGACCGCATCATGCACCAGGACGATATCATCGGCCGCCGCCGTGATCGCATTGAGCGCATTCCCGACCGATTGCTGACGGTGCTCTCCGCCCGCGACCAATTCAACTTTCTTGTTGAGAACATTATTTCTTTCGCTCCGCAGGCGCGCGCGAAACCCTTCCATCTCATTTTCCCGCAAAGCAATCCAGATCTCCGTGACCGCATCCACTGCGGCAAACTTGCGTAGCGTATGAAGGAGAATCGGCGTGCCTCCCAGTTCGGTGAACTGTTTCGAAGGAGGTGACTTCTGCTTGCCCCTCGCTCCGCCCGGCATCGGAGCCATGCGCGTGCCAAGGCCAGCAGCTGGGATAATCACGATGACCTTCATAGCGGTCTGTCAGTATACGAGCGCCCCAAGGCCAGTTCAAATCCCGGAGGATGACAGTCATACTTTGGGCCGGAGAACCGCTCTTCCTGCTCAGGCCGCTCGAGGCGGGATTTGCAAGCGGTATCCGGCCCGGTCAGTGCGTCGTAGGCGTGTCCGAACTCGGGTTGCCTGCTACAATTAATCAGCGATTCAGTCCGCCTTGGGAGAAAATAATGAGCGAAAAACCAAGTGCCAGCATGCCGGGGACGGTTGAAAAGATCATCAAGTCCCGTTTTCCAAGTGAACCAGAAAAAGCGCAGATAACCGTTGACGGCGCGGATCATTTATATCGGGAGATACGCATCGATAATACGCTGACAAATGAGCAGGGGGAGGAAGTAAGCCTCAAGCCGGGCGCGCATGTGGACGTTATTGTCGAGGCTGATGCAAATGCTACAACGCCCAAGAGTAGCAGTGATGCCCCGCACCCCCCTTCGGCGTCGGCCACCCGGCCGTAAAAGCTCTGGAGGCTGAGGTTTCCGCCGATATGCGGTATTTCTCTGGCCTTGCTGGCCAGCAAGGTGCATCAGCCAGCGAGCGAGAGTGAATGCCTTCCATTCAAGTCACTGATCTTCATCATGTTCATGGGTTCGAAGCTCCTCAATAGTTGCGTTCAACCAGATCCAGCCCTCTCGATGTCTTCGATGATTCCTGCCTCTACTTGTGGGCGGTTCGTTTCTTTACGAGATATCTACGAATAGCGGTTCCTTCGCCCGACCGCTTTCGTCCGCCCCGTGCCGATAGCGTGGCGTTGCAAGAACAATCAGGGCGCGATGTCACCGTTCCGCTCTGCGATTGGGCAGGGCATATCGACCTTATTTTGACGGCCTTATTTTCCGCCTGTTAAACTGGAAACTTGCCATACTAGTTCAACCCTCCACCGGTATCACTAGAAGGGAAGTCCGTGCGCGCACAAACCCGCCATCAACTGAAACAGGATGCATTTAGCCGTGTCACCATAGAAGCGGCCGAGAAGACCGCTCATTGGTCAATAGAACACCGGTCGACTTTGGTCATTGTCGGCCTAGTCGTCACGGTAGTGGTGGCGGCCGCACTGGGTGGGTGGTACTACCTGAGTGCGCAAGACGAAAAGGCCAGCCTGGAATTTTCCCAGGCGGTTCGCACTCTGGACACTCCGTTACGCGCCGCCGGTTCTCCTGCGCAGCCCGACGTAGCCAGCTTCACATCGGCAAAAGAGCGCATCGCGGCTGCCCAGAAACAGTTCCAGCAGATCGTGGATAGATATCCGCACACCCGCACCGCCGACATGGCCCATTATTTTTTGGGAGTAACGGCGGCCGAGTCCAACGACAACGCAGTGGCGGAGCGTGACTTCAAGCGGGTAGTCGCGTCGGGGAACCGGGAACTCGCGTCTGTGGCTAAGCTTGCTTTAGCCCAACTGTACAGCAATTCCAATCGCACCAAGGACGCGGCTGCCCTTTATCAGGAGCTAATGAACAAGCCCACCACTTCGGTCAGCAAAGTGACAGCTCAGTTGCAGCTTGCGGAACTCCATCAGAATTCAAACCAGATGTCGGATGCCAAGCGGGTGTACGAGCAGATAAAGAAAGACAATCCGAACACCGAAGCCGCACAACTCGCCACGCAGAAATTGCAGGAACTGAAGTAAGCGGCATCGCTCCGTTTTTGGGCGAGATATTCTCTTGTAATCCTGCGCCCTCGTTACCTTCGTAAGCCAACCAGCGCCTTTTGTCGTGAGTCTCCTCTCCTCCTCAAAGAGAATCTAGCGTGGTTCGAACGGATCGCAGAACGAATGATCTCAAATCCCGTCCGCTGAAGAAACCTGCCGGATCGAGCGAACCCGCTCAGTTCTTAGTCCATATCCTTATCCTTAATTTTTGCCCCGGGGTCCTGCCGCGCCTCTTCCAAATGCTCTGCCATTCCCATTTTTCCGCAGGTTCAGTACGATGGTTGTCCGAACCGAGTGTTAAAGAAACAAAGCTGCACCATCGAGACTGAACCAACATGGCTGAAATCACACTGCGCGTGAATGGCAGCGAAAAAAAAGTTAGCGTCTCGCCGGAGACGCCTCTGCTCTGGGTTCTGCGGGACACGCTGGAACTTACGGGAACCAAGTTCGGGTGCGGTGCTGGTTTGTGTGGCGCCTGTACGGTGCATGCGGACGGAGTTCCAATTCGTTCCTGTTCCACGCCCGTCTCGCAGGTTTCCGGAAAAAATATCACGACAATCGAAGGCCTCGGGGCGAACGGACTGCACGTGCTGCAGCAGGCGTGGATTGCTGAGGAAGTGCCACAATGCGGCTACTGTCAGACGGGACAGATCATGTCGGCCGCGGCCCTGCTGGCCAATACACCCAATCCGAGTGACGAGCAGATTACCCAGGCGATGAACGGAAACCTGTGCCGCTGCGGAACCTACGAACGCATCCGCAAAGCAATACACCGCGCCGCAGGAAATGGGGGGGCGCGATGAGTCCACTCTCCCGCCGTGAATTTGTCGCTGCCGGGGTTGCCGCCGGAGCCGGACTCGTCATTGGCTTCTATCTGCCCCATGGAAAATCTTCTTCCGACCGGGAATTCTTCTCTCCCAATGCCTACCTGCGGATCACTCCCGATAACAAGGTCACAATCGTGGTCGCGCGCTCCGAGATGGGACAGGGCGTTCGCACTGCTCTACCCATGATTCTCGCGGAAGAACTCGAAGCCGATTGGAAGCAAATCGAGATTGAACAAGCAGGAGCGAGCACCTATTACGGTGATCAGACCACGGGAGGCAGCGCTAGCATTCGGACGACCTGGGATCCAATGCGCAAAGCGGGGGCCACGGCCCGAGAGATGCTAATCTCGGCGGCCGCACTGACGTGGGGCGTCTCACGCGCCGGTTGCACGGCCGAGAGTGGAAGCATCAAGCATGCGGCTTCGAACCGGCGCCTGAGTTACGGAGAACTCGTTGCCAAGGCTGCCACGCTGCCCATTCCCGCCGATGCTCCTCTGAAACAAAGTAAGGATTACAAGATTGTTGGCCAACGCCTCCCACGCCTGGACTCGCCCTCTAAAGTAAAAGGCGAAGCCGTGTTCGGAATCGATTTTCGTCTGCCAGGCATGAAATACGCGTTGCTTTCACGCTGTCCAACCATCGGCGGAAAGTTAACCGGCTTTGACGACAAGCAAGCGAAAAAGGTTCTTGGCGTCACCTATGTGGGCAAGACGGGCGATTCGGCGGTTGCGGTTGTCGCCGACAGTGTCTGGGGCGCGATGGAAGGCCGCAGGATGCTCAACGTCACATGGGATGACGGCCCGAACAAAGATTTGAATACTGCCGCACTTATGGCATCGCTGAAGCAAGCTGCGTCGAAAAAGGGCGTGAGTTTGTACTCGGCTGGCAACGCTGGTAAGGCGGCGGGGAAGCGCATCTCCGCCGAATATGAGTTGCCATTCATGGCGCACGCACCGATGGAGCCGGGGAATTGCACCGCTCACTATCAGAGGTCGACGTGCGAACTATGGGCGCCCACGCAGGTTCCCCAGGATTGCCGCGACTCCGTGGCGCAGGCGATCGGTCTCGATTCCGATCAAGTGAAAGTGAATGTGACTTTGATGGGCGGAGGCTTCGGTCGCCGTCTTGAGCACGACTATGCAGTCGAAGCTGCGCTGGTGTCGAAAGCGATCAACGGGCCGGTGAAAGTGTTGTGGACGCGCGAAGATGACATGCGCTTTTCCACCTATCGCCCCGCGAGCCTTCACCAGCTAAGCGCTGTCGTGGATGGAGCCGGGTTCCCGTCTGCACTAAGTCATCGCATCATCTCGCCTTCGATTGCTGGTCAGAAAGGACTACCGCTGCAAGGTGGCGTCGACCCTGATCTTCCCGACGAGGCCGGGCCCGTGTACCCGGTGGCGAACTATTCGATTGAATATGTGAGAGCCGAAACCCCGGTGCCGCTGGGTTGGATGCGGTCGGTATACGCGTTGCAGGCGGCGTTTGCTCTCGAGAGCTTCATCGACGAACTGGCTCTGGCCGCCGGAAAAGATCCTTTGCAGTACAGGCTGCACCTGCTGGCAATCGATCAGGATTTGCAATATTTCACGACCACATGGCACACCGCCCGAATGCGCGGGGTCTTGCAACTGGCGGCCGAGAAGGCGGAATGGGACAAACCTTTGCCCGCAGGCCGATACCGCGGGATTGCATGCTTTGGATGCTTTGCTTCTTACATGGCTGAGGTGGTCGAGATCAGCATGGAGAACGATCAGCCGCGAGTACATCGCGTAGTCGCGGTCGTCGATTGCGGCCAGGTCGTCAATCCCGGCATTCTTGAGCAACAGATTCAAGGCGGAATCGTATACGGGCTCTCTAACGCATTGAGAGCGAAGATCACGATTGAGAAAGGTCGTGTGGTTCAGGGCAATTTCGACGACTACGCGCCGGTTCGTATGGGCGAAGCTCCGGTAGTCGAGGTCTATGCAGTGCCGAGCACCGAATCGCCTTCAGGGATTGGTGAGCCTTCCATACCGCCTCTCGCACCTGCACTTTGCAGCGCAATCTATGCCGCGACTAAAAAACGAATTCGGGCTTTACCGATTCTTGGCTAGCATGACAAATCTAAAAAAAGAAGTGAGGAGGCGCAACGGAATCGGCCTTCTGGTCTTTTTGTTTGGCGCGATCACTGCGTTCGCGCAGAGCGGGCCGCAACCGCTTTCTTCCGTCCCCGGCTCCCGTCTGGCACACATCCGCCACGGCATCAATGCCAGCGAGTGGTTCGCGCAGGTCTACGATCCCAAGGGATACACAAAAGAGCACTTCCAGAACTGGACCGCCGCCAGCGACATCGATCTGATCAAATCCGTCGGCTTCGACCACGTGCGTTTGAGTGTGAATCCCCAGCCTATGATGGACGCGGGTCATCGCTCTGGCGGCATTGCCGAATATTTCGTGTACGTCGACGCCGCAGTCAAAATGATTCTGGACGCGGGCCTCGCTGTCGAGATCGATATGCATCCGGACTCGGATTTCAAGGCGCGTCTGGCCCGGGAAGATGACTTTGTTGAGCAATTCGCCGACTTCTGGCGCATGGTTGCACGACATTATTCTTCCTGGGATGCGGACCAAGTCTTCTTTGAGATCATGAATGAGCCCGAGTTCAAGGACGCCTATCGCTGGTATGGAGTGGAAGCAAAGTTAGCAGCGGCCATCCGGCAAGCTGCCCCGGTGCATTCCATCATCGCCACCGGCGCGGCCTGGGATAACGACGATGACCTCGTGTTCCTCGAACCCCTGCACGATCCAAATGTGATCTATGTCTTTCACTTCTATGAGCCGCACATCTTTACACATCAGGGCGCGACTTGGGGAGCGTACTACTGGCACTGCCTGAAGGGGCTGCACTATCCCTCATCGCCGGAGAATGCGGCGCAAGTTGCCACCATGGTTCCCGAGGCGCTGAATCGCCTCTCTGTCATCCGCTACGGCCAGGACCACTGGGACGCCTCCCGCATCGACGCGGAAATAAATCAGGCCGCCGATTGGGCCAAGCAACACAAGGTGCCACTGATCTGCAATGAATTCGGGGTGTACCGGGCGTTTGCCGATTCCCACGACCGTGCGGTCTGGATCAACGATGTTCGTACTTCGCTCGAGCATCACGACATCGGCTGGACCATGTGGGATTACTCCGGAAGCTTCGGAGCGGTCACGAAAAAGGACGGCAAACTAACGCCCGATGAAGTCACAATCCGTGCGTTGGGGCTGAAGGTGCCGTCCTCTCACTAGTTCTTGACGAAGTTGGGGTCGACCCCGTTCGAGGCATCGGCTGCCCCACAGTCAGCTTGAATATCTTAATGTTCTTCCCGAATGAATCGTAATGAAGTCCGTGGAATTCGATGTAGTTTTTTTCCAGTTGCTCGGGTAGATCGATTCCCCATCCTGTTTGAAAAACCCAGACCGTGTCCCCGGGCTTGAGTCCGAGGGCCTGAACCGCCTGTTCCCAGTCACTGGGGAATTTCTCGCTGGAGAATGTCCACGTGGAATAACCGGTGGACGCTACGTGACGTCCGCCACAGGAAAACTCTTCGAAGCCGGTGGGACGAATCTCCAGCGGAACCGGACGCTGCTGGCATAGATAGTGTCCCAGAACCAGATCGGTCTGGTAGTCGACGAAAATCGGAGCGGACGGTGCGACGTTCTGCCGCATGAACGCCAGTGCAGCCTCCATCTGTTTGCGACTCTGATCGGCGCGCTCCATGCGAGGCTGTCGGAGCTTTCCAAATACCAGGCACAACATCACGATGACGCCTGCGATCGCGAGTGCGCGGGTCCACCGCCCGGACGCCAGCCGTGCCACGGCCACGCTAACCGCAGCAATACCCGGAATAATCAAAAATGCCGAATGGCGCGTGCCGCCGTACGGGTACACATGGACCATACTCGCTGCCCCAACAATGGCGAACGACAGCAGGAGAAACAAACCCAACCGGCGCGAGCTACGCGACTTTTCACGCAGAAGCAGAAACACACCCACCAGAAACAGAAGGCCAACCGCAATCCCTACAGCAAGCTGACCGAAGAAATTCTGGAAGACTCCAAACGTGTGACCAACCAGAAATAGGACCGGGTTATCGTGCGTGCGATCGAAGTAAGAGCGGCGAATGTAAGTCATCCACCCCTCGAGTACAGTCCGGGATTCCCCGGCACCAATTCGCGAAAGGTGGCTTTTGTAGAGGTATGCCGCCAGGGCGAGTGCACCGAGTTGTCCGGCTGCCCAGGTTGTGATCACTTTCATCGGAATGCGCTGCCTGAGAATCCAAAGCAGGGCATATATCCCTAACGCCGCGGCGAATAAGAAGGCCGAGTAATGCGTCAGCATCGCGAGATACAGGCAGAGCGCCGAGGCCGCCGTCACGCCTACAGAATTTTTCGCAAAGGCGCGGTCCATGAAATAGAGAGCGCCGGCCGAAAATGCCAGCAGCAGGGCGTACTGACGCACTTCGGCCGCCAGCATGATGATCGGCAAAAGAAAGGATACGAACAACAGTCCGACAAATCCCGTGAGCCGGTCCGTGACCTGCGTAAGCCACTTGAAAAATAACCAACAGAAAATCGATCCTGCAATGACGGACGGCAAGCGAAGCCCCAGGTCCGAAGTGCCGAGTGCGCGCCAGTAATAGAGAAACAGAATTAAAAGCGGTGGATGTGCCGCCGTCGTACTTTGTGCGTACGCCAGCGCTAGCGAAGCCTGATTGGCTAGTCGGAAATGCAAAGCTTCATCGGGATTCAGGAAAATTCCAGAAGCCGCCCACAGCCGCGCCAGAAATCCCACAAGAACGATAAAGACCGCAGCCAGACCGGCATGGCTTTCGAACCAGGATTCGCAAACGACTGCGTCCTCAATCTTCGGGTCCTGCGGCGTCACCATGTCGTGGGCATCCATCAGACGACTTTAGCGTATCAACCTGTCCAAGGAAATTCCCTTGAACCCGCACCGCAGACGGGGAGTGCCGCGACGAGATCAGGGCGGTCAACCCAAAGCCCCGAGCCATTTGACTGGGTGCTTCGCAGCGAGTGCATTCGCGAGGCGCTCATCCGCTGTGATCATCTCGCTTTTCGATTGCAGGGCTAAAGTAACGTACAAGCTGTGATAGACGGTGCGGTCGTAGTTCATGGCTAAGAACACAGCTTGGGGTAACAGATCGAACGAAGGAACGGACTGAATGCCGAGATCGCCGACCAGCGACAAAGCCGACGCGGCGCTCTCCGGTGAAATCTTTTTGAGTCTGACGCCTTTCCAGAGTACATTTGCCAATTCCGCCCAGAAGAGGTCCGGCACGAGAAAATGAACTTCGCTGCGCCGACACGAAGTGAGGAGCTCTTCTGCCTGCCGGACCAATTCTTCATGTTGAGCAGGAAGGCACCATTTCGCTGCAACGCTGGCGTCTACCACAACGCGCCTCAACGTTCGCGATCCGCACGTATCATCTCCTCGGCGGAGGGAAAAGGTCCCGGCCTGTAAGGCCGCATCGCTCGCAGCCGTGCCAGGCCCTCAATAGCTTTGCGCCGCCGCTTAAGCTCTTCTTCGGTTGAAACGTTTTGCTCCAACAGCGAAATCACCTCTGCCGCAATCGACCTGTGATTTGTACGCGCCTGCCTGCGCAGGGCCTTATGGATTTCGTCGGGGACGTTTTCAACGTAAAGTGTGGCCATATGATTTACCTATGAAAAGTCTAGCATTATCCTAGGAGAAGGGGTTAGCCGTTTCTGTTGTAGCAACAAGAAAGTGTCGCAACTGAACCAGACTTTGTCACCGGTATCGTTTGAGTAACAGCCGCGAGAGCCGTGTGGCCAGAGCGGTTGTAGATTCTCTTCTGGGGTGACATTATCTTGGAGCATCTACACGCTGGTCCAGGGCATCTTGCCTCTTCGCCCTTCTCCCTCATATACTCTGAAGGTTTGCCCGCCTACACCGGAAATCTGTCCGGCGCCGGCCAACACCCTGAGCGCATCATTCCGGAGACTATTTATTTATGACTACGATGAGCAGCCCCCCGCATGTCGACCACGAATCGAATCCATGGGAGTCACAGCGGGCGCGCTTTGATCTGGCGGCCCAGAAGCTGAATCTCGATGAAGGCCTGTGGCGGGTCTTGAGTTATCCCAATCGCGAACTCACGGTATATATCCCCGTGCAAATGGACGACGGCCGCCTGGAGGTCTTTACCGGCTTCCGGGTACAGCACTCGATCGCGCGTGGCCCCGCCAAGGGTGGAATCCGATACTCGCCCGATGTCACGCTCGACGAGATGCGCGCTCTGGCCAGTTGGATGACCTGGAAGTGCGCGGTGGTCAACATCCCTTTCGGCGGCGCCAAGGGCGGCGTGATCTGCGATCCGCACAAAATGTCGATGGGTGAATTGGAGCGCATGACCCGGCGCTACACCTCGGAGCTGATGGAATTCATCGGCCCGGAAAAGGATGTTCCCGCGCCCGACGTCAACACCAACGAGCAAACCATGGCCTGGATCATGGACACCTACTCCATGCACATGCGCCAGACGGTCACCGCAGTCGTGACTGGAAAGCCAATCAACATCGGCGGTTCTCGCGGACGCCGTGAAGCCACCGGCCGCGGCGTGATGGTGGTTTGCGATGAGGCCTGCAGGAAACTGGGCTTGGACCGGGAACGCAGCCGCGTGATCGTGCAAGGCTTCGGCAACGTGGGCTCGAATGCTGCTGTGCTGATGCATGAGGCGGGATACAAGGTCGTTGGCATCGCAGAAGTCGGCGGTGGACTCTACAACAAGAACGGCATCAATTTGAAGGCACTGGTGGAGTTTCGCCAGAAAAACGGCACGGTGCACGGCTTCCCTGAAGCGGAGAAATATGATGCGGCCGAGCTGCTGACGACAGAGTGTGAAATCCTCATCCCCGCAGCGACCGAGAACGTCATTACCAGTCGCAACGTCGATCGCATAAAGTGCCGCATCCTTGCCGAGGGCGCGAACGGACCGACGACCTCAGCCGCCGATGACATTCTTACCGAAAAAGGCGTGTTCGTGATTCCCGATATCCTGGCCAATGCTGGTGGGGTAACCACGTCGTACTTTGAGTGGGTGCAGGACCGTCAGGGCTATTTCTGGAAAGAGTCGGTGGTCAACGAGCAGCTTGAGACCATCATGAGATCTTCATTTGAAGACGTGGTCCGCTACGCAGAGACTCACAATGTCAACAACCGCATCGCAGCCTACATGCTGGCCATTGACCGCGTGGCGTACACTATCCGCCAGCGCGGGATTTACGCTTAAGGGAGTTAAGGAGGAGTGATGAAACTCGTGGAAAGAAAGTTGACGGCGCAAATCGCAGTTCTGTTTTTTGCACTTTCGCTGGTAAGCAGCTTCGGATTTGCCCAGACCGCCGGAACAACCTCCAAGCCTGAAACCATGGCAACGCCGGCTCAGGCGGGCAAGACGGCGGCCACTGACAAGCTCGACATCAACAGCGCGACGAAAGATCAGCTAAAGGCCCTGCCAGGCATCGGGGACGCCTATTCCCAGAAGATCGTCGACGGGCGGCCGTACCGCACCAAACTTGACCTGGTGCACAAAAAGATCGTGCCACAAGGCACCTACGACAAGATCAAAGATCAGATTATCGCCAAACAGTCGAAAGCAAACGGCATGACCACGTCCAAACCGAAGTAGGGGCCAAGCTCGGCGAAACTTTCCCGGCTGACCCTCGCGGCTCACATCTCTGCGTGAAACCAGGCGGGGCCGGAGCCGATTGCCGGGAGCATGACCTTCGCGGCAACGGGCGCGTCCCCACGCGTTCCTTCCATTGCGTTCCCCTGTCCTGTAGGGGATAATCAAGTCTGGTTCCGGGCTTATGTTTCCGGAGCCATCCCGAAGTTGTGAACCTGCCCAATTCCATCACGCTGATTCGCATCTTCAGCATCCCTTTGCTGATCTGGATTCTTTCCAGTGCGCGCTTCAGCAGCCAAAGCGGCGAAAAAGAATTGCTGGCCTCGGCATTGTTCATTGCCGCTTCAATGACCGACGGCATTGACGGATACCTGGCTCGCAAGCGTGGGCAGATCACCACCATGGGTATCCTGCTCGATCCCTTGGCGGACAAGCTTCTGATCGCGGCAGCCTTCGTTACGCTGGTGCAGTTCAATCCCAGCCTGGTTCCGGCATGGATTGCCGTTGTCATCATTGGTCGGGAATTTCTGGTCAATGGCTTGCGCTCGATCGCTGCGTCAGAGGGCTTTACCATCGAGGCCAGCGAACTGGGCAAGTTCAAAATGGTGATTCAGATCGTTTCCGTGGTCGCGGTGATCCTTGATCATCGCTGGAAAGAGTGGCCGGTCTACGGCAACTACTTTTTCCCCGTGCACTGGATCGCATATCTTGCCATTTGGTTCATGGTTTGTGTTTCGATGGTATCGGCGGTCGATTACTTTGTCGCCTTCTGGTCGAAGATCGACCGGCGCGCGGTCAAGCGTCAACGCCGCCCGTTTATCCTGAGCCGTCGCAGAAAAACGGTAGCGGGCCCGCCGCAGGCGGATCGCGCTACCACTACCTGATTTCGAATAGTGTGCATACTTTCGTGCATACTCCCAACCAGCCCGCCGCCGCGAGTTCTTCCGCAGATGATTTCCCGGACAGCGAATTCTCTGCAGAAGAACGCGTCCTTTTGTTGGGGATGGCACACGATGCCATTCTTTCGCAGCTTGAGCGGCGGGAGATTTTTCTCGATCCCCCCAGCGCACATCTTGCCCAGCCCAGAGGCGCATTTACTTCGATCTATCTGCGAGGCGATTTACGGGGCTGCGTCGGATATGTGCTTCCCATCGGCTCGGTTTACCAGGCAGTCGCCGAAACCGCCCGCGCAGCGGCCTTCGAGGATACTCGTTTCTCCTCCGTAACGCGCGAGGAAGCCACTGATCTGAAAATCCAACTGAGTATTCTTACCCCTCCTCGACCCATTTCCGCCGAAGAGGTGGAAGTCGGTCGTCACGGCCTACTCGTCAGCATGGACGGACATCGCGGCCTGCTTCTACCTCAGGTCGCGGTCGAACGTGGGTGGGATCGCACCACTTTCCTCGAGCAAACTTGCCGCAAAGCCGGCTTGCCGCTCGATGCCTGGCGCAAAAATGCGACCATCGAGGCTTTTACCGCGGAAGTGTTCGGTGACAGAGACGTGGCGGACTAGCTAGAGGTTATTTTTTGTCACTTGGAGAAGAGTCGGACAGGAAGCGTCGTGCCGAGTAGCGGGCGTAGTTTCTGGGGCATAAAAAGGTCGGGGACGGTTGCCCGTCCCCGGCCTCTGACTGCGCCAACGTGCTGGCGAAATTTATTGCACCTGAGCTATTGCACCTGATCGAGTTCCACACCGTCGCCCGCGTGTACGTCTTCCATGGAGAAGATGACCATCCCGGTTGCAGTAGTCGGCGTCACGCCGATGACCACGATCTCGCCGACAGCTCTGCGGGGAAGATCGCGTACGTGGATCACAGGTCCGTTACCCTTCGTGAACATATGGGGGTCGACGGATGGCGTCTTTTTCTGTGTGTCCTCTGCAATCGCGGCTTTGAACGAAAGTGAATCCACCGGATCCCTCAGGTCAGCTTCATACGAGCGTACTGCGCGGAAAAAGTCACCAACCTTTACCCCTTGGTTCGCGCCCAGGTTAATGTAAAGCTTTTGCCCGGTTCCCATTGTGGAATCGAAATCCTTCCCCATAACAATACGGCCGGAAAGCCGATTGCTGGCCGGCAGGAAGCGGTCAAAGTGGATCGGCGCATGGAAGGTTATGGACTGCTTCTCGGCGAACGGTATCGCTGTGTCCCCGGGGTTAACGCCGTCGCAGGCGTATTCGATCTGCGCCACCGTCGCCCGGTTGCGCGTATCGACAATCCGCACTCTTCCCACTTCTTCGTAAGGCTGCCCTGTTTCCTTCAAGACTTTTTTCTGTCCCGGGAACATTTCATACTCGTTAACGTCGCGCAGCGCGCGCACAATTTCATATTCAGCGCCGGCAGTGTATCCGGTTCCCTGCATATAAATCATGTCGCCCCTGACAAACTTGGTGGTGGTAGGTGTTTGTAAACCACCGGCAACAAAGTTGGCGTCCGGCAGGATCTGCTTGTTGATAAAGCCCGCACAGTACAAGTCCGCATAGGTGGGGGTCTGGACCCGTTCGGTAGGAAAGGTGGCCGAAGTTGGGGCGGTGCCCTGCGGAGCGTCGGAAGGAGTGCCGTCGGCGGCTGATTGCGCCCATGCCGCGGTGGCGATTAACAACAAGAACAGTCCTGTTTTCTTCATGTTACCTCCGGGAGGGACCGCGCAGCGCCCGCTCCACTAGTCAAATGCCACAAAAGAAAGGCTTCAGCCGGAAGGTAACAAGAGGGTAAGGGTGGGTCAAGGTTACGAGGGTGTCAGGCAGGTGCCGGCGAAAGTTTTTCTACTGGACTGTTAATCCGTTGTTGCATCTGCAGTTAAGGCCCTGTAATAATTCGCCGTCCTTAAACCTTGGACTGGACTGCTTAACCGACAGATGAATTCCGCCACAGCGAGCTATATGCCGCGGCTACTTCCCCTGCGCTTGCCGCGGGTCTGCGTAGCTATAATCGGCTCCGACGCCTCCGACATGATCGAGAAGGCAGAGGCGGTCGTTCGTGATAACTCCTTTCTTGAGTTCAGGTTGGACTATCTTTCGAAGCCCGAGATGGCGCTTCCCAAGATTAAGCGATTCATGGAAACTCACCAGGGCACGGTGGCCATCGCCACGTGCCGACGGGTAGCCGCAGGCGGGAAGTTCCGCGGGTCGATCGTCTCGCAACTTAATGTATTGGCCAAAGCGTCCGCCTCTGGCTGCCAATTGGTGGATATAGAACTGCAAACCGCAAGTAAATGCAAGCCCGCACAACTGCTGAAGCTTCGCACTCGGGCGGCCCTGATCCTGTCTTACCACGATTTCCGCGCGACCAAGAAGGTCGAAGACATTCTGGAGAAGATGCGTAAGTATCCAGCCGACTTCTACAAAGTGGTCAGCACCGCAACCACTTTGGCCGGCAATGTCACCATGATCAAGTTCCTGGGTAAGGAGAGCGATAAGCACTCGCTGGTCGGCATGAGCATGGGCGAACAAGGAATTATCAGCCGCGTGCTGGGCGTGCGTGCTGGCAGCGTGTTCACTTTCGCTTCCGCCGCTTTAGGCGAGGAGACCGCTCGAGGCCAGGTGACCGCGCAGGAGTTGCGGAACGTGTATCGGATTGAACAGGTTGACGCTGCCACCCGCGTGTAT
>JRHI01001626.1_pt1 | contig 18039 bp, 18 predicted proteins | sample 215371 | NCBI WGS metagenome assembly JRHI01 (sample SAMN02929681, study PRJNA255918) | sediment metagenome | biome: cave system; feature: Ice Cave; material: Sediment; isolation source: sediment from deep within a dark volcanic ice cave with no known source of... ...
GAACCTCGGCGGCGTGCTCGGCGGCGTCGCTCAGCGCCTCGGCGGCGGTGGCGGCGGCGCTGCGCACCACCGGGGTCGCCGTCCTCTGCACGGTGCGCGCCCGCCCCGCCGCGGTCGCCATCGCGCTGCGGATCACCGGGCTGGCCGCCTTCTGAGCCTCGCGGGCCAGCACGGCGGCCTTCTCGGCCAGCTCACTCACGGTCTCAGCGGCCTTGCCGCCGACCTCGCCGGCAGCGGAGCCGAGACCCTCGGCAATGTCGGATCCGCGCTCGCGCGCGCCGTCGGCGAGAGCGCTTGCCGACCTACGGCCCCTGAGCATGGCGACGACCTCCATGCCTCCGAACGCGAGCGGAGCTCGCCCCGCACGACCGGAGGAAAAAGTGCGGCCCCCCTGTGGCGCGATCATAGCTGCGCCGTACCCCTGTTTCGTGAGGGTCTAGGTGCCGCTCAGGCCGCCGAGCGCCAGCGCGGGCGCCGGCTCCGGCCGGTGGGGAGGCTCAGGGGGGCGTCGAGGAACCAGCGGATGCGGGCCGCGGCGACGCTGCCGACGACCTCGCGCAGGCGCTCCTCGGAGGCGGCGTAGACCGATCCGAGGGTGGGGAAGGTGCCGACCAGGCGGGCGGCGGTGGCCTCGTCGATCCCGGGTAGCTCCATCAGGTGGCTGCGCCGGCGGGCGCGCACCTCGTCATCCACCGGGGCGGGACCGGAGTCGAAGGGGAGGTCCATCTCGATCGGGGGCAGCGGCATGCACCGATGGTAGCGAACATCCGTTCGCCCGTCAAGCCCGATCGGAGGAGACCCTCCGGCGCTCAGCTCCCGCCGTCGCCCGCCGTGGCCACCCGCTCGGGCCGGAAGTCGCGGAGCACCCGCCCAGCCTCCCACAGCTCCTGGGAGGCCATCGTGCTGAGCTCCGCGTTGAGCCGGTCGCGGTAGCCCTCGTCGCTGTTGGCGCCGATGACGATGCGCGCCTCGTCGCCCCGCACCACGCTCTGGTAGCACTCCTCGATGAGCGGCTTCACCGCCGCCTCGAAGCGCGGCGCCCAGTCGAGCGCGCCGCGCTGCGCGGTGGTCGAGCAGTTGGCGTACATCCAGTCCATGCCCTTCTCGCCGATCAGCGGGTAGAGGCTCTGGAGCGCCTCCTCCACGGTCTCGTTGTAGGCCTCGCTGGGGGAGTGGCCATGGGAGCGCAGCACGTCGTACTGAGCCTTGAAGGCGCCCTGGATCAGGCCCATCAGGACCGAGCGCTCGCCGGTCAGGTCGCTGTACACCTCGTGCTCGAAGGTGGTCTCGAACGCGTGGCCGCTGCCGATGCCGAAGGCGGTGGCGAGGGCACGCTCGCGGGCGCGCCCGGTGGCGTCGCGCCAGACCGCGAAGGAGGCGTTGATGCCCCGGCCCTCGAGGAAATGGTTGCGCACGGTCAGGCCGCTGCCCTTGGGGGCGACCATCACCACGTCGACGTTCTCCGCGGGCACGATGCCGGTGTCCTCGTGGAAGACGATGCCGAAGCCGTGGGAGAAGTAGAGGCAGTCGCCGGGCTTCAGCCGCCTGCTGATCTCCGGCCACATGGCGATCTGGGCGGCGTCGCTGAGCAGGTACTGGACGATCGAGCCCTGCTCGGCGGCATCCTCGATGCTGAGCAGGTTCTCGCCCTCCTCCCACCCGTCCTCGAGGGCGCGGTCCATGCTGCGGCCGGGGCGCACCCCGATCAGGACGTTGAAGCCCTGGTCGCGGAGGTTGAGGCTCTGCCCCCGTCCCTGCGGTCCGTATCCGAGCACCGCGGTGACCTCGTCGCCGAGGATGGCGCGCTGCCGCTCGACGGGATAGTCGCTGCGCTCGATGATCTGCTCGGTGACGCCGTTGATCTCGATGGTCTTCATGACGGGTGTTCCCAGGTGGAGGACAGGCGGCGCGGCCACGGCGGTCCGCAGGCAGACGGGGAGCATAGGGGTTGGTGCGCCGCCGCCGCCGTCCCGCGCGGGCACTACACTGAGCCTGCCACCGTCCCCCACCGAGGATCGTCCTGTGCCGCTCTACGAATATCGCTGCCAGTCCTGCCTCTCGACCTTCGATCTGCTGCGTCCGATGGCCGACCGCCAGCTGGCCGCGGTGTGCCCGAGCTGCGAGGGCCGCACCACCATGCCGCTGATCAGCCAGGTGGCGCTGCACGCCGGCGCGGCGGCGTCGGTCCCGGGACCGCGACCGGCCCCACGGTCGAGCGGCGGCGGCTGCGGCACCTCCTGCGGCTGCCACTGAGCTCCTCCTGATCCCCGGCCGTCTCCCCCGCACGGGTGAGCGGCCTGCAAGGAACGGTGCCGGCCGCTCGTATGCAAGGACGTGCGAGCCGGGAGGAAAACGGAAGGACGTCTCGGGTGGGGGGGACTTCGCCTCGCGGCCGAGCTCGGGGTGGCAGCCGGGGTCGTATCGGCGATCGCCCTGGCGGCCGCGGGCCCCGCTTCCCGGCTCGCCACCTGGGAGCCCGACCGCTCCCCACTGCGGCTGACGGGGACCACCACCGTCGCCGACCAGCGGCTCGCCGACGGGCTGGTGCTCGCCCAGCTGCCGCCGCCGTTCGGCGCCGACGCGGTGCCGCTGCCGACCGGGGTCGCGATCCCCACCTGGATCCCCGCGCCGGTCGCGCCGCCCCCCACGTCGCCCACCACGCCGCCGGTGGCGGCGTCGCCGCCGTCGGCGCCGGCGCCGGCCGGGCCGGCGCCGACGGTCGCGCCGTCGCGCCCGGCGCCGCCCCTCGCTCCCCGCCGCCAGCCCGCGGCGGCGCTGGGGCCCGGCAGCGCGACCCGGGCGCCGCAGCCGCCACCGCCGCGCGCCCCGGTGCGGGTGCCCGGCCCGACCGCCCCGCCGCCGGCGCCGGCGGCCCAGACGGCCCGCCTGGTCGGGCCCTCGGCGCAGACCCTCGCCGCGCTCAACCAGGCGCGCGGCACGAACGGGCTCGCCGGGCTGCGGGCCGACGCCGCCCTGACCCGCGCCGCGCTCGAGCACGCCGCCCAGATCGCCGCCCAGGGGCAGATGTCCCACACCGGCTACGTCGACGACGTCAACTCCCAGGGGGTGAGCTGGCAGGGGCTCGGAGAGGTGCTCGGCGCCTACGCGCAGTCCCCCGACCCGGCGGTGATCAACCAGCTGTGGCTGCAGAGCGCCGAGCACCGGCCGATCCTCCTCGACGCCCGGTACCGCGCCGTCGGCGTCGGCTGGGTGCAGAGCAGCTCCGGCTGGTGGTACGTCGCCGCGATCTTCATGTACTGACGCCGGCGCCCTCAACCGCCCCACGCAACCCCGACAATGGCGCGCGTGAAGGCGAAGCGAGCCTGTCCGGGGTGCGGGCGGGTGCTCAGCGGGGAGGCCCGGTTCTGCGTCGGCTGTGGCGCCGAGCTTCCCGCGGTCGCCGCGGAGCCCGCCGGCGAGGAGCCCGAGCCCGAGCCGGTCCCGGCGCCGGTGCCCGCCGCAACCGCGCCCGCCGCCGCCGTGTCCCCACCATCCCCGCCTGTCGCGGACCCGGTCCCGGACCCGCCTCCGGTCCCCGGGACCGGGCTGGTCGCCTCGGCCGGCGAGGTGACGACGCAGCATTTCGACCGCTACGCGGGCACCGGCGGGGAGCCGCCCCCAGCCGCCGATCCGCCCCCGTCGCCGGGGCCCAGCGGCCCGGCCCGGCCCGACATCAGCCTGGTCGGCGCCTTCCGCCGCCTCGCCCGGCGCAGCCCGCTGAGCGCAGGGATCGTCTGCGGGCTCGGCGGGGTGGCGGGGGTGGCGCTGCAGGGGCTTGCCGCCGGCGGGCTGGTCCGCGCCGCCCACGGCAGCCAGGGGTGCGCCACCGGGGCGCTGTCCGGCACCCTCCAGGGCGGCTGCCTCCAGGCGGGCTCGACCAACGGGCTGCTCACCGACTGGAACGCGATGCTCTGGTCGATGCAGGGCGTCGGGGTGTCGTTCACGTCCGGCGAGGTCGGTGGGCTTGTCGTACGCCTCCCGCTGGGCCTCGGGATGCTGTTCAGCGCGATGGTGCTGGCGGCGGCGGGCGCCGCCAGCGTGCGCCTGGTGCCGCCCCGGCGGATGCGCGACGTGGTGCTCCGCGCCGCGGTGATCGCCGTCACCTACACCGCGGGGATGCTCATCCTCGCCATCGTCGTCGCCGCCCGCGGCGACCGCCTGACCGTGGGCGCCGACAACGGCCTGCTGCTGCTCTGGGGGCTCCTCCTCGGTTTCGCCGGCTCGATCGCGGGGATGTCCCGGCGGCTCTTCGGCTCCGCCCTCCCGCGCGGGCCGCTCGCCCTCGCCGCCGGGCGGTTGGGGGGATGGGCCGGGATCCTCGAGGCCGGGATGGTGGGCACGGCGGCGGCGCTGGTGCTGGGGGCGCTGCTCGGAGTGGTGGCCGCCGCCACCCACCTCGGCGAGGCGGGAACCGTGCTCCGCACCGCCCTCCTCGACATCACCACCCGGCCGCTGCCCTCATCGCCGACCGGCACCGTGGCCGCGGTCGCGTATCTGGTGCTGGCGCTGCCCACCCTCGCCGCCTGGGTGCTCGCCTACTCGCTGATCATCCCCACCGTGACCGTGGGCACGCCGCTGAGCGCCACCGACTACGGGCTGCTCGCCGGCGACCACGACGCCTGGCTCTGGGCGGTGTTGGCGCTGCCGATCGCGGTCACCCTGCTCACCGGCTACGTCGCCGCCCGCCGCCGCGGCTCGGCGTCGGTCGAGATGGCGCTGCTCGACGGCGCCCTCGGCGGCCTGTCCCTCGCGGTGATCGGCTTCCTCGTGGTCGTGCTCCTCGACGGCGGCGGCACCCTCTCGCTCAGCGGGCTGGGAGGCATCCCCGGCGGCGTCCCCGGCGGCAACTTCCTGTTCGGCCCGGGGATGCAGTACACCCTCGGCGCCCTGCTGCTCTGGGGGGTGGTCGGCGGCGCGGCGGGGGGCTACCTCTCGCTGCTCCTCCTCGCCCGGGGGATCCGGCCGCCGCTGCTGCGCCGCTACGAGACCGCGCCGCCCCCGCCCGCCCCGCTGGTGGCGGCCTGTCCGGGCTGCGGCGTCCCGGCCGTGCCCGGGGCACGTTTCTGCAGCGCCTGTGGCGCCACCGTGCAACCGCCCCCCGCGGGCTGAGTCAGCCTCCGCCGGCGAGCGCGGGCAGGCTGCTCACCACCACCCCGTCGAGGTCGAGCACGCCCTGCTCGGCGCCTCCGGAGCGGGCCGGGGCGAAGCTGCGGCGGTGGTGGGGGGTGACCCCGAGGGTGCGCAGCGCCTCGAGGTGCTCGCGGGTGCTGTAGCCGGCGTTGCGCTCCCACCCGTAGCCGGGGTGGCGGACCGCCAGGCGGGCGAGCAGGCGGTCGCGGGTGACCTTGGCGACCACCGACGCGCATGCGATCGAATAGGAGAGGGCGTCGCCGTCGACCACCGCGGTATGGGGTCCGACGTCGTCGAAGCCGGCGATGCGGCGTCCGTCGACGAGCACGTGGTCGTAGGCGCCGATGCGCCGTAGCGCCCGGCGCATCGCCAGGTGGCTGGCGTGGTAGATGTTGATCCGGTCGATCTCCACCACCGACGCCGCCCCCACCGCGACCACGGTGCGCCGCCGGATCTCCGCGGCGAGCCGCTCGCGCTGTCGCGCCGACAGCGTCTTGGAGTCGCGCACCCCGGCGATGCGGCGGCAGTTGGGGGGCAGCAGGCATGCGGCGGCGACCACCGCGGAACAGAGGCTGCCCATGCCGCACTCGTCGACGCCGACCACCCGCCGGGCTCCCGCCTGCCACAGCGTCCGCTCCATGCGCAGCGTGGGGATGCTCGGCGCCACGGGCGTCATTGTAGGAAGGGAGAGGTGGCGGAGTTTGGCGATGGGTGCCAAGCCGACCCCGGCGGCCGCTCTGGTACGGTGACCGCGCCCCCATGCGAGCTCGACCATGCCCACCCTCCCGATGACGAACGAGATGAACCGCTCCATCCTCTGGACCGACGTCGGGCCGCGCGACGGCCTCCAGAACCTCTCCGGCACGGTCCACACCGATGTGAAGGTGCGGCTGGTGCGCGGCCTCCTCGACGCCGGCGTGCCGCGAGTCGAGGCCACCTCCTTCGTGAGCCCGCGCTGGGTGCCGCAGCTCGCCGACGCCGCCGACGTGCTCGCCGCCCTCGGCGACGGGGCGCGGGGGCGGCTTCGGGTGCTGATCCCCAACCTCCGGGGATTCGAGATGGCGGCCGGCGCCGGCGTCGGCAACGTGCTGGTCACCATCGGGGCCACCGACTCCTTCAACCGCCGCAACATCAACCGCAGCGTCGCCGAGTCGCTGAAGGACATCGCCGCGATCACCGCGGCGGCGGCGGCGTCGGGCTGCGTGGTCGACGTCGCCCTGTCGGTGTGCTGGGGCTGTCCCTTCGAGGGCGACGTCGATCCCCGCCGTGTGGTCGAGCTCTGCGCAGAGCTCGCCGCCCTCGGCGCCGCCGAGGTGGGCATCGCCGACACCATCGGCGTCGCCGAGCCGGCGCGGGTGAGCGCGCTCTGCGCCGAGGTGGCGGCGGTGGTGCCCGTGGAGCGGCTCTCGCTCCACGTCCACGACACCCGCGGCCAGGCGGTCGCCAACGTCCTCGCCGCCCACGAGGCGGGGGTGCGGCGGTTCGAGGGCTCGGTCGGCGGGCTCGGCGGGTGCCCCTTCGCGCCGCGGGCCACCGGCAACGTCTGCAGCGAGGACGCGCTGCTGGCGCTGCACGCGGCGGGCGCCGAGAGCGGTGTCGACCTCGACGCCTACTGCGCCGTCGCCGAGCGTCTCGGCCAGGACCTCGGCATGACCCTGCCGGGCAAGCTGCACCGCGCCGGCGTCTGGCACCCCGAGCGGCTGGCCGCCGCCGCCGGCGGGGTCGCCGATGGCTGAGGCGCCGCCGCATCCCGTGCCCCCCGCGGGCGGCGACCCGCAGGTGCCCCGCGGCGCACACACCACCGCCGAGGTGGAGGCGCGGCTGGCCCGCGCCCGCGCCGGCGGCTCCGAGCGCGCCCGCCAGAAGCTCGCCGAGCAGGGCAAGCTCCCGGTGCGCGAGCGCATCGCCCGGCTCTTCGACCCCGAGACCGCTCTCGTCGAGGACGGGCTGCTCGCCAACTGCGAGGCCCCCGACCTCCCCGCCGACGGCGTGGTCACCGGCATCGGCGTGCTCCACGGCCGCCACTGCGCGGTGATGGCCAACGACTCCTCGGTGAAGGCGGGCTCGTGGGGGGCGCGCACCGTCGAGAAGATCGTGCGCATCCAGGAGACCGCCGAGCGGCTGCAGATCCCCCTCGTGTACCTGGTCGACAGCGCCGGGGCGCGGATCACCGACCAGGTGGCGATGTTCCCGGGACGGCGGCACGCCGGGCGGATCTTCCAGAACGAGGTGCGGCTGAGCGGGCAGGTGCCGCAGCTCTGCGTGCTCTTCGGCCCCAGCGCCGCCGGCGGCGCCTACATCCCCGCCTTCTGCGACGCGGTGATCATGGTCGAGGGCAACGCCTCGATGTACCTCGGCTCGCCGCGCATGGCGGAGGTGGTGGTTGGGGAGAGGGTCACCCTCGAGGAGATGGGCGGAGCCCGGATGCACTGCTCGGTGAGCGGCTGCGGCGACATCCTCGTCAAGGACGAGGAGTCGGCGCTGCGCACCGCGCGCGAGTACCTCGCGTACATGCCGAGCAACTGGCGGGAGACGCCGTCGCCGGCGCTGCCCCGGCCCCCGCTCGCGACCGCGAGGCCGATCGACGAGGTGATCCCCCTGGAGCCGGCGCGAGGCTACGACGCCCTCGAGATGATCCGCGCGCTGGTCGACGAGGGCTCCCTCCTCGAGGTCAAGCGGCTCTTCGCCCGCGAGCTGATCACCGGCTTCGCGCGCATCGACGGCCGGGCGGTCGGCATCGTCGCCTCGCAGCCGCGCTTCAAGGGCGGTGTGCTGTTCGTCGACTCCGCCGACAAGGGGGCGCGCTTCGTCACCCTCTGCGACGCCTTCAACATCCCCCTGGTCTGGCTCGCCGACGTGCCCGGGTTCATGATCGGCTCGTCGGTCGAGCGCCAGGGCATCATCCGCCACGGCGCCAAGATGATCGCGGCGCTCGCCGTCGCCAGCGTGCCCAAGCTGTGCGTGGTGCTGCGGAAGTCGTACGGCGCCGGGCTGTACGCGATGTGCGGTCCCGCCTTCGAGCCCGACTGCACCATCGCGCTGCCCTCCGCGCAGATCGCGGTGATGGGGCCGGAGGCGGCGGTGAACGCCGTCTACTACAACAAGATCCAGGGGCTCCCCGAGAAGGAGCGGGCGGGCTACGTGCAACGGCTCCAGGACGAGTACCGCGACGACATCGACATCTTCAAGCTCGCCGGCGAGCTGGTGGTCGACGCGGTGGTCCCGGCGCCGCTGCTGCGCGACGAGCTGGTCGCACGGCTCGCCGCCTACGCGTCGCGCGTGCGCACCGAGGTGCCCCGCCACCACGGCGTCTTCCCGGTGTGATCGAGGTCACCGGAGCCGCCCAGATGCAGGCCTGGCGCGACGGGGTGATGCCGCCGGTCGAGGAGGTGCGTCCCGGCCTGTGGTCGATCCCGGTGCCGCTGCCGCGCAACCCGCTGCGCTACGTCCTCGTCTACGCGCTGGAGTGCGACGACGGGATCGCCCTGGTCGACGCCGGCTGGAACACCGAGGAGGCGTGGGCCACGCTCGGCGCCGGCCTCGAGGCCCTCGGCGCCGGCATCGAGCAGGTGAAGGCGGTGCTGGTCACCCACATCCACCCCGACCACTACGGGCTCGCCGGGCGCATCCGCGAGGCGTCGGGCGCCTGGGTGGCGCTGCACCCCGCCGACGCCGCGGTGCTCCCGGAGCGCTACGAGGACGTCGACGCGCTGCTCGACCGGATGGCGACGCTGCTGCGCTCCTGCGGCGTGCCCCAGCTGGAGCTCGACGAGCTGAGCTCCGCGTCGATGTCGATCCGCCAGTTCGTGGAGGTGACCCAGCCCGACCGCCTGCTCGACGACGGCGACGTGGTGCAGCTGGGCGGGCGCGAGCTGCGCGCGGTGTGGACCCCGGGGCACTCGCCCGGGCACCTGTGCTTCTACGACGCCGCTCGGCGGCTGCTCCTCGCCGGCGACCACGTGCTGCCGCGGATCAGCCCCAACATCTCGGTGCACGCCCAGCAGCGGCCCAACCCGCTCGCCGAGTTCCTCGACGCGCTGCAGAAGGTGCGCGGCCTCGACGTCGACGAGGTGCTGCCCGCCCACGAGTACCGCTTCCGGAACCTCGCCGCGCGTGTCGACGACCTGCTCGCCCACCACGCCGAGCGGTTGAGCGCCATCGAGGCGATGGTGGCCGCCACCCCGGGGATCACCTGCTGGGACCTCACCGTCGCGCTGCCGTGGTCGCGGCCCTGGCCGGACATCCCGCCCTTCATGCGCCGCGCCGCCAACGGCGAGACCCTGGCCCACCTGATGCTGCTGCTGGCCGCGGGGCGGCTGGCGCGCCACGGCGGTGAGCCCTGGCGCTGGGAGCCGCCGCCCGGGTAGCCCTGCGGACGCGGGTTGTGACGGTTGTGACCGGATCGCGACACCTGTCACCAGATGTCACAAACGCCCCGCGCACCACAAGGGATCCACAGCGGCTGTCGTCTCCATGTTCGGACGGAGCCTCTCTCCGGACAACAACGTGGGGTGCAGCCCACGTGGGGTACAGATCCATGAAGAGACGGATCAGCCTTGTGGTCGGGTCGGCGGCCCTTGCCGGCGCCACCGCGGCGTTCGCCATCGGCGGGACGCACGCATTCGCCGAGACGGCGATGTCGGCCTCGGCCTCGGGCCCGGTGTCGATGCAGCTCGACGTCGCCAGCCTGCCGGCGATCTCCGCGCCCGCCGTCGACACCGCGTCGCTCTTCGGCTCCGCCCAGTCGCTCGCGCAGTCGCTCGGCCTGCCGCTCCCGCCGCTCCCCGTGGCCATTCCCGGGCTGCCGGACCCCAGCGGTGTGCTCAGCGATCCCACCGGCTTCGTGACCGGCGTGGTCAGCAACCCGATGGGCCTGCTGAACCTCGTCAGCGTCAGCTCGATCCTGGCGCCGGTGCAGGGCCTGACCGGCGGCTTCGGCGGCGTCGGCTCGGTGCTGTCGATGCTTCCCGATCCCAACGCGCTGCTCGGCACCATCCCCGGCGCATCGGTGCTCCAGGGCCTGCTCGGCAACACCGCGCTCTCCGGCGTGATGGGCACGGTGACCAGCGCCATCAGCGATCCGATGAGCCTGATGAGCCTCATCTCCGGCGGCCCGCTGGGCAGCGTGACCGGGATCCTCGGCGCCCCGACCAGCATCGTCTCGCTCGTCGCCGGCAACCCGACCGGCGTCGTCAGCAGCACCCTCGACACCGTCATGGGCGTCGCCGGCAACCCGACCGGCATCCTCGGCGGCGTGACCGGTGGCGGCAATCCGCTGAGCATCGTCAGCGGCCTCCTCGGCACCGTCGCCGGCCTCGATCCCACCGGCACCCTCTCGGGCGTGGTGGGCACCGTGACCTCGACCCTCGGCGGCGTCACCGGCGGCTCGGCCTCGGTGCACACCAGCGCGGCCGGCTCGCAGGCGGCGATCAACCTCAACATCCCGGCGGTGCCGCAGGTGACCCTGCCGGCGCTTCCGATGATCCCCTCGGTGAGCGGCGTGACCAGCACGGTCACGGGCACCCTGAACACCGTGACCGGCACCGTCAACAGCCTGCTGGGCTCGGTCACCAATGCGCTTCCCGTGTCGGTCCCGTCGGTCTCCGGCCTGACCGGCAACCTGACCAAGTCGCTTCCCGTCTCGGCGAACGTCTGCCTTCCGGTGGTCGGCTGCCTGTAGACGGGTGAAGGGGGCCTCGAGAGAGGGGGACCCCGGAGCGAGGGGGGCGGGGCAATGTGCCCCGCCCCTCTCTTTCGTTAAACCGCTGGCTTTTGCGGGGGTTTGACGTTTTTGGAAGAGGCGCCCTCGCATGCGGCTGCCCCAGCCCGGCCATCGGACGGGAATGAGCTTGGAGGGATACAGGTGACGAGACGGGGGGTCCGCCGCATTGCCGGCGTGATGGTGTCGATGGGGGTTGCCCTGATGGGGATGCAGGGCGTGGCGCCGGCGACCGAGCCGGTGGCGGCACGAGCGGCATCGCCCGCCTGCGGCCCCGCTCCGGCGGGCACGGCCCGCTGCCTGGGACTGTTCCTGCACTCGCCGGCGCGGCGCGCCGCGGCGCCGGGCGCAGGCCCCGCCGGGGGGCTGAGCCCGGCCGAGCTGCGCTCCGCGTACAACCTCCCCGGCTCGACGGGCGCCCACGGCCGCTTCGTGGCCATCGTCGACGCCTTCGACGATCCCAACGCCGAGGCGGACATGAAGGTCTACCGGGCCGCCTTCGGCATCCCGGCCTGCACCACCGCCAACGGCTGCTTCCGCAAGGTCGACCAGCGCGGCGGCCAGCACCTCCCGGCCCCGGACGCGGGCTGGGCGCAGGAGATCAGCCTCGACCTCGACATGGTCTCGGCGGCCTGCCCCGACTGTCGCATCCTCCTCGTCGAGGCCGACAGCGCCGAGATGACCGCTCTGGGCGCCGCCGAGAACATCGCCGCCGGCTCCGGCGCGGGGTCGGTGAGCAACAGCTTCGGCTCCTCGGAGACGGCGGACCAGGTCGGCTGGGACCTGCAGTACTTCACCCATCCCGGCGTGGCCCTGGTGGCGGCCTCGGGCGACTCCGGCTACGGGGCGATGTACCCGGCCGCCTCGCCGCTGGTCACCGCGGTGGGCGGCACCAGCCTGACCCAGGGCGGCGGCGCCCGGGGCTGGACCGAGACCGCCTGGGGCGGCAGCGGCAGCGGCTGCAGCGGCTACGAGCCCAAGCCCCCCTGGCAGCACGACTCCGGCTGCTCCCGGCGCAGCATCGCCGACGTCGCCGCGGTGGCCGACCCCCACACCGGTGTCGCCGTCTACAACAGCTACCAGTCGGCGGGCTGGTCGGTCGCCGGTGGCACCAGCGCCGCGGCGCCGATCGTCGCCGCGATCTACGCCGTGGCCGGCAACGTCCGGTCGCTGGTCGGCGCCGGCCACGCCTACGCCAACGCCGGGGCGCTCAACGACATCACCCAGGGCAGCAGCAACACCCTGCTCTGCCTGTTCGGCGCCGCCTGCAGCCCCGCCCCCGGCTACGACGGCCCCACCGGCCTCGGCAGCCCCTCGGGAACGGCGGCCTTCTGACCCACAGCCTCGACGGACGGATGGTTCGACGGCGGGGGGAGCGCGCGCTCCCCCCGCCCTCAGCGGTGTCCCAGGGGGTGGGCGCCGAGGAAGCCGAGCATCCGGCCGAAGGCCTCCAGCGGGCGCTCCATCGCGAAGGCATGGCCGGCGCCCTCGATCTCCTGGTACTCGGCGCCGGGGATGCCCGCGGCCACCAGGCGGCCCTCCTCCACGGGGATGAGGCGGTCGGCGGTGCCGTGCTGCACCAGGGTGGGCACGCTGATCTCGCCGAGGCGGCCGGAGACGTCGAAGGCACGACCGGTGGCGAGATCGCCGATCGCCCGCATCGTCGCGACCGTCTCCTCGGGACGCGATCCCGAGGCGGTGAGCACCTGGCCGAGCTCGCGCACCGAGGGATTCTCGGCGAGGAAGGCGTCGCTGAACAGCAGCGGCAGCAGGCGGTCGAGGGCGGCGCCGGGGTCGGAGCTCATCAGCGCGGTGGCCTGGGCCAGCTCGACCACCTGGCCGCCGGCGGCGAGGTGCAGCGGCGAGGCGCTGGTGCAGCCGAGCAGCAGCGAGCCCACCCTGCCGGGATGGTCGAGGGCGAGGCTCAGGGCGATCATGCCGCCCATCGAGACCCCGTGGACGTGGGCCCGCTCGACCCCGGCGGCGTCGAGCACGGCGGCGGCGTCGGCGGCCATGGTCTCGACGGTGAAGCCCTCGCCGCTCGGCCCGGAGCTGCCGGTGCCGCGGTTGTCGAAGCGGATCACCCGGAAGCCGCCGAGCGCGGGCAGCATCGGCACCCAGGCGTCGCTGCTGAGGCCGAAGCCCATCACCAGCAGCAGCGGCTCACCCTCGCCGTGCTCCTCCCAGTGGATGCTCGCGCCGCTCGCCTCGGTTGTGGGCACCGCCGCTCCTCCTGATCCCGCCGCCCGGACGCCGGCGCACAGCGTAGGCCGGGGCGGTGCCGCGCCGCCGTCAGAGGCGCGGGGAGGCGGACATCAGCACGTAGGCGACCCGGCCGTCCGATGCGATCATCCGGCCGCAGCCGCCGGGAAAGACGGGGGCGGCCGCCGGGGCGGCGGAGTACTCGACCCGGACGAAGGCGGGCAGCCGGGAGAGGGCGTGGACGAGGTCGTCGCGGGCGCCATCCCAGTCGACGGCGCGGTCGCCGCAACCGGGCTCCCAGCGGTCGGTGTGGGCGTCGTCGAACACCACCCCGAGCGGCGCCGCCACCGCGCCGCAGCGGGTGTGGACCACCTTGAGGTGGCGGCGGGTCACCCTGTCGATGCGCAGCTCGAGCTGCTCGTGGCTGTCGTGGGCGCCGGCGGCGCACCCGGCGGGCCCGGCGACGGTGTCACCGGCGGCCACCAGCCAGCCCCCGGCCGCCGCCCGCCACGGTGCCGGCGGCAGCCGCAGCGCCGGCGGGAGCGCGGTGGCGCCCGGCCAGACGACGACGATGTTCACCGGGCCCGAGGAGCCCCAGGCCGCGCACTGCGCCGAGGTGGTGGGGGTGCCCCTCCCGTGGGCACGCGCGCAGGTGCGGGTGACCGGGAGGATGTCGGCGCCGATCCGCGGCAGCACCGCGGCGCGCGGGCCGGCGGACGGCGCCGGGCCGCGGCTGTGCACCGCGGTCACCACCGCCGTGGCAGCGGCCACGGCCACGCCGGCCGGCGCCGCCGAGGTGGGCGTGTCGCCGTCCGGGACCACCCAGGAGGCGGCGCAGAGCAGCATCGCGGCCAGGGTCAACCCCGTCCGGCGGCCACGCGCCCCGGCACTGGTCATCGAGGATCAGCATCCGCGCCCCCGGCCGGGAAGTGGTTATGACCCGGTTACCGGTCGGCCACGACGTCCCTCTCTGCGAGAATCGGCGCTCATGACCGAGCCGCTGCTGATGATCCCCGGCCCCGTCCCGGTGCGGGCGGACGTCCTCGAGGCGCTGGCCGAGCCGGTGCGCAGCCACACCTCCGCCGAGAACGCCGCAGCCGTGCGGCGGGCCCAGCGGGGGATTCGCGGGCTGGTGGGGTCGGAGGCGGCGCTGGTCCACGTCCTCGCCGGCTCGGGGACGCTGGCGATGGAGGTGGCGCTGGTCAACCACGCCCGCCCCGGCGACCGGGTGGTGGTGTGCAGCGAGGGGTTCTTCGGCGACCGCTTCGTCGAGATCGGCACTGCCCTCGGCCACGAGGTGGTGCCGCTGCGCTCCGAGTGGGGGCGGCGGCTCGACGCCGAGGAGCTGCGCCGCATCTGTGCCGCGGGCCCTCCGCCCGCCCTGGTCACGGTGACCCACGTCGACACCAGCACCGGGGTGCTCACCGACGTCGCCGGGCTGGTCGCCGCCGCTCGCGAGTGCGGCGCCCTGGTGGTGCTCGACGGGGTGTGCGCCACCGGCGCGGTGCAGGAGTCCATGGACGCCTGGGGCGTCGACGTGGTCATCACCGGGGCGCAGAAGGGCCTCGGGCTCCCGCCCGGGCTCACCGTCGCCGCCGTCTCCGAGCGTGCCCGCGAGCGCCGAGCCGAGCTCGGCTCGATCGCCGCCTACTACGCCGACCTCCGCCGCTGGGAGCCGGTGATGGAGGAGCCCACCCGCTACTTCTCCACCCACGCCACCAGCCTCATCCGCGCCCTCGGGGTCTCGCTCGACGCCATCGAGGCCGAGGGGCTGGGGCCGCGGTTCGAGCGCCACCGCCGGGTCGCCGCAGGGCTGCGCGCCGGGATGGCGACGCTGGGGTTCACCCCGCTCACCGACGCCGCCGCGCTGGCCCCGACCCTCAGCGTGCTCGCCGTCCCCGAGGGGGTGGTCGAGGCCGATCTCCGCGCCGGCATGGCCGCCCGGGGGGTGATGGTGGCCGGCTGCCTGGGGGCCTTCGCCGGCCGCGGCATCCGCGTCGGGCACCTCGGCAGCGTCGGCGCCGCGGAGGTGGAGCGCACCCTGCGGGCGGCGGCGGACACCCTGGTCGCCGATCCGGCGGCCGCGCTCGCGGCGGCCGGCGAGCATCTCGGCGCCCCCACCGCCTGACCTCCGCGGCGGCCGGTTTATCCGGGGGTCATCTCGCAGGGGTAATCTGCGGGCCAGCGGGGTAGTCTCACGCCCGGATCCCTCTCATCGTCCGGGTACCCCGCCAGGAGCCCATCTCGCACCATGTGGCAGAACGTCAAGACCGCCTTCCTCCTCGCCCTCCTCGACGGGCTCTTCCTGCTCGTGGGCGGTGCCATCGGGCATCGCAGCGGGCTGATCATCGCCGCCATCTTCGCCCTGGGGATGAACGGCATCGCCTACTGGAACAGCGACAAGCTCGCGATCGCCGCGGTGCGCGGCAAGGAGGTCACCCCGCAGGACTTCCCGGCGCTGCACCGCATCGTCGACGAGCTCTGCGCCGCGGCGCAGATGCCCAAGCCGCGGGTGTACATCTGCGACGACCCCTCGCCCAACGCCTTCGCGACCGGCCGCAATCCCAGGCACGCCGCGGTCTGCTGCACCCAGGGCATCCTCAACCTGGTCACCGAGCGTGAGCTCCGCGGCGTGCTCGGCCACGAGCTCTGCCACGTCCGCAACCGCGACATCCTCACCGCCTCGCTGGCGGCGACGATCGCCATGGGGATCTCGTTCATCGCCCAGATGGGCCAGTTCGCGCTCATCTTCGGCGGCTTCGGCGGCAACCGCGACGGCGAGGGCGGCGAATCCTGGCTGACGGTGCTGCTGCTGATCATCGTGGCCCCGATCGCCGCGACCATCATCCAGCTGGGGATCAGCCGCGCCCGCGAGTATCAGGCCGACACCTGCGGCGCCCAGCTCTGCCACGACCCCCTGGCGCTGGCCAACGCCCTCCAGAAGCTGGAGTCGGCGACCCGCCGCATCCCCATGCAGGTGGCGCCCGCGGTGGCGCCGCTGTTCATCGTGAACCCCTTCGGCGCCCGGCGCCCCTCGTTCGCCAACCTCTTCTCCACCCACCCGCCGCTCGAGGAGCGGATCGCACGCCTCCAGCGCATGGCGCAGAGCCGCTAGCCGGGCCGGGCGCCGACCGCGAACGAGGTGGAGCATGCCCTCACCTCCCTGGTCGACCACGTCGGCGTCTTCGCCTACGTGATCGTCCTCCTCGGCGTCGGCATCGAGTCGATGGGGGTGCCGGTCCCCGGGGAGACCGTGCTCATCGTCGGGGCGCTGCTGGCGGCGCAGGGCCGTCTGAACCCCGCGCTGGTGGCGGCCTGCGCCTGCTTCGGTGCGGTGGCCGGCGACAACGTCGGCTACTGGGTGGGCCGGCGCTGGGGGCACCGGCTCGCCGGGGTGCCCGGGGTGCGGCGGATCTACGACAAGCGGCGGATCGCCGTGGCCCAGGTCTTCTTCCAGCGCTGGGGGGTGCTCGCCGTCTTCCTCGGCCGCTTCGTCGCCCTGCTCCGGATCTTCGCCGGCCCGCTCGCCGGCATGAACGGGATGCCCTGGCCGCGGTTCTTCGCCGCCAACCTGCTCGGCGGCGCCCTCTGGGTGGGCGCGGTGGTGACCGCGGTGCTGCTGGTCGGCGATCGCGCCGTCACCCTGGTGACGCGTTCGGGCTACATCGGCCTCGGGGTGGTGGTGGTGCTCGGCGCCGGCGCCTGGTGGTGGCACCGGCGCCGGAAGCGCCACGAGCGGGAGCAGGGCGAGCGCCTGCTGCTGGAGCAGGCCCGCCGGGCCTCGGGCCCGGGCGGGCGCTGAGCCGGCCGGGTGAGACCTAGCGGCGGCGGCGGGGGCGTGCGCCTCCGCCACGGCGGCGCTGCGGAGGGCCGCCCTCGGTGTCGTTGACGAGCGGGCCCTCGCCTGCGGGCGCGATGCCGTCGCCCTGGACGAAGACCTTCCGGGCGCCCACGTCGACGAGGTAGGCGAGCGTGGTGGCCCCGCTGCCGCCCGGGTCGGGCATCAGCGACACGTCGGAGATGACCCCCGTACGGCGGCTGCCGCCGTACGGGAAGCTCACCCTGGTTCCGATGGGGAGAGACGACGCGGGGAGATCCCCGCTCATCGAACTCCGGCCCGGAAGCATTCACTGCAGTACACGGGGCGGTCGCCGCGCGGGACGAAGGGCACCCGGGCGACGCCGCCACAGGACGCGCAGGTCACCTCGTGCATCTCGCGGGGAGCACGGTCGCCGCGGGGGCCGCCGCCTAGGCCACCGGCGGCACCACCACCACCACCGTTCATGCCCGCGGCCTTGCGGGCGGCGCGGCACGAGGGGCACCGCGAGGGAGCGTTGACCAACCCGCGAGAGGCGAAGAACTCCTGCTCACCGGCGGTCCAGATGAAATCCATGCCGCACTCGCGGCAGCGAAGGGTTTGGTCGACCGACACGCGCCTAGATCCTCCATCCGGCGCGTCCAGGGCGCCAGGGCTTTGAAACACAAGGACAATACACCCTGCCGGGGACGGCTGCTAGCATCGTCACACAACCCCTGGACAGGAGCGGGCCGGTACGGCGCACGGGGCGTCGCGGTGGCCGCCGGTGGGGGGACGGGAGACACCTGCCATGCGCACTCCGCGACGGAACCTCTTCACCTCCGAGTCGGTCACCGAGGGCCACCCGGACAAGATCGCCGACCAGATCTCCGACGCCGTCCTCGACGCCGTCCTCTCCAAGGACCCGCTCGGGCGCGTCGCCTGCGAGACGGCGCTGACCACCGGCACCGCCCTGGTCTTCGGCGAGATCACCACCGACTGCTACGTCGACATCGCACGGGTGGTGCGCCAGACCATCCGGGAGGTCGGCTACACCCGCGCCAAGTACGGCTTCGACTACGAGACCTGCGGGGTGCTGGTCTGCATCGACGAGCAGTCGCCGGACATCGCCCAGGGGGTGAACGTCGGCGGCGCCGGCGACCAGGGGATGATGTTCGGGTTCGCCTGTGAC